>Ga0105106_10000657_pt1 | contig 24421 bp, 21 predicted proteins | sample PPLLaktember2015_5_FD_79109 | JGI IMG/M metagenome (GOLD analysis project Ga0105106, IMG submission 79109) | Freshwater sediment microbial communities from Prairie Pothole Lake near Jamestown, North Dakota, USA - PPLs Lake P8 Core (1) Depth... | ecosystem: Environmental > Aquatic > Freshwater >...
AATACCTTGCATGTCCAGTACAGACATGTAGCTCAACTCCACGCGAGACGTCTCCTCGCCGGGACGCAAAAAAAGATCTTGAACTTGGACCGAAGCGCAATCGTCGTCCGTGTGCGCCTCGTTACCCCGTCAGCTTCCCTACTATCTGGTGGCGCCGTGTGGCCACCGGTTCGCCGACGCGATCGATCTCTCGGGACATCGCTTCTCCGAAGTTCCGGCGCAGGATTTCGACGATGCGCTCGGCCGCTCGCCCGTCCCAGAGCCTTGGGCGGCGCCCCGGCAGCGGCGGGGCGGCTCTGATGGCGTCCCACGCTTCGACGATGCGACTCGCAGATGTGCCGACAATCCGATTGGTGCCCTCGGTCACCGTGGCCGGGCGTTCGGTATTCGGCCTCAGAGTGAGGCATGACACACCGAGCACGGTTGTTTCTTCCTGCACGCCTCCCGAGTCTGTCAGCACCACGCGGCTTCGTTCGACGAGTCCCAGGAACTCGAGATAGCCCAGCGGTTCGACCAGGCGCAGGCGCCCGGAATCGAGCAAGGCCGCCGCTCCATGTGAGCCGAGAAGGGTCTGGCGTGTGCGCGGGTGCATGGGGAAGACGATCGGCATATCCCGCGAGATGTACTCGATGCCCTGCATGAGTTGCTCGAACACGTCCTGCTGGTCGACGTTTTGAGGCCGATGCAGCGTCAACACGGCGTAGGGGGTGTTGCCGAGCCCGAGCGCAGCCGGAATACCCAGCCGCCTCGCTTGCTCTCTGCACGACAACAGCGTATCGATCATCACGTTGCCCACGAAATGGACGCGCGCGGGATCGATGCCCTCTCGAGCGAGGTTCGCTTCGGCAGCCGGCTCGGTGACAAACAGCCAGTCGGAGATCTGATCGGTGAGCACCCGATTGATTTCCTCAGGCATCGACCGATCGAAACTGCGAAGTCCGGCCTCGACGTGTGCGACAGGGACTCTGAGCTTGGCGGCCGATACGGCACACGCCAGCGTCGAGTTGACGTCGCCGACGACGAGAACCAGATCCGGTTGCGTCTTGAGCAGCACGTCTTCGAAGCCCGTCATGACGGCGGCCGTCTGCCGCGCATGACTGCCCGAGCCAACCTGCAGGTTGAAATCAGGACGGGGAATGCCGAGCTCGTCGAAGAACACATCCGACATCTCGGCATCGTAGTGCTGGCCGGTGTGGACGAGGATCGGCGAGAACACGCCAGGCTCACGTGCAAGCGCACGTGCGATAGGCGCGATCTTTATGAAATTCGGTCGAGCTCCGGCGACAAGGACAATACGACAGCGCGCTTCCACAGCGCGGCATTAGTGCAATCATCCGGCCAGTCTCCCGGCATACCTGATGTTGACATCGGGATTGGGAGCATTTCGTTCGCAATTCCCGCACGAGTGGGCCCATCTCATGCGACCGCGTTGTTGCGATTGCGCCGCCCGCAAATGTCGGCTGTCCGTTGCCACGTTGACTTCGTTCTTCTAGTCAGGGGCACAAAGCCTGCCGAATCGAGAACTGATCGACACGGCGTCGCTACCTTGTCGCCCCGGCGGAATGGTTCGCATTAGGCAGACAAGAGTCTGCCCTTTCGGTATACCGGGTCCAGTCGTCCCCAAGTGACGACTCGTGCGACCTCGTCATAACCAACACTCGCTCAACATGTTAGGCGAATTCGAAGACACGGCGTCGATTTTGCTCATGGCGGCCTCGCGAAGTTAAGTCGCCTTGGAGGCGACAAGAGTCCTTTTCTCAGAGGCTACGAGTCATGAAGAAACCGCCAGTATCTCTTCTGAGTTCGACGCGCGGCGTGGATGCGCACCAGGAGCTCGCCGTTGCGGTCATTCGGCAGGCCGTCATGGATGCCACCAATCCCAACGCAGCCAGCAAAGTCCGAGACAACGCGCGAGCCTTCCTTGCGGGATCCCCGATGCTGCAGGAATGGTGCTGCGTGGCCGGGCTGGATCCCCGCGTGGTGCTCGAGAGGTGTGAAAAGCAGGATTCGTAAGTCTCGCCGTCCGGCAGTCCCCGTTCCGTTGTGGAATATCAAGGATGCAGAACGACGCGACTGTCGGACGCCTGCTGCTGGCGAGTTTTCACCAGGCCATCGGCGAAGTACTGCCGGCACGCCTCGAGTTCTACGAACGTTGGCTCGATTCGTCGGAACATGGTGCAGAGACGCTAGGGGTCGCATCGTTCATGGCGATGCTCAGCTTCCTCCAGCAGGAAGGTCACGCCGCGGATATCGTCACCTCGCGCGCGGGTCAATACGCCGCCGTACGCACGTTCGGAACACTGCCCGCGGTAAAGCGATCCTATTTCCATGTGCTCCCGCGCCGCCTTCGAGCGAGAAAGGTGGTGCGCCTGGCCGCCGGCATGCTCCCCGCGCTCTACCCGGAGAGCCGCATCGACACCACTAGCCGTGGCGGCACGGTCTTCATCAACATTGACGGCTCACCTTTCTGTGCCGCGCGCGGAGCTGACGACGAACCCTCCTGCAGCTTCTATGCAAGCGCCGTCCTCACCTTCCTGCGATTGTTCCACCTCCGCGCGGCGGTCCGCGTGAGCCGGTGCCGAGCATCGGGCTCGAAGAGCTGTCTGTTGATGGTCCTGCCAGACGTCGCACGCAGCGTCACGGCTGAAGGTTCGATCCTGAGCCGCGACGACCTGGCAGCGACGTCGATATCCAGTGCCACGATATCGATTCCCACGGAGCCGCCCGTCGAGATCGCGATTGCGGAAACGGCCACGGAACACGAGGTTCCGATCGTGTGTGACGAAACACCGTTGGACGGCGGGCCCGCCGCTGTCGCGGCGGTACCGCAGGGCAGATCCGAAATCGAAGCGAGATGGGACGCGATCGCGGCAATACCACGCGTGGCCTCAATGCTGCGGAAAGCCGATGCGCAGGCGGTCGGGCCTGCCGCGGCAGGACAGGATCCTGAGGCACCGTGGCATCGTCTCTGAAACAAAAGTCTGCAATTCGATGACCTCACACACAATTTCCCACGCACGCGCCTGCTGATCTCCGCATGGAACGTCTGCGTTGTCTGCGTGTTACCGGAAATCGACCTCGCGGTACGTACTTTGCGAACGAATGCCCCGAGCATCCAGGGACCTTCCACGTGACCATGCCTCCAGTCATCATTCTCGGCGGTTCTGCTAACGCCCTGTCCGTCGCGCGAAGCCTCGGCAGGCGCGGCATCAAGGTATATCTCTCGGCGTCGGAGGGGCGGCACGTTCAGTACTCCCGTTACTGCACGAAATCGTTCCCGTTCGGCCGCGCCGTGAAGGGATCCGATTTCTGGCGCGATCTCCTGCTCGGCGAACGGTCCGAACAGTTTCACGGGAGCGTGATCTTCGCCTGCAACGACGAAGCGGTGGGCTTCATCGCGCGCCACCGCTCGGAGCTGGCCGCACATTACACGCTGGACGGCTCGGTTCCCGAACTGCAGCTGGCAATGCTCGACAAGCTCAAGACCCTCGCGCTTGCGCGATCGGTCAACGTTCCGGCTCCGCGGTTCTGGCAAGTGGAAACGCCCGAACAGCTCGACGCGATTGAAGGACAGCTCGCTTTCCCGCTGATCGTAAAACCGCTGCTGTCGCATCTCTTCCAGGCCAAGTTCGGCGGCCACAAGTATCTTGCGGTGAACAATCGCGCCGAAGTGCGGGCCGCCCTCGAACGCGTCTGGGCGGCGGGGCTTCAAGCGATGATCTGTCAGTGGATCCCCGGTCCCGATCATTTGTTGTCGAGCTACTACACCTATATCGATCGAAACGGCAAGCCGCTCTTCCACTTCACCAAGAGGGTCATTCGCCGCTTTCCGAAGAACGAGGGCCTCACCTCGTACCACCTCACCGACTGGAATCCCGAGGTGGCGGGGATGGGCCTGCGTTTTCTTGCGGGCATCAACTTCCGCGGCCTGGCCAACGTCGAGTTCAAGCGAGACCTGCGTGACGGCCAGCTCAAGCTGGTCGAGGTGAATGCCCGGTTCACGGCGCCGCAGGAGCTGTTCGTGCGATGCGGCCTCGACACGGCGTCGATTATCTACAACGACCTGGTCGGCCTTCCGCTGCCGAGCGAGTTCTCCTATAAACGAGGCGTCAGGCTGTGGTATCCGATGCGAGACTTCCTCGCGTACCGGCAGCTGAGCGCCATGAACGAGCTGAGCTTCGGCGAATGGATAAAGAGCGTGTTCCACTGGCAAGCGCTTCCGTTCTTTCATCCCACCGACCCGCTCCCGACCATCATGCCCGCGATGCTGGCGGTCCGGCGCCGGCTCCTCTTAGCTCGCTGACGCTTTCGCTTCTGCCGGCCAGGGCGTCCGAACGTTGAGCTCGCGTGCCGTGTCGGTGAGCGCCTTGATCAGGTACTCCGGCATTGCTATGCCGTTTCGTGACTGCTCGTCGGCCTGCTTCAAGCGCGCATCTCCTGGAAGGTTCACCGATTCGAAGCCCTCCCGCGGAGCGACGGCCGTGAGAGCACCCAGCAGGCCTTCCAGTCGGTCGGCGAATTGCCCGGGCTCGAGAAAGCGCGAGATGTCGATCGCGACGCACAGATGACCACAACGAGTCTGGCGATTCAGATCGCGAAAGACCGACCCGACGTGGGGCGCGACTGCCGCGCCGGTGAGGACGCCACTCAGGATTTCGACCATCAAACCCAGACAGTACCCCTTGGCCCCTGCAGTCGGCAGCAGGCAACCGCCTTCGTCTACCTCGTTCGGATCGGTCGTTGGGTTGCCCTCAGAGTCGAGTGCGATGCCATCGGGCAGCCGCTGGCCGGTGCGGCGCGCGTGACTCACCATGGAGCCCGCCGATGCGCCCGTGGCGAGATCGATAACGAGAGGCGGGGCGCTGCGGCGAGGACACGCGAACGCAAAGGGGTTCGTGCCGAGCAAACGATGGCGGCCGCCGTGGGGCGCCACCTTCGGCATCGAGTTCGAGTATGACACGCCGATGAACCCCTGCTCGGCCGCTCGCGCCGCGTAGTAGCCGGCCGCGCCGAAGTGGTTGGAGTTTCTGACCGCGACGATGCCGACACCCGTTTCCCGGGCCAGCCGGATTGCGTAATCCATGGCCGCTCGTGCCGCCACCTGGCCAAACCCGTGCCGCGCATCGAGCGTGCCGGCCGACGGCGCCGTGCGGCGCCACCGCATGTCAGAGGGGGAGCACAGCAAGCCGAGCCGCAGCCTTTTGAGAAGGATCGGCAGCAGATAGAAGCCTTGCGTCTGCTGTCCCCGAACGTCACACCAGGCCAGCGTCTCGGCGAGCGTTTCGGCTTCCTGGCGCGGTACACCCGCTGCCGTCGCCAACTCGCAGCCGAACCGCACGAGCTCGTCACGATGCACGCGTGCTGTCATCATCGCGGCCACTCCCCCGGGCCAAGCAGAACGTCGAGCAGTCGTTCCATGACAGGAAACGCATGCTCGGGACGATCGATCAAGTAATGATGCTGAAGACCGGGCGTCGTGTTCACTTCGTTGAAGACGCCACCGGTCTCGGCGAGCGGCCGGGAGATGTCGGTCGTGATCACATCGTGGCCCGCAAGCCGGATTCTGAGCAGCCGCGCGATTTCGGCGCCACGGCGGATCGTATCGGGATGTACTCGGTCGCGGACGCTCGAATTCTCTGCCGCGGTGTTCTCGTTCACGACCCCCTTGACCGTCACTCTCGTGCCACCAGCGATGACAGACGACAACGACAGTCCCTGCTCGGCGAGGCACCGCTTCAATTCGACATCGACCACGAGAGGCTGCATGGACAGCGGCGCCGCGCCTCGCAGCCGCCGCAGGTTCTCGGCGCGGACCAGTTGCGCCACCGTGCGACGACCGTCGCCGACCACACACGGCGGCCGCTTCTCGACGGCGTCGACGAACTCGCCGTCGATGTAGAGCAGCCGGTACGACGGGCCGGCCGCCTGCTGCTCGATCAGGATGGTTCTGCTGTAGGTCGAGGCCAGCGCCGACGCCCGCCGCAGGTCGCGTGGAGTTCTGATACCCATCGTGACACCGCGCCCCGACGCGCCGGATACAGCCGGCTTCACGACCGCGGCACATCCCAGGCTCGCGAGGAAGGATTCCGCAAGCTCGAGCTCGTCGAGCTTGAACTCAAGAAAACGCCCGACCGGGTGACCGTGCTCCTTGAGCATTCGGCTCACCAGAGGCTTGTTGCCGGCCATCATGAGCGTCACGGGACCATCGAGCATCACCTTCGATGCGCTCACGAATGTTTCGCGCCCTCCGCGAGCGATGCGATAGATGCCATACCCGAGGTCATCAAGCGTGGCGTTCACGTTCACCGCCGCGGACGTCCACAACCTCTCGTAGCACGCGGTTCTAATCGCACCGAACGGTCCGATCGCGGCGTCGAATCGGCGCTGGAGCAGGGCGTGGCGAATTCGGGCTGTCAGCGAGACCAATTCTGCCCACCCACGTGAGCGACGCTGACGTAGCACGTCATATGTCCCAATCGAGGGGGACAATCTGCCTGTCACGGATGTCATAGAGATTTGCGCCCCGGGACACACGTTGCCCCAAGGTCGCCGGTCGTCCAATGAGCAAGAACGCCTCCAGCCCGGCTCCTTGGAGAATCCCCTGTTGTTGGCCCGTCTGGGCCGGAAACGCGAGGCCTTTTTCGACAAAAGTCGCCCTGTGGGATGACAAGAGTCTGCTGGGTGCCGCCTTTCCCGCTGATGTCGGCCATAACCCCTAGAGCCCGCATGGAGCGCGGCTTGCACGAGTCGGCAGGCTCGCCCTTGGCACTTGCCGGGGCTTGCACAAACAGTGGCCGTCATCCGCAAAGTTCTCGCGCGCATAAGCGGACTCGGGCAGTCGCCTGCTTCGAGGGAATCGCTCCATCAGGAACTGGCTGGGAGTGTCGTCAAGGACCTCTCGGGCCGGCTTGGGAGGGCGTGCGATCTGATCGATTTCCGCGCGACGAGAACTGGCAGCCTCACGATCCGTATTGGCGCAGACCGGCCGTATATCGCCAAGTTGCCGCTGCGCGCATCAACCGAGCCGCGCCTTCGGCAGAATGCCCAATCCTTGCACGCCCTGAGCCAAAAGAAATGGGCGACGCCATTTCTATTGGCCCGACTTCCGGCCCCGGTGTGCGTGGGAATGGCCTCCGGCTACTTCTATTCAGTGGAAACAACGGTGCCGGGCCAGGATGGCGCGTCAATTCTGAGATCGGGCGGCAGCCCGGACGAATTGATCCTGTCTGCCGAGCGGTTCCTCTCCAAATTACAAAAAGCCTCTGCCGACGCGGCGCGCGCGGAGCGCTCCAGCTGGGAGGCGCCGCTCGAAGCCGCCGGCAAACGGGTAGAGACCCTGGCAAGGCGCGCGGGCGGCGCGCGGTCGTACACCCGATTATTTTGCGCTGTCACAAATCAGTTGTCGCGGCAGCCTGTCCGCTCTGTCTATTCACACGGCAATTTCTGGTTGGGAAACGCCCTGTTCGATGGGGCGAGTAACCTAACCGGCGTTATCGACTGGGATTGCGCGGATGAATGCTCGTTACCAGCGCTCGACATGATCTACCTGCTCGTGCGAACCCACAGCACGGCGCGTTCGGCAAGTTTTGGCGAGGCGCTGGCAGACTGGATCGATGCCGAGTCGCTGCCCTTCCTGGATCACTGTATGGCGCGACACTGCCTCGAGCTGTCGATTCCGGCAGACCTTGTCAGGACGCTGTCTTATTGCAGCTGGATTCAGCATCTCGATGCACATTGCCGCTTTGGAACCGCGACGCGCACCAACCCGGAATGGCTGCAGCGGAATGTGCGACACGTGCTCGACAGGTGCCAGCCAGATACAGTCGAGAATCGTGAAGCGTACCGATGGCATACAGTCGGATAACGCCCGGAAGCACTCCATCTTTCCCAAAAGTCCATTTGTACGCCGTCGGGCAGACAAACGTCTGCCGTCAAGCGGATCACTTAGCGGAATTGACCTGTGACTAATGCCTTGTTCACAGGAATTTCCTCGCAGTCTGGGACGTTTGGGGTTTCAACCGATGTTGGCGTACGTCTTGTATGAACACTGTTCGCGCATGACTCAGCCCCCAACTGTGCATATTTTCGAGACATCCATCCGCGTGATGATCGTGTGCAGCGAGCGCGTTATCCGCGCTGCGCTGCGCGCATTGATCGACGGCCAGCCTGGTACGAAAGTGATCGCAGAGATCGAAACGCTCGACGCGGCCTACGCCGCGATCATGTCCGACCGCCCCGACGTCACTCTGCTCGATCCCGATCAGTACAACGGCGAAGACGTCGCAGACCTGCTGCAGGTTGGCATGACGACGACGCGGATCATTTTGCTGACCGGTTCGCCCAACTCCACATCAATCGCGGCAGCGCTCGAGAACGGCGCGGTCGGATTGGTGCTGAAGCAGCAGGCGCCGGAAATACTGAACAAGGCCATCACGAAAGTGCATGCCGGCGAGTTGTGGCTCGACCGCGCGGCAACCGCGCGCTTGCTCGCCGAGTTGTCGCGTCCGAGTCCGGTTCGGCCAGTCGATCCCGAGGCCGAGCGAACAGCGCAGTTGACCAAGCGCGAGCGCGAGGTGACAGCTCTTGTCGGTGATGGTCTGAGGAATTCGCAGATTGCCAACCGCCTGTGCATCAGTGAAGTGACGGTGCGCAATCATCTGACGGCGATTTTCAGGAAGCTCGAATTATCGAATCGGTTTCAACTGGTAATTTACGCGTTCCAGCACGGGCTTGCGGTGTTGCCGACGCAGCCCAGGGCTGCGGCGACGCTGTCGCCGCAAGTGGATTACCAAAAGAAGAGTTCCTGAGAAGGAGCGCTTCGAGCAGACAAGCCCGGACGGTTCTTCCAATTAAAGATTTGCGATTGGAGCGCCGGCGGTTTCGGACCGTACGTTAGTCGTGGTGTGCCTCGAGCGAGATTGCGTGACTGGTACTGAAGTCCCAGTACTTTTCGCGGCTCCTCTGATTGGCAATCGCGCAGTCGCGAGTGAAGATGCCCTGAGATCCCAAGGGACTCTGCGCGCCCTGTAAGTGAGAGGGCGAAGCTGTGTCGAGCCAGAAATCGACGCCGATACGCGCGCACATACCAACGCATTCATTCACACACCACTGAACCGCACATGCAGCCAGCGACAACGACGCCCCCATCGATCGACGAGCCGATTCGCGTCGTGCTCATCGGAAGCGAACGCGTAACCCGGGCCGGACTTCGCATGCTGATCGACAGTCAACCCGGTCTCCGCGTCGTCGGCGAAGTCGGGTCTCCCGCGGAGTCGGATGTGTGGTCAGCGGGCAGGCCGCAGATTGCGGTGATCGATATCGATCGACCGGAACACGACGACGTCATTCCCGGCATTCGCGGCGTGGCGGCGTCCCACACCCGGATCATCGTCCTGACGAGCACGCCCGATTCCGAGACCTGCGCGCAGGCCATCCAGGGTGGAATCCTCGGCGTGGTGTCGAAGCAGCAGGCGCCCGAGATTCTCATCAAAGCCATCGAGCGCGTGCACGCGGGCGAGGTCTGGCTGAACCGCGCTAAAGTCGCCGGCGTGCTCGGGAGCCTGCGCACCTCGGCCCGTGGACGAACACCGCGCAAGGCCGAACGATCAGAGGTTCTTTCCCAGCGGGAGCGCCAGATCATCACACTCGTAGGCCAGGGATTCCGGAACGCCGAGATCGCGGCCAGCATCTTCGTCAGTGAGGCCACGGTCAGAAACTCCCTGGGAACCATATTCAGGAAGCTCGGAATATCGAACCGCGTCTATTTGATGATCTACGCCATTCAGGAAGGATTCGTGAATCTGCCGACTTCCGACACTCCGCCGACTCCCGCTTCCCCTCGAGACGTACTCCGTCTTGCGACGAGCGCCGGTCGACCGGCTGGAGAACGAGACCGGACCTGAGGCTCCAATACATGAGGACTTTTTCTATGACTTCAGCAGTGACGGCACGCGCGGCCTCTCGCATTCTTCACATGCTCATCGCCGCGGCCGTTCTGGCCCTGGCGCCTGTGCAGGCAAGGGCCCAGGGGAATGCCAGTGAGGCCGTCGAGCGTAGACAGCTCGGCCCTCTGGGCGTGCAGCCCAGGGTGTCCTGGCAGACCGCTTACGAAGACAACATCTTCCGCACCGACACGCAGCGGGTATCCGACTTCGTCTCGACCCTCAGCGGCAGGACAGACGTCCGCGGCCGGGTGCGGCGTATCGGTGTGACCGCCAGCGGGTCGGCAGACTGGGTCCACTACGCACGCATCATCACGGAGAGGGGCGCGAACTTTGGTTCGGCCGTCAAACTTCAGCTGCTGTTCAACCGGTTCGTGCCGTGGGTCAGCAGTTCGTTCGACAACACGCGGCAGCGCATCAATCCGGAAATCGACACGAGACCACGCCTCGAACAGTCGTCGGTCGTGGGCGGCACGACGCTCAGGATCGCCAGCAAGACCGCGATAGACGTGTCCGCCGGGCGCGCGACGCTGGCCTATGACAAGTCCGCGACGGACCACGGCGTGAATCTGGGCGATGCCCTGAATCGATCGTCGAATCACGTTGGCCTGTCGCTCATTCAGGACGTGACACCGCTGACCCGGATCATGGTCTCGGGTGAGATCCGTCGAGATCGGTTCGAGGTGTCAACGAATCGAGACGCAGAAATGATGCGCCTAACGGCGGGCTTCGAGTCCGAGGGCCGCATCAGGGGAAGCGCCCGCGCGGGTGTCCGCGTCCACCGATCGGAGGACTCGCGTATCGCCGAATCGCGCGGCTTCGTCATCTCGGCCGCCACCACCGCCGACGTAATGGATCGTCTGCAGATCGGCCTGCATGCCGATCGCGACCTGGTTCCCTCGTTCAGACCGGACGTCGCCTACTACGAATCGTACGGCTACGGCGGCACGATGACCTTCGCCCTGCGCCGTTCGTGGAGGGTCTCCGCGCTGGTCGGTCGGCAGCATGCCGATTACAGCACCGGCAGCGCCGGATCTGCTCTTGCAAGCCAGATGGGAGTGGATCTCGAGACGCGATACGGCACTGGCATCAACTATCGGCTCGGCGACTCGATGTCATTCGATGTCTCCGGTATGTACTTCAAACGAACGTCGGCTGTGGCGGTGCGTGAATTCGACGGTATGAGCGTCCGAGCGGGAGTTAGTCATGCGTTCTAGCGGAGTCAGCCATGTGTGCTAGCAAGGTCTGCCGTCTGCTGGTGGTGATGGGTATCGTCGGACTGACACTCACGGTGTCCGCGCAGCAGACCGACTACGTTCTCGGCCCGCAGGATGTGTTCAGCCTGACCATCTGGGGCCCCGGAGGCATGTCCGATCGCTTCACGGTCGAGGTCGACGGAACGTTCACGTTTCCGATTCTCGGACGCGTGAAGGCCGGCGGACTCACCGTGCGTCAGCTCCAGGACGAGCTCACGCAGCGACTCCGGGACGGCTACTTCAAGGATCCCCGCATCACCATCACGATCGAGGAACACCGCAGTCAGCACATCTTCATCATCGGCGAGGTGAAGAGCCCGGGCACCTACAACCTCACCAAGCCGCTGACACTGCTTGAAGCACTGGCGCTCGCTGGCTCCCCCACCGGCAATGGCAGCGGCGTGGCCGTAGTACGGCGGTTGTCGAGTGGCGAGGCCAGCCGGGTGCCTGTCACCCACGCCGGGCCCGAGGTGACGGAAATTCGCGTAGACCTGTCGGCTCTACAGGACGGTGTGCTGTCGAACAACCCCACGTTGCTCGACGGCGACACCATCGCCGTTCCCCGCGCCACACCGGTGTATGTGTTTGGCCATGTCAACAGACCCGGTGAATACACCATCGGCAAGCAGACGACGGTTCGGCAAATCCTGTCACTTGCCGGGGGCGTGTCTCAGCGCGGTGCCGCGGGACGCACAAAGGTTATTCGCGTATTGAATGGCAACGAGCAGGAGTTCAAGGTGGAGTTGGACGATCACGTCATGCCTGGCGACACGATCGTCGTTCCCGAGAGGTTCTTCTAATGACGGACATAGCACAACCACCGCCCGAGCAGGAGCCAGTCAGTCCGAGGGAGCCAGAATGGCAGTTCCAGGACGTGCTGTCGGTGCTGTACAAGAGGCGATGGGCCGCGATCACGACCTTCCTAATCGCCGCGGCCGGCGTTGCGGTCTTCACGCTGACAGCGACGCCGATCTACGAAGCGCAGGCGCAGCTGCTGATCGAGGAAAAACCTGCCATCGTCACCTTTCAGGGCCAGCCTCCGGAGTACGACTGGCGGGCTATCGAAACACAGTACAGGCTTCTGCGCAGCCGCGCGTTGGCCCGGCGCGTGATCGACGAACTCGGATTGTGGAACGCGACCGGAGTGCCGTCGGACAGGCAGGAAGAGCCGGCTCGCCCACGTGGCTTTCTGAGTCGATGGCGCGATCGGTTTGAGGGCGCCATTTCCGGATGGCGCAATCCTCCCTCTCCGGCGTCGTCAGTAGAGGCTCGCGCCGCCAACGAATCGGCAGCACAGTCAGCGGTCATCGATCGCCTGCTGTCGAATCTGCACGTCGTGCCGGTACGGGACAGCCGCATCCTCGAAGTCAAGTATGAGTCCCCGGATCCGCAGCTCGCCGCACGCGTGGTCAACACGCTGACGCGCACTTACATTCATCAGAACCTGGAGGCGAAGACCGATGCGTCGAAAGAAGCGTCGGTCTGGCTGACCCAGCAGCTCGCCGAGCAGCGCCGGAAAGTCGAGGAGAGCGAGCTGGCACTGCAGAAGTATCGTGAGAGGGAAAACAGCCTGTCTCTGGAAGCGGGCCAGAACATTGTCGTCCAGCGTCTGAACGCCTTGAATTCCGCCGTCACCCAGGCGAAGACCGACCTGATTGCTGTCGAATCGCTCTATCGACAGCTCGCCGCGAGCCAGATCAACCAGGAGGCGCTCGATACGTTCCCTCCAATTCGCTCGAACGCGCTCGTTCAGGAAATCAGGGCACGACTGTCGAGTCTGCAGCGTGAACGGATGCAATTCGCCGGCACGCTGGGCGCCAAGCATCCGGAGATGGTGCGGCTCAACGCCGCGATCACTGCGGCCGAAACCGAGCTGCAGGCGGAAGTGGGCAAGACGGTGGAATCGGTTCGGAAGGACTACCTTGCAGCGCTCTCACGGGAAAAAGAACTGACGGCAGCGCTCGACACACAGAAAGCCAGCGCCCTCGCCCTGAATCGACAGGGCATCGAATACGGCGTGCTGCTCAGGGAAGTCGAAAGCAATCGCCAGATCTATCAGAGCCTGCTGCAGCGTTCCAATGAGGCGGCGGTCTCGAGCGAGTTGAAGGGCAGCAACATTGAAATCGTGGACCCCGCCGAAGTGCCGCGGTGGCCCGCGCGTCCCGACACGCGTTCGAACCTCTTGATCGGCCTGCTCATCAGCGGTGTCCTGGCCGTCGTCGTGGCATTCATCCGGGAAGCCTTCGACAGCCGAGTACAGACGCCGTCGGCCATCAGAGCACTCGGTATTCCCTTCCTGGGCATGTTGCCGCACGTGAGCAAGCGTGCGCTCAAGGGCAATTCGCTCGTGCTCAGCAATGGCGTTCCGCCGGCATACGCCGAGGCGTGCCGGGCCCTGCGCACCAACGTGATCGTGTCGGCTGGCACAAAGGGAAGTCGATCGCTCCTCGTCACGAGCGCGGCCCCGGGCGATGGCAAGAGCATCGTGGCCGCCAACTTGTCGGTAGCCCTTGGTCGAAGCGGCGGCCGCATTCTCCTGATCGATGCCGATCTGCGCCGGCCGGTGCAGCATCAACTGCTCGGATCCGAACAGCGCCCCGGGCTGTCGGAGGTTCTGACCGGCACGCGCAAACCGAGCGAGGCGATCATCGCTACCCGTTGTCCGGGTGTCTGGCTGCTCCCCAGCGGCGCCGGCCTTTCGAGTCCGTCGGAGCAGCTTGGGTCGCGGCGGTTCAGCGAATTTCTCGACAAGCTCCGCGAGTCTTTCGACTGGGTCATCATCGATTCGCCGCCGGTCATGGCCGTGACCGACCCGGCCGTCATCGCTCACCTCGCAACCGGAGTGCTCTTCGTCGTCAACGCGCGACACACGCGCCAACGCGTCGCGCAGGCCGCTCTCGATCAGCTCGAGACGGCTGGCGCAATATTTGCCGGGGCGGTTCTGAACGCGGTAACCGTCGAACGGGATCACTACTACAACTCACGCTACTACCTGCCCTTCTACGGTGACTATCTCTCCGACAAGCGCACCGCTTGAGATCGCGGCGCCTCGGCTGATTCGCCCGGGCGCCGGAGATGAGCGGGCATCCGAGCCCGTCGTGCGGATGGCTCGTGCCGGCGAAACACCTGCGATTCTCGATCTGATCGCGGCCAGCTATCACCGCCACGATGGTCCTTCACGGCTCCGATATTGGCAGTGGAAGCACGAGGCGAACCCCTTCGGCGTCTCTCCGTGCCTGGTGGCGGAAGTGAACGGACGGCTGGTCGGCGTACGTCTGTTCCTCCGCTGGATCTGGAAAAGCGGAACGACGAACGTGCACGCAGTGAGGGCCGTAGACACTGCGACTCTCCCGGAATGGCGCGGGCGAGGGATCTTCTCTCGACTGACAATGCAGCTCGTCGAGCAGGTGCAGCGCGAGGGCGTGAGCTTGATCTTCAACACACCCAACAACAAGAGCATGCCTGGGTACCTCAAGATGGGCTGGGCACAGGTGGGGAGGATTCCTCTGTGGATCCGGCCGGTTCGCCTTGGAAATTTCGTTCGGCGGGCGCTGAGCGCGGCCCCGCCTCAGCAGCCGGCGTTCACCGGCCTCCAACCGGTCGCGCGCGTGCTCGGCGACTCACGGCTGCCCGCGTTTCTCGCGGATGTGGCGCCGAGCGACGAGCGCTATCACACGGTGCGCACTCTGCCCTACCTTCGCTGGCGATACGCGGACATTCCCGACATGACCTACTGGGCTCGGTTCGACATGGTGGGAGATGCGGGAGCGTTCGTGATCGCCCGTGGCAGAGTTCGCGGACGCCTTCGCGAGGTGACGATCAGCGAGTTGCTGGTCACGCCGTCAGAGCGTGGAGTTCAGGCAGGGCGAACGGTATTGGCAGAACTTCTGCGCCATAGTGACGCCGACTACGTGGCCGCTTGCTCGGCGAGCGGTACTCCCGAGCGCAGCGTGCTGATTCGCGCCGGCTTCATTCCTGCACCGCGCCTTGGCCCGCATTTCACGGCCCGACGCCTCGCTACGCTGACGCTCGACCCGCTCCAATGGGACAACTGGCGCTGCGCCATCGGCGACCTGGAGTTGTTCTGATCGCATGTTGATCGAGTGGAGCTCTTTCGTGCTCATCAGCGCTGCGGCACTTGCTGTTGCCGCCGCCATCGGTACCCTTCCGCAACTGCGACTCGTCCGCAATCTGCTCATCGCGGGGGCGCTGATGCGAATCGTGGGCGTGCTCGCCCGGCATTACATGATCTTCGACCTGTACGGCGGGGGATCGGATGCCGTGTCGTACTTCGAGTCCGGACAAATCGTTGCCGACTCCTTCCGCGCACTGGACTTCTCCGTCATCGGATCCGGACGATGGGGCGAGCGCGAGTGGGGCACGCAGGCGCTGCGCTATGTGACCGGCGTCGTGCTCACATTCGCCGGTCCATCGATGCGGGGAGCGTTCCTCGTGTTTTCGCTCGCCGCCTTTGCTGGTCTCGTCTGTACCATCCTCGCGTTCCGGCGGTCGAACATGGCCGCCTCGATGCGGCAGGCGGCACTTCTTCTCTTTTTCTGGCCGACGTTGTGGTTCTGGCCATCGAGCATCGGAAAGGAAGCCGTCCTGTTGCTAGCCGTCGGGCTGGTGACGCTCGGGTACGTGGGCCGGGCGGAGCGCATTCACTGGCTCACCATGGTCAGCGGTCTCGCGCTCGCCATGGTGATTCGTCCCCACCTGGCCGGCGTGCTGGCAGTCTCGATCTGTGTTGCTGAATGGACCAGCCGCGACTGGACGTTCCGGCGCGTCGCGCAGTCGATCGTCGCAAGCGCCGCAGCGCTCTGGCTGCTCACATCTGCGCTCGACCTCGTGGGCCTGGGAGGCGCCGATCTCGATTCCATGCAGGCCTTTGTTGCACACACGGCTCAGCAGACCCATCAGGGCGGCAGCTCGTTCGAGCGAGCGAGCCCTGCGTTTGCGGTTCCGATGGCCTTTTTCAACATGCTCTGCCGCCCCTTCATCACCGAGGCGAACAGCCCCATGGCTTTCGTGTCATCGCTGGAGATGATGGCGTTCTGGTTGCTGGTATTCCGCCACGGCCGCCGCCTGCGATCGGTGCTGCAGTCGTGGCGTTCCAACCGGTTGCTGCGATTCGCGATTCCCTTCGCGCTGCTCTACATTCTGATGCTCGGCATCACCTTCCAGAATGCCGGCATCATTGCGCGCCAGCGTGCGCTGGTGATGCCGGTTTTGTTGTCCCTCGTGGCCATGGTACCCGCCGCGCGCGCGCGGCGCGCCCCGGTGAAGCAGTACCGGCGGGTGTGGCGCCGCCCTGCGCACGAACCGTCTCTCGCATCCTCATGAAGTGGCTGTCACGCACCTCACGCAGCACTGTCCGTCTGGTGCAACCTCTGGTTCCGCACGACTCCCGGGGCGTGGCGATTCTCGCCTACCACCTGGTCGGCGCGGGCACGCGATCCCCTGTGGATGTGCCGATCGACGTCTTTCGCGCGCAAATGTTCGAACTGCGCGAATGCGCACACGTATGCTCGCTCGATGAGGCAGTGGCTCATCTCCAGGCCGGTGCCGATAACTCCCGGCCGCTCGCGGTTGTCACCTTTGACGATGCGTTCGACAACTTCCGGGCGCGGGCATTGCCTGTGTTGAGAGAGTGCCAGATTCCCTGCACGCTCTACGTGCCCGTCGGCTTCGTCGATGGCACATCCGGAACGCCGCTGCGAGGGGCGGAGGGTCTTCCGCCGATTTCCTGGAGCGCACTGCGCGAGCTGGCGTCGGACGAGCTTCTGACGATCGGGTCGCACAGCTGGCGCCATCAGGATCTGCGGCTGCTCCCCGTTAACGAGCTGCGCCGGGATCTCTGGCACTCCCGGGAATATCTGGAGGAACGCACCGGGACGCCGATTCATCACTTCTGCTATCCCCAGGCGAAGTGGTCTCGTGCAGTCGAGCCGCACGTTCGCGCGGTCTATCACACAGCCGTGGTGGCCGGCGGACGCCGGAATTTCTCCGCACGCTTCCACCCGCTCCGTCTCGGGCGCATACCTGTTCGCAGTGACATGCCGATTCGGCTGACCTCCGTGGTGCGATCGACCGTATGGCTCGAGGAATGGGCGGCAAGCCACGCAAGAGGGCTGATTTGACGCAAAAAACGGACAGGACGAGGCTCAGGATTCTCTTCGTTATCGACGGACTCGCACCAGGCGGCGCCGAGCGCTCACTTGCAGAGCTCATTCCGCTGTTGTCCAAGGCGAACATCGAGTCGACGGTGGCGTTCTTCTATCGGCGTCAGGAGAACCTGGAGGTGCTCTTCCGCGCACAGGGTGCACGGCTTCGCTACTTGCCCGCGGCGAACGTAGCCGGTCGATTGATGGCACTTCGACGGCTGATTCGCAAGGAGCAGCCCGACGTCGTTCACACGTCGCTCTTCGAGGCGGACGTCCTCGGACGAATCGCGTCGATCGGCCTGGGGTCGGTTGTGATCAGCAGCCTCGTCAATACGTCGTACGACCCGATTCGCCTGCACAACCGGGACATCAAGGCGGTGAAGCTGGCTGCTGCCCGCACCATCGATACATGGACCGCCCGCTACTTGACGGCACATTTTCACGCGGTGAGCGACGCGGTGAAGGACGCGGCCGTTGTCACGATGAGACTCCCGCCCGATCGCATCACCGTCATCGAGCGCGGGCGCTGCGGACGATTCAACGAGCCCAGTGCTCAACGGCGTAAGATCGCCAGGCTAAAGCTCGGCCTGAACGAGACTGACGAGGTGATCGTCAACGTCGGCAGGCAGGAGTACCAGAAGGGACAGCAGTACCTGCTGAAGGCGATGGTCGAGGTCGCACTCCGGCGTCCGAACACCGTGCTGCTCATCGCCGGTCGTCAGGGTCACCAATCCCGCAGACTGGAAGAACTTCGGAAGGAGCTGGACCTCGGCGATCGCGTGCGCCTGCTGGGACATCGCGAGGACGTGCCGGACATCCTCACCACCGCGGATCTGTTCGCTTTCCCATCACTGTACGAGGGTCTTGGCGGCGCGCTGCTCGAGGCCATGGCGTTCGGCTTGCCGATCGTGGCGACACGGCTTCCGGCAATCGGATGCGTCGTCGAGGAAGGACGGAATGCGCTGCTCGTCGAACGGGCAACGGTCGCCCCGCTCGCCGAAGCGATGATCGATCTGCTTGCTGACCCTGACAAGGCGAAAGCCTTCGGCAACCGCAGTCGCGAGATCTTCGAAGCGCGATTCACCCTCGACAGGTGTGCGGCACGCATGATTGAGTTCTACCGCGACATCGTGACGCGCGACGACCGGCCGATCGTCGCCCACGGACCCTCCGAGTTCCCGTGCCGATGAGAGTCAAGGTTCTGGTGCTGATCAAAGGCCTTGGGCTCGGCGGCGCCGAACGCCTGCTGGTCGACTCGCTTCCGTTCATGAATCGCGCGCGCTTCGACTATCACGTGGGCTATCTGCTGCCGTGGAAGTGCTTCCTCGTGGACGAGCTCGAGCGAGCGGGAATTCCTGTCCACTGCCTGGGCGGCCCGCATGCCGAGGATGGCGCGGCCCACAGGGGTACACGCTCGTGGAAATCGGTAACCGTGCTCCCGCGCGCCTGGCGACGGCTGCGTGACCTTCAGCGCCGCGAGCGATTCGACGTCATTCACGCCGACTTGCCCGTCGCCGGCATCCTTGCACGATTGGCGGGCCGGCAGTCGTCTGTACCGGTTGTCTATACCGAGCACAACCTGCAGGAACGGTATCACACGATTACACGGTGGGCGAATGCAGCGACCTACGGTTGGAACGATCGTGTGGTGGCGGTTTCGGGAGAGGTCGCCGCGTCGATCGAGCGCCGCGGGCTGCAGCGGCGCACCCATGTTGTGGAACTGCCCAACGGCGTGCCAGTGGAGCAGGTGCGGTCGGAGGCGGCGCTGGGACGCGATGTTCGAGCCGAATTGAACATCCCTGAGACGCATCTGGTGGTTGGGACCGTCGCCGTCTTCAGGGCGCAGAAGCGCCTCACAGACTGGTTGGACGTCGCCGCGCGTGTCGTCGCGCGTCGTCAGGACGTCACCTTCCTGCTGGTTGGCGGCGGCCCCCTCGAGGCTGAGGTGCGGGCGCGGATCGATGCACTCGGCTTGACGCAGCACGTGCGGACGCCAGGGTTCCGGCGCGACGGTCGGCGGTTGATGGGCGCGATGGATGTTTATCTGATGACCTCGGAATTCGAAGGTCTGCCGATCGCCATTCTCGAAGCCATGACGCTGGGCAAACCCGTCGTCTCGACACGGGTAGGAGGCATCCCCGAAGTGCTCGAGGCGACCGGCGCCGGACTGCTCGCTGCCGTCGGCGCTGTCGATCAGCTCGCGGATGGCGTCGTGCGGCTGCTGGATGACGCTGACCTGCGAACGCACATGGGTCGGATGGGCGCGGCAACGGTGGAATCAGGCTATCACGCGAGACGCCGAGTGCAGGCGATCGAGAGCCTCTACCAGCAAGTCCTCGAAGAGGCGGCCGCGTAATGTCCCGTGCCGGCAATTCCCTGCCGCCGTCTGCGCCAATCAAAGTCGCTCACGTGGCCACTGTCGACTTGTCGCTTCGCTTTCTGCTGTTGAACCAGCTGGAGAGCCTGCGCGAATCGGGATATGCCATTACCGGGATCTCGTCGGCAGGGCCGCACGTCACGGCACTGCGCGACAGCGGCATTGGTCACATCTCCGTCCCGATGACGAGGTCGATCACCCCGATCGCCGATCTGATGGCGTTCGTGCAGCTCTTCCGCATCATGCGCCGCGAACAATTCACGATCGTGCACTGCCACACGCCGAAGGCAGAGCTCCTCGGGCAGCTCGCGGCGCGTCTGGCGGGCGTCCCCGTTGTCGTGGATACCTTTCGCGGCATCTACGACGGCGCCGGCATCGGCCGTGTCCGCCGATGGTTGCTCGTCGCGATGTCCCGGCTCGCGGCGGCCTGCGCAGATCTGGTGCTGTGCCAGAGCCGCGAGGCCATGGAGTCGATGGTTCGCGCGAACGTCTGCCCTCCCGAACGCATCGCGCTCCTGGGAAACGGCATCGACATCCGGCGATTCAATCGAGACAGCCTCGATCCGCGAGAGCTCGACCGCGTCCGAAACGAGCTCGGCATCAATTCGTCGCACCCTGTCGTCGGATTCGTGGGGCGACTCGTACGCGAGAAAGGGATCCTGGACCTCTTCCGTGCAATGCGCGAGGTGAGAGCGCGGGTGCCGAACGCACAGATCCTCGTCGTTGGTCCGACCGATACCGATAAGCCCGACGCGGTCACTCCGGACTTGGCGAAGGCCCACGGGATCGAACAGGGTTGCTGCTTCACCGGCCTCCGCACCGACATGCCTGTGTTCTACGGCCTTATGGACGTTTTCGTGCTTCCCACGTCTCGTGAGAGCTTCCCGCGCGCGCCGATGGAGGCGTCGGCAATGGGAGTGCCGTGCGTCGTGACCGACATTCCCGGGTGTCGCGAGGTGGTCGACCACGGGCGGAACGGTCTGCTGGTGCCCGTCGGATCCCCTACCGCGCTCGCCGACGCCATCGTCACCGTGCTCACGCACAAGGACCTGGCGAAGACGATGGGATGGGCCGGCCGCCAGAAGGCTGTGGAGAGCTTCGACGAGGAACGGATCTTCGGGACCGTCAAAGCCGCCTACGCACGGCTCTTGTCTGAACGCGGCATCGCCCGTCCACGCTGGAGCGTGGCGCTCACACAGCCCTGATGCACTTTTACCGGCGGATCGGCAAGCGGCTGTTCGATATCGCCGTTTCGGCTGTGGCTCTCACCGTGCTGTCACCGGTGATCGCGCTGGTCGCTCTCGTGGTCCGTTGCACGATGGGAGCTCCGGTGCTGTTCCGGCAGCGGCGTCCGGGCCTCAACGGCGAGCCTTTCGTCATCCTCAAGTTTCGAACCATGCGCCTCCATGACGCTCCGACAACGGCCTCAGACGGCGATCGCCTCGAGGTGGCCGGGCGGTGGCTGCGAGCGACAAGCCTCGACGAGCTGCCTCAACTGGTCAACGTGTTGAAAGGCGACATGAGCCTGGTCGGCCCGCGCCCTCTACTGATGCAATACCTGGATCGTTACACCACAACGCAGGCTCGCCGGCACGACGTGAAGCCCGGCCTCACCGGCTGGGCGCAGGTCAACGGTCGCAACGCGATCTCCTGGGAACAGAAGCTCGCGATGGATGTCTGGTACGTCGATCACCAATCACTGAGGGTGGATCTCGCAATCCTTGCGCGCACCGCGGGATCGGTTCTCCGGCGACGGGGCGTGAACGCGCCGGGCGAGGCCACCATGTCCGAATTTCTCGGGAGCGAACACTAGCATGCGAGTCCTCATCATCGGCGCCGGCGGTCATGGCCAGGTTGTGGCCGACATTCTCATGACGGCATCTCGTAACGGGGGCGACGACTATCCGTGCGGTTATCTCGATCACGACGAAGGGCTGTGGAACTCGGCGGTGTCCGAGCTGCGGGTTCTGGGCTCGGTTGAAGAGTGTGCGAGGTTCGATCACGACGCCGTTATTGTCGGCGTGGGCGACAACCTGACGCGGCGGCACTTGTTCGACCGGCTCTCCCGCTCTCTCGAGCGGTTCGCCGTCGCTCGCCACCCGAGCGCGGTGCTGTCTTCGAGTTGCTCAGTCAGGCACGGCAGCGTCATCTGCGCCGGCGCCATCGTGAACACGGGCGCGTCGATCGGCGCCAACGTGATTCTCAACACCGGCTGCAGCGTCGATCATCACAACGTCATCGGCGACCACGCGCACATTGCTCCGGGAGCGCGGCTCGGCGGCGACGTGAAAATCGGTCAGGGCGCCTTGATTGGAATCGGCGCCATCGTGCTGCCGGGACGCCGGGTGGGCGCGTGGACTGTCGTCGGCGCCGGTGCCGTCGTGACCGAAGACCTTCCCGATGGCGTGGTCGCGGTCGGAGTTCCCGCGCGCGCTCTCACATTCAAGACCGCTACGCTCCAAGGCCGCCATTGACAACTGTGAATCGCATTTATCTTTCACCGCCGCACGTTGGTGCAGAAGAACGTCGCCTGCTGCTCGAGGCATTCGAGTCCAACTGGATCGCTCCAGTGGGCCCGCACCTTGACCGGTTCGAACAGGAGTTTGCCGAGCGTCTCGGGATGCCCGGCGCGGTGGCCGTCTCGAGCGGAACCGCAGCGCTCCATCTGGCGCTTCACATCGTCGGTGTGGCCAGACACGACGAAGTCCTGACGTCAACGTTGACATTCGCGGCAACCGCCAATGCCATTACGTATCTAGGCGCACGGCCGGTATTTCTCGACTCCACCGCCGCGACTTGGACAATGGACCCCGGTCTGCTGGAAGAGGAACTGGAGGCCTGCGCCCGGCGCGGCCGCTTGCCGAAGGCGGTGATGGCCGTCGATCTGTACGGCCAGTGCGCCGACTACGACAAGCTGCTCGACGCCTGCCGAAAATTCGAGGTGCCGCTCATCGCAGACGCGTCCGAGGCGCTGGGCGCCACCTATCGTGGTGAGCCGGCAGGACGCTTCGGCGAAATGGCCGCATTCTCGTTCAACGGAAACAAGATCATCACCAGCGGCGGCGGAGGCATGCTCGTGTCGAAGCGCGTCGAGTGGATGGCGCGCGCACGATACCTGGCGACCCAGGCTCGCGATCCGGCGCCCCACTACCAGCATTCGGAAATCGGTTTCAACTACCGGATGAGCAATCTCCTCGCAGCGGTCGGACTGGGGCAGCTCCGAAGCCTCGACCGGCTTCTTGCTCAGCGGCGCGGACACAACGAGTATTACCGCCGCCACCTCGGATCGCTCCCGGGCATCGACGTCATGCCGGAAGCGTCGTACGGACGGAGCAACTGCTGGCTCACGTGCATCACGGTCGATCCCAATCGCTTTGGGGCGACACGAGAGACCCTGCGACAGCATCTCGAGATGAGCAACATCGAGTCTCGTCCCGTATGGAAACCGATGCATCTACAGCCGGCCTTTGCCGGATGTCGAGTGCGTGGCGGCGCCGTGGCGGCGAGACTGTTCGAGCGAGGCCTGTGCCTGCCGAGCGGTTCCAGTCTCACCGAGAAGGACCGCGAGCGGGTCGTCGACGCCATCGAAATGTGGCGCGAATGGGGCCGGCCACATCCTGACGGCACCGTCTCGCGGTCGGTTCACAGCGCCAATCCTTCAATCCTATGACTCGCAAGCCTCCGAACGGACATCGTCCCGCTGGTGCCTCGCCGGCATTGCCCCAATGGTTGCTGCGGTATCGCGGCGTCGTCATCTGGCTCTTCCACCTCGGACTGGCAGTCGCGTCGAGCTATATCGCCTTCCTGGTGCGATTCGAGGGAACCATCCCGTCCCACTATCTCGCGCTGTGGACCAATTCGCTCGGGGCATTGCTCGTGGCGCGCGGAACAATGTTCGTGGCGTTCCGCCTCTACGAGGGACTCTGGCGCTACACAAGCGTGCATGACCTTCGCGACATCCTCCTGAGTATCGCGTTGAGCTCGCTCATGTTCAGCGTACTGTTCCACGTGACGGTCGGGCTCGCAATCTATCCGCGCTCCATCCTCGTCATCGATGCCCTGCTCCTGACGGGTCTCGCGGCCGGTGTGCGACTGCTCTCCCGTGCTCACCGCGACCTCATCGCCGGCACGGGCGGCCGGAAAGTCCTGATCTACGGCGCCGGAGACGCCGGCGAGGCCGTCGTTCGAGAGATGCGGCTCAATTTCTCCGGAGACTACAATCCGGTCGGATTCGTCGACGACGACCGGGCCAAAGTCGGACGCCGAATTCACGGCGTGCAAGTGCTGGGTACCCGAAGGGACCTGCCCCGAATCATGAAGCGGCAGAAACCGGACGAGGTGCTCGTGACGATTCCTCGTGCCGACCCGACGACGTACCGCGCCGTGATTCGCGCACTCGAGCCGTTCGAGCTGCCCATCAAGACCCTGCCGCATCTGCGCGAGATTCTCGACGGCCATGTCTCGACCCGCATGATTCGGAATCTCTCCCTTGAAGACTTGCTGCGGCGTGCGCCGGTCGGTTTGAGCCGGGAGCCGCTCCTCGGGCTCATCGAGGGAAAGACGATTCTCGTCACGGGCGCCGGTGGGTCCATCGGCTCCGAGCTGTGCCGCCAGATCGCGGCCCTCAACCCCGCAGGCCTCATTCTGTACGACCGCCACGAGAACAGCCTCTACACCGTGGTG
>Ga0105106_10000659_pt1 | contig 24368 bp, 20 predicted proteins | sample PPLLaktember2015_5_FD_79109 | JGI IMG/M metagenome (GOLD analysis project Ga0105106, IMG submission 79109) | Freshwater sediment microbial communities from Prairie Pothole Lake near Jamestown, North Dakota, USA - PPLs Lake P8 Core (1) Depth... | ecosystem: Environmental > Aquatic > Freshwater >...
CTCGGGTCGATGATCACGCTTGGCCTCGTCAACATCTTCCCGGCGAAGCGCGCGCGCGACATCCTGATGCTGATGGGGCTGGTCTTCGCCACCAGCATCGTGCTGCTGCTCCGCTTCATCCAGCCCGAACGCCTGCTTCGCGTGGAGTCGATGCCCGAGGTCACCGACTTCTTCGCCACCCTCCAGTCCCCGATCACACCCCTGCTGCCATCGTTCTGGGCTGGTGAAACGCTGTTTGCGAGCCTCCAGGGTGGCGCGGATCCGCTGCACTTCGCCGCGCTCTGGACCACCGCGCTCTCCCTGGTGGTGATGGCCAGCAGCCTCTTCGCGCGCTGGCACTTCGCCGGGTTCAGCAAGGCGCAGGAGGCCCGCAAGGTGCGCTTCGCACGCTGGCAGTGGGTGGACGGGCTGGCGGCCCTGATGCCGATGTCCGTGGTCCGGCGGCAGCTGCTGGTGAAGGATCTGAAGGTGTTCCTGCGCGACGTGAGCCAGTGGTCGCAGCTCCTGCTCCTCCTGGCGCTGATGCTGGTCTACCTCTACAACTTCCAGGTGCTGGATCTGGAACGCATCCCGACCATGAGCGGGTTTCTGAAGAACATTTATGCGTTCCTCAATCTCGCCATGGCCGGCTTCGTCATGGCCACGGTGGCCGTGCGCTTCGTCTTTCCCATGGTGTCGGCCGAGGGAGCCGCGTTCTGGATCATCCGCACGGCTCCGATTTCGCTGCGCGACTTTCTCTGGTCGAAGTTCTGGACGGGCCTGGTCCCGGTGCTGTTGCTGAGCGAGTGCCTCACCATCGCCGGCAACGCGCTGCTCGGCGTGGATCCCTTCCTCGAGCGTATCGCCGCCATCGCCGTCGTCTTCATGTCGTTCGCGCTGGTGGGGCTGGCCACGGGCCTCGGCGCGCGCTATCCGCGGTTCGCGGCCGACAATCCCAGCCAGGTGGCCGGCTCGTACGGCGGCGTCGCCTTCATGGTCCTCGCCGTGCTCTTCGTCATCGTCACCATCGTGCTGGTGGGCTGGCCCTCGTCTGTCTACCTGTTGCAGCAGGTGCGCCGCCGCCCGCTGTCGGCCACGCGAGAGGCGTTGATGATGGCCAGCTTCGCCGCCGCGGCGCTGGTGAGCATCGCCACCTTCTGGTTCGGGATGAGAACAGGGGTGCGCGCGTTGGAGGAAATGGACAGGACGCCGTCGTAGGAGGGCACGGGGGTGCAAAGCACGAGGCGTTCAAAGCACGAGGTGCAAAGCACGGCGGGTTCTCGCGGTTGCCGAGGAACGACCCGTCTCTGGCCCGACCGTTGGAGGTTGGCCGTGAGCGATCCGACAAACACGCCGTAGCGCTCGACCCGGCATGTTTGAGCCCTGCGAAGTCAGGCGAGTTTGCCGAAATGCTTGGTCGCCGCGAAGGCGTGTTTGACCGGCCGACCGACCGGTCGGGCCGGAGACGGGTCGTTCCTCGGCAACCTCCCCATCGTCCTTTCGTCCAGCCGGGAACGTTCCGGCTCTATCCGTCGTAACTATATCCACATTGGATATATTTACGGCACCATGCCTCCGACAACCGCGCCCGAATCGCTGATTCCGCTCCCACCGGCGGTGTTCCACATCCTGCTCTCCCTCGCGGACGAGGACCGTCACGGCTACGCCATCATCCAGGACGTGACCGCCCGCACCGGCGGTGACGTGAGGCTCGGCGCCGGCACGCTGTACCGCTCCATCCAGCGCATGCTCGAGCAGGATCTCATCGTCGAAACCGGGTCGCGCCCGGAGCCCGAGGCCGATGACGAGCGCCGCCGCTACTACCGGATCACCGCGTTCGGCAGGAAGGTGGCGGGCGCCGAGGCGGAGCGGCTTGCCGGCCTGGTTCAACTGGCGCGCGCGAGCGGCGTCATTCCCCGAAAGGCCTGACCCATGTCCTGGTACCGCGCGCTGCTGAGGCTGTATCCGCTCTCGTTCCGCGCCGAGTACGGCGGCGAGATGGCGGCCATCTTCGCCTCCCGCCTTGCCAACGCCCGGGGCCTGCGCGAGCGCGTGGCCCTGTGGGCCGAGGCGCTGGTCGACATCCTCTCGTCCGCGCCGGCGGCGCACTGGGACCTGCTGCGGCAGGATCTGCGGATAGCCGTGCGCTCGCTCAGGCGTTCGCCGGGGTTCACCCTGGCCGCGGTCCTGGTCGCCGCGCTCGGGGTCGGCGCAACGACCATTGCCGTCGGCCTCACGGACCACGTGCTCGTCAGGCCGCTGCCCTTCCCTCAGGCCGAACGGCTCGTGAAGCTCTACCAGGACCAATCGTTTCGCGGCTACTCGCGCATGGAGCTCTCGCCATCGAACTTCCTCGACTGGAAGCGCGAGAGCCGCTCTTTCGAGCGGGTGGCGGCATTCACGTCAGCCTCGGTGAACATGATCGGCGCCGGCCAGCCGCTGCGCCTCGATGGCATCGCCACCACCGGCGAGCTGTTCGGCGTGCTGGGCATTCCTGCCGCACTCGGGCGCACCATGACCAGCATCGACGATGCGGAGGGCTCGCCCAGGGTGATGGTGCTCAGCCACAGGCTCTGGAGCACCGCCTTCGGCGCCAATCCCGACGTCATCGGCCAGTCCGTGCGTCTGAACGACGAGCCTCACCTCATCGTCGGCGTCATGCCGCCGCACTTCAACTTCCCGTCGAGGGAAGCCTCCTTCTGGGCGATCCGTCGGTTCACGGCGGCCGATCTGGAGGATCGCGGCAACTGGTTCCTCCACGGTGTCGCACGCCTGAAGGACGACGTCACGCTGGCGCAGGCCAGGGCAGAGAGTAGCGCGATCCTGGCGCGGCTGGCGGAGGCCTACCCCGACACCAACGCCCGCAACGGCGCGGCCGTGGTGCGGTTGCGCGACGAAGTGACACGACAGTCGCGCCTGATGCTGTGGGCGCTCGCGGGCGCGGCGGTCTGCATGTTCCTCATCGCCTGCACCAACCTCGCCGGCCTCCTGCTGTCCCGAGCGCTGCAGCGGCATCGCGAGCTGTCGGTGCGGGCCGCGCTCGGCGCCGGGCGCGAGCGCCTGGTGCGGCAGATGCTGACGGAGAATCTCGTCCTGGCAGGCATGGGTGGCGTTGCTGGCGCGCTCTGCGCGGTGATGGGCATGCCGCTCGTGGCCCTGCTCGTCCCAACGACGCTGCCCATTCCCGATGCCCCGTCCGTGGACGTGCGCCTGCTCTCGCTGTCGCTGCTCGTGACGGTGGCCAGCGGTCTCTTCTTCGGCGTCGTGCCCGCACTGAAGCTGGCCGGCAGCGCCTCGGTACAGGGCCTGAAGGAAGGCGGACGCACCGGCGCCAGCCGCTCGACCGAGCGGTTGCGATCGCTCCTGGTGATCGGCGAAGTCACCGCCTCCATCGTCCTCCTGGTCTTGGCGGGATTGCTCCTCCAGGCATTGTGGCGAGTGCAGAACGTGGCCCCCGGGTTCGACGCGACTGGCGTGCTGACGCTGCGAACGTCCCTTCCCGTCCCGAAGTACGACCAGACGGCGCGCCGCCAGCAGTTCTACCAACGCGTCCTCGCGGAGGTGCGCGCCATGCCTGGCGTGCACCAGGCCGCCTACATCAGCTATCTCCCCATGGTCATGCGGGGCGGCATCTGGCCCGTCACGGTGGATGGGCGGCCGGAGGATTCCGACAACACACACACGGCCAGCATGCGGCTGGTCACGCCAGGGTTCTTCGAGACGCTCCAGATCCCCCTGCTCAACGGCCGCGACGTCAGGGACAGCGACGTGTTGACCACCCCTCTCGTCGCGGTGGTCAGCCAGTCGTTTGTCGACCGCCACTGGCCCGGGCAGGAGCCCCTGGGCCGACAGCTCTCGCTGGCACGGGGTGACATCACGGTAGTGGGTGTGGTGGGCGACGTGAAGGTCCGCGGCCTCGAGCGCGAGAGCGAGCCGCAGGTCTACCTGGCGTCGGCGCAGGTGCCCGATGGCTCGCTCGTGTTCTACGCGCCGAAGGACCTCGTCATCAAGACCGACGCGACCGAGGAGGCTCTCGTGCCCACCATCCGCGCGGCTCTGGCCCGAATCGATCCCGAGGTGCCGGTCTCCGACGTCCGGTCGCTGCACGCGATTGTGGAAGCCGATACCGCCGCGCGTGTCGTCCAGGTACGCGTGCTGGGCGCGTTCGCCGTCATGGCCGCGCTGCTGGCGGGGGTGGGCCTGCACGGGCTGCTGGCCTTCAGCGTCTCGGCGCGGGCGCGCGAGATTGGCGTGCGGCTGGCGCTCGGGGCCACGCGAGCGAACATCCTGCGCCTGGTGCTGGCCCGCGGTCTGATGCTGGCAGCCATCGGAACCGTGGCGGGCACCATCTGCGCGGCGTGGGCCGCGCAGGCGCTGCAGTCGTTGCTGTTCGGGGTGAATCCTGGCGACAGCCAGGTGTTCGCGGCGGCCGTGGCGGTGTGCGTGATGATGGCGCTGGTCGGAAGCCTGCTGCCGGCCATCCGCGCCACGCGCGTGGATCCCCTCCAGGCGATCCGAGCGGACTAGCACCAGGGCCTCGCCGGCGCGCGGCGAGGCCCGTTCCCGGCGTGGCTACGGGACCGCGTCGAGCATCTTGTGGCACGACTCGCAGTCGGCCGTGATGCTCGAACCGTCCCTGGCCACCTTGCTGCCGTCGTGGCAGCGGAAGCAGCCCTGCGACGTGGTGTGGCCGAGGTTGTCGGGGTACACGCCGAAGGTCACGTTCATGGAGGGGAAGACATTCCGCTCGTAGACGGTCTGCAGCGTCGAGACCGCCCGCTCCAGAGCCGCGCTGTCGATTTCCCCGGTCTGCGTCTTGTAGAAGCCGCGCAGCCCCTGGTCGATGGCCGCGCGCGCCGCATCGGTGCTTTCGTACGTGGCCTGCACCAGCTTCACGCCCTCGCGGCGCACGTACGGCAGGGCCTGCGGCAACGCACCCGCTGCCATGGCCCGATCCACGGCGTGTTCAGCCGAAGGCGCGATGCGATGGGCCACCACGTTGTGGCAATCGAGACAATCCATCGTCCGCGGCGTGCCGTCCGGCGCCTGGTCGAGCGATGTGCCCTCCGCGGCCCACACCTCCACGGATCCATCCGGACGCGTGGCCCGCACCCACGGAATCTCCTGGCGGTCAGCGTCCGTGTAGACGTACTCGATGCGGAGGTTCGGGTTCGCATGCCAGTGAATGCCACGGCCACCCGGCGTCCCCGGCCCGCCCAGGTGCAGCGTCAGTGCCGTCGCGCTCTCGGTGTTGGTTTCGTCGTCCGCGTAGGTCCTCAGCACGCGCACCCTGTCGCCGATGGACCGTCCCGGCCAATGGCAGTTGCCGCACGTCTCGAGCGCGGGCCGCATGTCGGCCACACCCGGGATGGGCCGCGGGTAGCTGTTGGTCACCACGTGGAAGAGCTGCCGCATGCCGGCCGTCTTGTAGTGAACGAACGCCTCGCCGCCCTCGCCGATATGACACTGGACACACGTGATGTTCGAGTGCGGTGAGTTCTGCCAGGCCGTGAACTGCGGGTGCATGGGCTCGTGGCACACCTGGCCGCAGAACTGCGGCGACTCCATCCAGTGCAGCGTGCCGTAGCCGGCCACGAGCATGATGATCAGGTTGATAGCGGTGAGCGAGGCAATGGCGAGCGCCACCCGACGGGTGCGCGACTGGCGGAAGTCCACCACGGGCCAATCCGCTTCGCCCTCGCCGCGCGCGATGGCGCGGCGCTGCAGCCTCATCCCCCAGGGGATGAGCACCAGCCCCATGATGAAGACGGCTGGCAGTCCGACGAAGACCACCAGGCCGGCATAGGGGTTGTCCAGCAACCCCACGAACATCGCCACGGCAAGGGCGATGAACACGATCGCGGATGCGGTCGTGATGGCAATACCCGCCATCGCAACGGGATGGCGGACGAGCACGGCACGTTCGGGTTGGGCCACGCGATCCTCCCCTCTGGGGGTAGCGCCTGCCTGTTATGCCCCGGCCGTGGGGTGCCGGGAGGCGGACGCTACTTCAACGACTGCATGTAGGCCACCAGCGCGTCGATGTCCGCGGGAGGCAGCTTGGCATAGGTCTTCGGCATCAGCGGCTTTTTCGTCGACTTGGCCTTCTCTGCGGCCGCAGCGGGATCCACCAGCCACTCCTTGGTCTGCTCGGCGGTGAGCTTCGCGCCCACTCCGTCGAGCACGCTCAGCTTGTTGCCCTTGCCCGCCACCTGGTGGCACATCGAGCACTTCTGCGCCGCGTACAACTGCTGGCCTTTCGCGGCGTCCTGCGCCATGGCCACCTGCGGCGCCAGGAACACCGTCGCCGCGAACACCGCCACTATTACTACTCGCATGAGAGCCTCCACCGCGCCGGCCGCTGCCTGGCGCAATCCGCACTTGCCATGACACCTGCGACGATGCGCGCAGCGGGCGCATGTCGAAAATCCGTGGTCTTGATTCAGGGAAAGCGGTTCATGGCATCGCGCCGACCGCGTACGAAAGACAGGACGCGGTGAGAATCATCACCACTCATGTGATTCTATAGCACAAGGTGACGGGCCAGACAGCAAGCGCGGTCATCCTCTGCGGGGGCGCCTCCTCCCGGATGGGTCGTGACAAGGCCTCGCTTCCCTTCGGGCCGGAGACCCTGCTCGAGCGGGTCATCCGGATCGTGCACTCGGTGGCCGACGAGGTGGTGCTGGCCGCCGGCGTGGATCAGGTCGTGCCCGCCGGGCTGCCCGTCGTCCGGGACGCCCGCGAAGGGCTTGGCCCGCTCCCGGCGCTGCTGGGCGCCTGCACTGCCATCGATGCCGGGTACGTGTTCCTGGTGGCGTGCGACACGCCGCTTCTGCAACCAGCCCTGGTCCGGCTGCTCGTCAACCGCGCACACGGCTGGGATGCGTGCGTGCCGGTGGTCAACGACGTGGCCATGACGACCTGCGCGGTCTACCGGACGTCGGCCGTGAACACCGCCGCCGGCCCCCTGCTCGCCGCCGGGGGAACCAGCCTGCGCGCCCTCCTGGCCGGGCTTCGCACACGCTACCTGGACGAGTCCACCCTGAAGGAAGCCGATCCGCAGCTCCTGAGTTTCGTCCCCTGCAACACGCCGGAGGAATATCGACACGCCCTCGCCCTGGCGGGTCTCGCGGTCAACGACCCACTCCCGCCAACCGTATGATCGACATGACCGTACGCCCCTTCATCCCCGTTCTGGCGCTCGCCGGCCTCGTGGCAGCCATCTCATCCGTAGTGATCGTCCACGGGAGCACGAAGGACGCACGAACCAATACGGCTGGTTCGCGCTCAGCCGATCCCGCATCTGCGTCATCTGCGCCATCTGCGGCTCCGGCCGTGTCTGCGCCATCTGCGTCATCTGCGGCGTCGTCCGTGTCTGCGGCTTCGTCCGTGTCCAATCCACGTTGGTGGGGGCAGTGGCGTGGCCCGCTCGCTACCGGCGTCTCGCCCACCGCCCAGCCGCCCGTCGAGTGGAGCGAGACGAAGAACGTCCGCTGGAAGGTCGAAGTGCCCGGTCGCGGCTCAGGGTCGCCGGTGGTGTGGGGCGACCGCGTGTTCCTCACTTCGGCGGTGCCCGTTGGCAGCAGTGGCAAGGCCTCGCACGAGCCACTCGGCGGCCGCACGCCCCGGCCACCCCACCAGTTCAAGATCTTCGCGTTCGATCGCAAGACCGGGAAGATTGCCTGGGAGCGCGTCGCTCACGAACAGGTCCCGCACGAGCAGTCGCACCAGGACAACGGCACCTGGGCGTCGCAGTCGGCCATCACCGACGGCGAGCACGTCATCGCCTACTTCGAGTCGTTCGGCATCTACGTCTACGACATGGCCGGTACGCTCGTCTGGAAGAAGGACCTGGGCGACAAGGGCATGCGCAACGAGTTCGGCGAGGGCTCCACGCCCGCGCTCTTCGGTAACACCATCCTCATCGTCTGGGATCACATCACCGGGCCCTCGTTCATCGTGGCGCTCGACAAGCGCAACGGCAATGAGCTGTGGCGGACCAGCCGCGACGAGATCGACACCTGGGCCACGCCCCTGGTCGTGGCCGTGGATGGCCGGCACCAGGTCGTGGTGCCCGCGATGAACAAGGTGCGCGCCTACGACTTCGAGACCGGCAAGGTGGTCTGGGAGGCGCCGGGCACGACGATGAACGCGATCCCCTCGCCGGTGGCCGCCAATGGCGTCGTGTACGTGATGAGCGGGTTCCGCGGCAACAACCTCAAGGCCATCCGGCTCGCGGGGGCAGCAGGCGATCTCACCGGCACCCCCGCCATCGTGTGGGAGCTCAAGCGCGACACGCCCTACGTGCCGTCGCCGCTGCTGTACGACGACATCCTCTATTTCCTGAAGACCAACAACGGGCTGCTCTCGGCCTTCCACGCTCCCACGGGCAAACCGCATTACCAGCTGCAGCGGCTGGACAAGGTCCCGAACGTGTTCTCGTCACCGGTGGGCGCCGCGGGCCGGGTCTACATCGCCGGGCGCGAGGGCACCACGCTGGTCTTCAAGCACGGCCCGACGTTCGAGGTGCTCGCCGAGAACGTGCTGGACGATGGCTTCGACGCGTCGCCCGCGCTCGTGGACGGCGAGGTGTTCCTGCGCGGGTACGAATTCCTCTACTGCATCGCGGCCAGCTGATGGCCGCGCGCTCCCCGCTTCAGGAGCTGATGGCCACCGATGGCGCGGCCGACGACGCAGCCGAGGCGGCGTGGCACCAGTTCGTCGAGCACGTGGTCGAAACGCTGGACGTGGGCCCGGGCACCAGCGTGTGGGACGTGACCTGCGGGGCCGGGGCGTTCCTCTATCCCTTGTGGGAAAACGGCTACGTGGTCGGCGGCATGGAGCAGACGGCCGGTCTCATCGACCGGGCGCGCCAGGCCATGCCGCAGGGCGTGTTCCTGGCCGCGGCGCCGACCGCGCTCGATCCCGCCGACCCGTGGGATGTCGTCATCGTCAGCCGTGGCTGCGACGGCCTGCCCGACCTGGATGCGGTGCGCGGTGTGCTGGCCCGCATGGCGGCCAAGGCCACGCACGCCATCGCCGTGCTGAATGTGGTCGAGGAAGAGGTGCCGGGGAGGCTCGCGATCGGCCGCGGCGCCATGCTGCGGCTGCTGGCCGAGATCGGGGTGACGGGCGTGCAGTTCGAAGACGCGGCCGGTGGCCGCTTCAACGTCTTCGCCAGGGTGTAACGGGGACAGTCCCTGTAAAGTCCCTGTAAAGCCTTCGTCCTGCCTATTGCAGCGCAGGCAGGACCACGCCCATGCCGCGTGACGCGTAGTCCATCATCATCTCGCCGAGCAGGATGACCAGGAAGAACAGGCTGGTGGCCACCACCAGCTTGGTCAGCCGGCTGCTGTATTTCACGTGCATGAAGAACAGCACCACCAGCGTGGCCTTGAACGTGGCGATGGCGAGCGCGACCGGAGCGTTCAGGTTGCCCAGGTTCACGTACGCGGCAAACACGGTGATGGCCGTCAGCACCATCAGCGCGCCGAAGATCGAGTAGTAGAGGCTCTTGGGCGAAACGTGTCCGGACATGCTAGTTGTGCCGCTCCACCAGGTACAGCAGTGGGAAAAGGTAAATCCACACGAGGTCGACGAAGTGCCAGTAGAGGCCGGCCATCTCGACCGGGGTGTAGTAGTGCTCGTCGAACCGGCCCTTCGCCGCCATCCAGGTGATGACGGACATGATGGCCACGCCGACGATCATGTGGAGCGCGTGCAGGCCCGTCATCGTGAAGTAGAGGCTGAAGAAGATCTGCTCCTGCGCGGCCCACGGGCTCTCGGAGATGAAGTTCGCGCCGGGCACATGGTGATGCTCGAACTTGTCGGCGTACTCGTAGACCTTGACGCCGAGGAAGACCAGGCCGAGGAAGATGGTCGCGATGAGCCACCGGACGGTGGCCGTGCGCTGGTTGGTCTGCGCCGCGCGCACTCCCAGCGCCATCGTCAGCGAGCTGCCGATCAGCACCGCGGTGTTGATCGCCCCGGGGGCGATGGCGATGGTGCGGCTGGCTTCGGCGAACGCCTCGAAATACCAGGTGCGGTAGAGCAGGTAGGCCATGAACAGCCCGCCGAAGAACAGCACTTCGGTGAGCAGGAACACCCACATCCCCAGCGTGCTGGCTTCCTTCTGCTGCTGCATCGTCTCGAAGTGATGCTGCAGCGCCGTGTGGTGCTCGGCGTGGCCGTGCACCTCTGCGTGTGCGACCGCGTTAGACAAGATTGGCCTCCCGGGCGACGTGCGGCGTGTACTCGTACGGTTCGCCGTGCACGACCGGCTGCTCCTTGAAGTTCTCGGTCGGGGGCGGCGAGGGAATCTGCCACTCCAGCCCCGACGCGCCCCACGGGTTGGGTCCGGCCACCTCGCCGTACTTCAGCGACCAGAGGAAGTAGATCACGGGCAGCAGGTAGCCGATACCCAGCACGCCGGCGCCGGCCGACGACATGATGTTCAGCACCTGGAACTCGTCCGGGTAGGCGTGGTAGCGGCGGGGCATCCCCATGTAGCCCAGGATGAACTGGGGGAAGAACGTGAGGTTGAACCCGACGAACACCAGGATGGCGGAGATCCTGGACAGGAACTCCGAGTACATCCGGCCCACGAGCTTCGGCCACCAGAAGTGGAGGCCTCCGAGATAGCCCATGATGGCGCCGCCCACCATGATGTAGTGGAAGTGCGCGACCACGAAGTAGGTGTCGTGCACGTGCACGTCGACGCCGAGGGTGGCGAGGAACAGGCCGGTGAGGCCGCCGATCAGGAACAGGCCGAAGAACCCGTAGGCGTAGAGCATCGGCGTCTCGAACGAGATGGCGCCCTTGTAGAGCGTCGCCGCCCAGTTGAACGTCTTCACCGCCGAGGGAATCGCCACCGAGAAGCTGAGGAACGAGAACACCATCGCCGAGTAGGTGGAGATGCCGGCGACGAACATGTGGTGCGCCCACACGATGAAGCCGAACACGGCGATGGCCAGCGACGAGAACGCCACGAAGCTGTAGCCGAAGATGGTCTTGCGCGAGAAGGTCGAGACCACCTCGCTGATCACGCCCATCGCCGGCAGGATCATGATGTAGACGGCCGGGTGCGAGTAGAACCAGAACAGGTGCTGGAACAGCACCGGGTCGCCGCCGCGCGTCGGGTCGAAGATGCCGAAACCGAAGGCGCGCTCCACGAACACCATGATGATGGTGATGGCCACCACGGGCGTGCCGAGCACCTGGATGAGGCTCGTGGCGTAGTGGGCCCACACGAACAGCGGCAGCCGGAACCAGGTGAGGCCGGGCGCGCGCATCCGGTGGATGGTGACGATGAAGTTGAGGCCCGTCAGGATGGACGAGAAGCCCGAGATGAAGGCGCCCAGCGCCGTCGGCACCACGTTGGTGTTCGACGCGAACGAGCTGAACGGCGTGTAGAACGTCCAGCCCGTGTCCACGCCGCCCGCGAACAGGGCGTAGAAGAAGAACGCCGCGCCTACCCAGAAGATGTAGAGGCTGAGCAGGTTGATGCGCGGGAACGCCAGGTCCTTCGCCCCGATCATCGGCGGGATCAGGAAGTTGCCCAGCACCGCCGGCGTCGACGGGATGAGGAAGAAGAACACCATCACGACGCCGTGCATCGTGAACATCTTGTTGTAGTTGTCCGCCAGGAAGAGGTCGCCTTCCGGCGTCATCAGCTCGACCCGGACGGCCGCGGCGAACAGCCCGCCGAGCAGGAACATCGCCGAGATCGAGATCAAGTACATGATCGCGATCCGCTTGTGATCCTTCGTGAGCAGCCACGACTTCAGGCCGTGGCCGTTGTTCAGATAATGGCGTTCGGGCAGTTTGAGCGTATCCAGCATGGCTTAGTTCTTCTCACCCGCTCCGGGTGGGTTCGTGGAAGCAGCGGCCGGAGCGGCCGGGGGTGTCGCGGCCGCGGGGGCCGCCGTCGTCGCCGTGGGCGACAGCGATTTCACGTATTCGACGAGCGCCACCAGGTTGTCCTCGCTCACCAGGCCCTGGAAGGCCGGCATCAGCGGCTGGTAGCCCCTCACGATCTTCGCCTGCGAGTTGATGATCGACTCGCGCAGGTACCCCTCGTCCACCACCGTGGTGGTGCCGTCGGCCAGTTCCACGGTCTTGCCGACGATGTCGTTCAGCGACGGCCCGCGGCCCTTGCCGGTGTCGAGGTGGCAGGTGTTGCACGCCAGGTCCTGGAACAATCGCCCGCCACGTTCGACCAGCGTGCCCTCGACGCCACCGCCCGCGAGCCAGGCCTGGTACTCGGAGGGCTCCATCACCACCACTTTGCCAATCATCCCGGAGTGGTTGGTGCCGCAGTACTCGGTGCAGAAGATGTGGTACTCGCCCACCTTCGTGGCCTCGAACCACAGCTGCGTGTAGCGGCCGGGGATGGCGTCCATCTTGGTGCGGAACGACGGGAAGAACAGGCTGTGCAGCACATCCTCCGAGGTGATGGTCACCTTCACGGGGCGGTTGACCGGCACGTGCAGCTCGTTGATCTCGCGCTGGCCCTCGAGGTGCTGGAACTTCCACATCCACTGCTTGCCGACAGCGTAGATCTGCAGCGCCTCGGCGGGCGGCGTGCGCATGTGGAAGTAGCTCGAGGCGCCCCACCCGAACATGACCATCGAGATCATGGTCGGGATGATGCTCCACAGCAGCTCCAGGGGCAGGTTGCCCTCGATGCGCGCGCCCACCTCACCGGCGTGCCGCCGCCGGTAGACGATGCCGAAGACCACGACCGCCACCGACACGGCCAGCGCGAAGAACGCGCTGACGGCGAGGATGAACAAATAGAGCGCGTCGATGTCCCTGGCGAACGTCGAGGCCTGCTCTGGAAACAGCGGAATGCCGAATGAACCCATATGTCAGTGCCCGGCGCGGTGCTCGCGCCGAAGTGCCACAACCACGAACCCCGCCAGCGCCAGCAGGGTGAACGCGCCGCCCAGCCGGACGGCCTTCATTGCCACGAACGAATACGACCCCGTCGTGGGATCGTAGTGATAGCAGTAGAGCATCACCTGGTCGACCAGCGACCCGACGCGGCCCGCGGACGACTCGATCAGCGCGAACTTGATGTCGCGCGGCGCGTACTCGATGCCGAAGAAGTAGCGCGAGAGCTTCCCGTCGGGCGTCGCCACCACGAAGCCGCTCGCGTGGGCGAACTGCTGCGTCTCCTCGTCCCAGGCGTACTTGAAGCCCGCCGCGTCGGTCAGCGCCTTGATCGAGGCCTCGCTTCCGGTGAGGAAGTGGAAGCCCTGCTCGGCGCCGTGCCGCCCATAGCGATCGATGTAGGCCTTCTTCTTGGCGGTCGCGGCCATCGGCGTGTCGCGCGGGTCGAAGCTGACGGCGACCACCTCGTACTCGCGGCCGGCCGTCTCGTCGAGCGCCGACAGCGCGCTCGTCACGCCGTTGAGCACCTGCGAGCAGAGCATCGCGCACTCGTAGTACACGAACGCCAGCACCACGGGCCGGCGCGAGAAGTACTGGCCGAGGCGGACCTCGCGGCCCGACTCGTCCAGGAACGGCAGGTCGAGGGGCAGCGTGGTGTTCAACCGCTGCTCGAACTCGACATCCTGCAGCTGGCCCGGCATCTGGTTCGACGGGATGCCCGACTGCGGACGCAGGCCCTCCCCACCGGACTGCGCCGACACCACGGCCGCGGTGAGCGCCAGAACGCTCGCCATCACCACCGCCCGCCAGTTGACCAGAGTGCTCACTTCACTTGCCCTCGATTACCGAATTGCCGGACCACTTACCGAATCGCCCACTTACCGAATCACCCAATCACCCAATCACCCAATCCCGCAATCACCCAATCAATCGCGCAATCACCAATCGCCAATCCTCAATGAATCGCCAATCTGCAATCGGCCAATCATCAATGGACTAGCGCGGCGCACTCGTCCTTCCCGCCGAGCTGTCCTGTACCACGCCGGCGGGCGTCGCTGGCTCGCCGGCGCGAACCGGCAGGCCGTGCTGGAGCGAGAGCTCCATCGCCCGATCGATGGGGATGTGCACGACGCCGCTCTCCTTGTCCACCCAGCCGTACGAATCCAGCCGCTCGTTCTGCCCCTGCCTCAGCAGGTAGACATCCTTGAACGGTTGCGACTGCAGTCGCGGCATGGGCGGCTCTTTCTCGACGCCGGCCGCCAGCGGGAACTGCTGCGTGGCCGCGTCGGTGGCGACGGCCTGGCGCTCGAAGAACCAGAAGGTGCCGTAGACGAGCCCCACCGACAGGATCATCGCCACGAACAGCCAGATGGCGAAGTTGTAGCCAATGGCGGGGTTGATGTCGGTGTGTTCGTACTGCGCCCCGTGGGGCGTCGGCCCGTATTCGAGGGCGTCGATGTCGTGTTCAGTGGACATGGTGCGTCAGCGCCTTTTCGAGACCGGCGTCGTGCAGGGGCAGCAGCGGCTGGCTCTTCAGCCGCATCGCGTACAGGACCAGGAAGATGCCGCCGAGGGCGATCGGGAGCGCCACGTCGATCACCGAGAGGCTGAGCGTCTCGTGAAACTCGGGCGCCACCTGCCAGTAGTAGTCCACGACGCGCATGAAGATCAGCCACCCGGCGATCAGCCGCAGCCGGTTCCAGTCGCGCTTGATGTTGCGCGACAGCAGCATCGCGTACGGCACGATGAAGTGCAGGACGATGAGGCCGACGGTGATGTACTGGTAGCCGCCCTGCGACCGCGCGATGTAATGCGGCACCTCTTCGGCCAGGTTCGCCGAGTAGACAATGAGGAACTGCGAGAACGTGAGGTAGGCCCACAGCATGAGGAACGCGAAGAGGAACTTGCCGAGGTCGTGGAAGTGGCCGACGGTGAGCACGCGGTTCATCGGCTCGCTGCGGGTCAGCAGCACCAGCACGCAGATGGTCAGCGAGAACGCGGCCAGGCCCTGGCCCACCATGAAGAGGGGCCCCCACATGGTCGAGAACCAGTGCGGGTTCACCGACATCAACCAGTCGGTGATCGCGAAGTTCACCGTCAGCGCGTAGACCAGCAGCCCACCGCCTGAGAGGAACGACAGCTTGCGGGTGAGGGCCGGGTCGCCGGTCTGGTCCTGCTCGCGCGACCACTTCAGCAGCAGCTGGCTCATGCCGATCCAGAGAAGGAAATATGCGGCCGCGCGCACCAGGAAGAAGGGCGTGTTCAGGTAAGGTGCCTTCGCCGCGATCAGGGGGTCGGCCATCGCGTCGGCATGCGTCCAGTGATAGAGGTCGTGCATGCCCGGGATGATGGGCAGGAACAGCAGGGCCATCACCGGGATGGTGCTCGCGGCTGCCTCGAGCGGGCGCCTGATCACGACGCCCCAGGCCCCTCCCGTGAGGTGCTGCACCATCAGCAGCGCCATGCTGCCCAGCGCCACGCCCAGCCAGAACGTGTAGGCCACGAGGTAGGCCTGGTAGAAACGCTCGAGCCCCGACATGGCGAAGCCCACGCCCGCGAGCGCCAGCCCCACCACGGCGGCCATCATGCCCAGCTTCTGCAGGCCCGACACGCTCTCGGGCGGTTGATAGGTTTCCGTCGTCATCGTGACTGTCTCTTCTGCCTTCTGCCTTTAGCCTTCTGCCTTCCGACGTCGCGTTCCGGCCGGCGCTAGTGCTCGGCCGCGGGCGTCGCCGCCTTCTTCGCCGGCGGGTTGTCGAGCGTGCCCTGCAGGTTCGCGGGCACCTCGGCCACCGTCGCGTGCTGGCTGAGCTGCAGCGCCCGGACGTAGGCCACGATCAGCCAGCGGTCGCGGACCGGGATCTGCTCGGCGTAGCCCTGCATGGCGCCGAAGCCGTTGGTCACCACGTCGTAGAAGTAGCCCACCTTCTCGTCGCGCAGCCGGTCCTGGTGATAGGAGGCCGCGCGCCTGAGACCGCGCTGCACCACCATGCCCTGGCCGTCGCCCAGGACGCCGTGGCACGGCGTGCAGTAGATGCCGTAGCGCTCGCGCCCGCGCTGCAGGTCGGCCTGCGAGAGCGCGAAGGGGAACTCGGCCACCAGCTCGCCGTTGGCGCGCCCGGTGTAGAGCGCCTCGTCCTCGCGCAGCCAGCCGCGCGCCACCGTGCCCGTCGGCGCCACGCGCGAGGCGCGGCCGTCGGCGTAGAACGCGCTGGCCTCGTAGGACTCGTAGCGCGGGGTGTCGTGCATGTCCTGGCGACACGCCCCCGCGCCGAGCGCGAGCAGCACCACGACGAAAACATTACGCCGCAACGTCGTACACTCCCTTCGCGCCCTGCTCCCCGAGGAACCGGGTCGTGCCCGCGTGATCGAAGCGCGGATCCGCCGACTCGATCACCAGGAAGAACTTGTCGGAGCTGGCCAGCGAGAACCGCTCCACGTTGAACACCGGGTGGTAGGGCTGCGGCAGGCCGTTCAGCGCGAACATGCCGATGGCCGCCGCGAGCGCCGAGAACAGAATCGTCAGCTCGTAGGACGGCACCACGAAGGCCGTCCAGGTGGCGTCGGGCCGCCCGCCGATGTTCATCGGGTAGCTCACCGCCGACATCCAGTATTGCATCGCGAAGCCGGTGGCCATGCCCGTGAGGCCGCCCGCCAGGACGATCTGCGAGAGCCTCGTCCGCTTCTTGTGGATGATGTCGTTCAGCTCCTCCACGGGAAGGGGCGAGTACGCCTCCATCTTCGTGAAGCCCGCCGACACCGCGCGCTTCGACGCGTCCACCAGCGCCTGCACCGAGTCGAACTCGGCCATCACCCCGTAGAGCGGGTTCTCGTGTTCAGCAGCGTGTGCCATTGCCCTAGTGCCCCCCGTGGTGATCGGCCTTCACCTTGGCCTGCGGAAGCAGCGTCCGGACCTCGAACATCGAAATCATCGGCACGAACCGGATGAACAGGAAGAACAGCGTCAGGAACAGCCCGATGGTGCCGAAGTAGGTGAGGAAGTCCCACCGCGTCGGGTAGTACATGCCCCACGACGAGGGCACGAAGTCGCGAGCCAGCGTGGTGACGATGATGACGAAGCGCTCCAGCCACATGCCGATGTTGAAGATCAGCGACAGCACGAAGAGCAACGGCAGGTTCTCACGCACGCGCTTGAACCAGAGCGTCTGCAGCAGGCCGATGTTCACGAAGATGAGGCCCCAGTAGAACGGGCCATAGGGCCCGAACATGCGGTTCCACATCATCTGCCGCTCATAGAAGCTCCCGCTGTACCAGGCGTAGAAGGCTTCCATCACGTACCCGTAACCCACCATCAGGCCGGTCGCCAGCATGACCTTGGCCATGTTGTCGATGTGGCGCATCGTGATGAGGTCGTCGAGCCGGTAGGCCGCGCGGATCGGGATCGCCAGGGTCAGCACCATCGCGAAACCCGAGTAGATGGCGCCGGCGACGAAGTAGGGCGGGAAGATGGTGGCGTGCCACCCGGGCATCACCGACACCGCGAAGTCGAAGCTCACCACCGTGTGCACCGACAACACCAGGGGGGTGGACAACCCGGCCAGGATGAGCGAGGCCACTTCATAGCGATGCCAGTGGCGGGCCGAGCCGCGCCAGCCCAGCGACAACATGCCGAAGATGACCTTCTTCACCCGCGACACCGCGCGGTCGCGCATCGTCGCCAGATCGGGCACCAGGCCGACGTACCAGAACACGATCGACACCGTGGCGTAGGTCGAGACCGCGAACACGTCCCAGATGAGCGGGCTGCGGAACTGCGGCCACAGCGCCATGGTGTTCGGATAGGGGAACAGCCAGTAGGCCGCCAGCCACGGGCGGCCTGTGTGGAAGATCGGGAAGATGGCCGCGCAGGCCACCGCGAAAATCGTCATCGCCTCGGCGAACCGGCTGATCGACATGCGCCACTGCTGCTTGAAGAGCAGGAGGATGGCGGAGATGAGCGTGCCCGCGTGGCCGATGCCGATCCACCACACGAAGTTGATGATGTCGAACGCCCAACCGACCGGGACGTTGTTGCCCCAGATGCCGATGCCGGTCAGAAGGAGCTTGCCGAGCGCCATCTGCAGGCCCATCAGCAGCGCGAAGCCGATGAGGAAGCCGAAGACCCAGCCGAGCGGCGTGCGCTTGGACAGCGGGATCTGCGCGACCGTCTCGGTGACCGTCTCGAAATCGTGGCCCGGACCGATGACCGGGACCTCGAGGACGGCCGTGGATCTCGCCTGTGCGTGAACGTTGTTCGCCATCAGTGTTCGCTCGCCGTGTCGTGCGCGTCAGTCGGGGCATGATGCCCGCCCACGCCGGGGTTCGAGGGCAGCTCCGGGTTCGGGTTCCGCACCGCCGCCAGGTATGTCGTTCGCGCCCGGGTGTTCAGCTCCGCCAGCAGCGAGTAGTTGAGCGGGCTCGCCTTCAGCTTCGCGACCCGGCTGTTCGGATCGTTGATATTGCCGAACGCGATGGCCTCGGCCGGGCAGACCGACTGGCAGGCCGTCACCACCTCGCCGTCCCGGATCTCGCGCTCCTCGCGCTTCGCCTGGATGCGGGCCGCGTTGATGCGCTGCACGCAGTAGGTGCACTTCTCCATCACGCCGCGGCTGCGCACCGTGACGTCGGGGTTCCGCTGCAGCTTGAACTGGGGCGTGTCCCAATCCTGGTAGAGCAGGAAGTTGAAGCGCCGCACCTTGTAGGGGCAGTTGTTCGAGCAGTAGCGCGTGCCCACGCAGCGGTTGTAGACCATGTCGTTCAGGCCTTCGGCGCTGTGGGTCGTGGCCGCCACCGGGCACACCACCTCGCAGGGCGCGTTCTCGCACTGCTGGCAGGGCATCGGCTGGAAGTAGGTGTCGGGGTTGTCGAGGCCGCCGGCGTAGTAACGATCCACGCGCAGCCAGTGCATCTCGCGGTTGCGCTGCACCTGCTCCTTGCCCACGACCGGAATGTTGTTCTCGGCCACGCACGCCACGACGCACGCGCCGCAGCCGGTGCAGGCGTTGATGTCGATGGCCATGCCCCAGGCGTAGCCGTTGTACTCCCTGTGCGGCAGCAGCGTGATGCCCTGGTCGAGCGACAGGTGCTCCATCTCGTGCGCGAAGGTCGGCTTCGCCTTGAACTCCTCGAGATGGGCCGAGCGGACCACGTTGCGGCCCTCCAGCACCCAATGATCCTGCGTGCTCACCAGCTCGTACTCGTCGCCGGTCGCGGCGGCTTCCGCCGAGCCGTACCACGGCGACGTGCTGCCACGCAGCGCGAAGGCGTTGAAGCCGGCGCCGTTGCCCACCCGGCCGGCGCGCGTGCGCCCGTATCCCACGGTGATGGTCAGCGCGTCGGCGGCGTGACCGGGCGAGATCCACGCGGGCACGCGGAGCAGGCGCCCCTCGTGCCGCACCTCCAGGATCTCGCCGTTCTCCACGCCCAGGGACTCGGCCGTACTCGGCGCGAGCAGGGCCGCGTTGTCCCACGTCAGCTTCGTCATCGGCTTGGGCATTTCCTGCAACCAGCCGTTGTTGGCGAAGCGCCCGTCGTAGACCGTCGGGTCGCGACGGAAGTTCACCTCGAGGCCCGACACCGCCGTCGCCGCCGTCGCGCGCGACGCCCAGTCGGCCGCCAGGGCCACGGTCTTCGGCGCGTGCGCCGTGCCCGCGACCATGCCGTCGTGCAGCCAGCGCCGCCACGCCTTCTCGAACGCGGATGCGTCACCCGCGCCCTGCGGCTGCTTCACCCAGAATTCGCGGACGATGTCGTAGCCGGCGCGGTCCGGGAGGTCGGTCAGGGTCGCCATGACCTCGTGCGCCGACTTGCCGCCGTACATCGGCTGGATGAGCGGCTGCACGATCGTCGCGGTCCCATCAATGGTGCGGGCGTCGCTCCATGCCTCGAGGTAGTGCGTGGCCGGCACGTGCCAGTGGCACAGCACGGCCGTCTCGTCGAGGAAGAGGCCCGAGTGCACGCGCATGGGCACCTTGCCCAGCGCGTCGGCGAAATTCAGGTCCGCCGGCGCCGAGAGCGCCGGATTCGACTCGCCGATCATCAGCAGCATCTGCACGCGGCCGGCGTCCATGTCGCTGGCCAGCGCGCGAAGGTCGGCGGTCTGCTCGCTGGCCACGGGCTCGGGCGTCGGCAGGTACGTCACGGTCTGCCCGCCGTTGCCGAGCGCCTCGTTGAGGGCGTGCGCCAGCGCGTGCACGCTGGCCGGCTGTGCGTCACCGGCGATCACGACCGAGCGGCCGCGGTGCGCGGCCAGGTCCTTGGCAATCGCTTCGACCGAGGCCTCGGTCCCCGCCGGGGCTGCGCCCGAGATGCCCGCCACGCCCACGCGGGCGGCGACGGCGCGCGCGAACGCGTCCACCTGGCTCGACTTCATCGGCACGCGGTGGTCGGCCTTGGCCCCGGTCACCGAGTGCGCGGCTTCGGCCACGTAGAGGCGGTTGAGGCCGTCACCGGTGCCCTCGATGCGGCGCCGCGACGAGAACTGGCGCGTGTAGCGCAGGTTGGCCGGGCCGTCCGAGGCCAGGAAGTCGGCGTCGAGCGAGAGGACGACATCGGCGTTCGAGAAGTCGTAGAGCGGCTCGACGTACTCGCCGAAGGCGAGCCGGGCGCCGGCCCGGGCGCCGTCACGCGGCAGGGCCTCCCACTGGATCCACTTCGCTTCGGGATACGCGGCCAGAGTTTGCTGGATCTGCGCCGCCAGCGTCGGCGAGCTCACCGTTTCGGTGAGGATGCGCAGGCCCGCGCCCCGGGTGGCCGCCTGGCCCGACAGCGCCGACTTCACCGCCGTGACGAACGTGCTCCACGGACGGATTTCGCCCAGTTGCACGAGCGACCGCGAGCGGTCCGGATCGTAGAGCGTCAGCACCGACCCCTGCGCGAACAGGTCCGTGGCGCCGAGGCTGCCGGGGTGATCGGGGTTGCCCTCCACCTTGGTCGGGCGGCCGCCGTGGCTCTCGACGAGGAGGCCCGTGGCGACGCCGCCGAGCGCCATCGCCGTGGCGAAGTACAAGGGCTTGCCGGGGATCTCCTCTTCGGGCTGCCGCACGTAGGGCACGATGAGCTCGGTCGGCTGCACCGTGCAGGCGCTGACGCCTGCCAGCGCCGCCGAGGCGCCCATCAGCTTCAGGAACGAGCGGCGGCCGACCGGATCGGTCCATTCCGATGCGTTCGCGGGGAACTCGCGGTGGAGGAATTCCTGGAACTCCGGGGTCTCGGCGACCGACTCGAGGCTGCGCCAGTACTGCGGTCCGCCGGCCTTCTCCAGCCGCTCGCGGATGGCCTTGATGTCAAGAGACTCTGCGCTCATGTCGTCCTTCGGGCTCTTCGTCACGTCGCTCGGGGCTAACGGTGGCAGACCGAGCAGCTGGTCATGTGCTCGATGCCCGCGATGTTGTAGGCCTTGACGAGCTGGGCGCCGACCTCGGCCTGCGTCGTGCCCGCGGGCACCTGGTAGCCCATCGTCGTGATCTGATCGCGCGGGCGGACGAACTGCGCCGGGTCGCGGTGGCACGCGAGGCACCACTCCATCTGGAGCGATGCCTTCTGCAGCATGAGCGGCATGCGATCGACGCGCCCGTGGCAGGTCTCGCAGCCGACGCCCTGCTTCACGTGGATGCTGTGGTTGAAATAGACGAAGTCCGGGAGGTCGTGGACGCGGATCCACTGCAGCGGCTTGTCATCACGAAAGCTCGCGCGGACCGGCTCCAGGTAGGGGCTGGTCGACCAGATCTGCGAGTGGCAGTTGATGCACGTCTTGGTGGGCGGGATGCCGGCCGACGGCGAGACCTCGACCGAGGTGTGACAGTACCGGCAGTCGATGCCGATGCCACCGGCGTGGTGCTGGTGGCTGAACTGCACGGGCTGCTCGATGAACTGGTTGGCCTGGGTGACGAAGTCGGATCGCTGGATGGTGAGGATCGTCCATCCCAGGCTGGCCAGGATGAACAGGCCGGCGATGATGCTGCCCCGCGACCAGTAATTGGCGCTCTTCGGGAATACCTGCATGTCCCCTACACACTCCTCGGACAGGAAAATCGCAGCACTCTACCGCGCTTTGCCGTCCGGGAGCTAATTGTGAAAATTTTCGCAAGCCGTGTTGTATCACAGAGAACACGCGGCGTTCAAGGAACAGCACTCGATGCCGACACGTATATGAGCGGTCACCTGGCCGGGACCAGGAGCCCGGCAGTCCAGACTCAACCATATATAGTGTTGGTCGTTCAACCAAACCGCTATCGGTTGACTCCTGACGAGCTGGTTCTGGCCTTCTCTTCCGTGCCGGCCTGCGTGGGAATCGTCTCCCACTGGTAGCTGCGCCCGTGCACCCATTTCTCGAACCACTCCAACTCCACCTGCAGCTTGAACAGCCGGTGCCGGAGCTCGGTCCACCCATGCCCCTCGCGCGGGGCCACATAGAGGTGCGTCGGCACACCGTTGCTCCTGAGTGCGCGGTACATCTCCACCGACTGCGGCAGCGGCACGCGCGGATCCTCTTCGCCCACGAGGAAGATCGTCGGGGTCTTCACCTTCGCCACATCCTTCAGCGGCGAGTGATCCCAGTAGGTCTCGATCGGCGCGTTCGCCTGCCAGGGCGTGCCGCCGAACCACGGCGTGCGGAACTCGCGGTTGTCCGACTGCGCGTACATCGAGATCCAGTTCGCCGCGCCCGCGCCGCTGCTCGCCGCCTTGAAACGATCCGTGAACGTGATGATCTTGTTCGTCATGTGCCCGCCGGCGCTCCATCCCATCTTCACGAGCTTCTCCGGATCGGCCAGGCCCTTCGCAATCACCGCGTCGGTGCCGGTCATCACGTCGAGGTGCGACTGCTTGAAGTACCCGTTCGCCATCTCGCGCAGGAACGCGTCGCCGTAGCCCGTGCTGCCGCGGTAGTTCGGCTTGAGCACCGCGTACCCCTTGCCTGCATAGACCTGCGCGTCGTGACTGAAGGCGAACTTGTCGGACGAGGCCGGGCCGCCGTGCGTCGCCACGATCAGCGGATAGCGCTCGCCCTCGCGGTACCCTACCGGGTAGTACAACAGGCCCTCCACCATCTGGCCGTCCTGCCCCTTCCACGCGAGGCGCTCCTGGCGCGCCAGCAGGAAGCGCGCGGAGAGATCCCCGAACACCGTGGTCACCCTCGTGAAGGTGCCGCCCGCGGTGGGGGCGATGTGCACTTCAGCGGGATGCTCGGGAGTGTTGCGCGTGAACACGAAGCGATCCGCGCTCGCGACGTAGCGCCATCCGTTGAGGCTGTGCTGCCCGCTGGTGAGATTGGTCGCCACGCGCGACTCCGGATCGAGCACGAAGATCTCGTCGTGCACGCCGAGGTTGGCGACGAAGTAGATGCGCGAGCCGTCCTTCGACCAGTCCGCGCTCGAGACATCGTAGGCGGCCGTGGCGGGCGTCGCCTGCCGCGCCTTGCCGCCCTCGATGGGCATCACGAACACCTTGCCGTTGTGGTACCCCTCCATCGCCTCGTTGGCGCCCGCCGTGAACAGCACCCGCGTGTTGTCGGGGGAGATGGCCAGCCCGCGCTCGGCGATGCGGTTGCCGGAGGTGAGCTGGCGCAGGTTGGCGCCGCTCGCGTCCATCACCCAGACGTCCGAGAGGTGCGAGAACTCGAGGAGCGGGGACGGCGATCGCGAGAGCGCCACCCGCGATCCATCCGGCGACAGGGTGTACTGTTCGATCGAGAAGTCGCCATCGGTCAGCTTCCGCGTCTGGCCCTCCAGGTCGGCCGTCCACAGGTGGCGGTGCTTGAAGTTCGTCTCTTCGAACCTGTACACATCGTCCTGCAGCCGTTCCCGCTCGCGTTCCTCGGGCGACTTCGCGTCGGTCGCGGTGAAGAACAGGCGCGAGCCATCGGGCGCCCACGTCAGGTTGGTGGGGGGCGCCGGGTGTTCGGTCAGCCGACGCGCCTCGCCGCCGGCCACGTTCAGCAGGTAGATCTGGTTGTGCTCGTCCGGCGCGCGCCGCGCAAGAAAGGCCACACGCGTGCCGTCGGGCGACCAGCGCGGGCTCGACTCGCCACGTTCGCCGAAGGTGAGCTGCATCTGGCCCGTGCCGTCGGCGTTGATCCGGTACACGTGGCCCACGCGCCGGTTCGCCTTCCAGTCGGGACCGTCCATCACGAACAGCACCTGTCGCCCGTCCGGTGAGAGCTGCGGGTCCTGGATGACCGGGAGCGACAGCGTGTCGATGAAGCCCATCGGCCGGCGATCCTGCGCGGCCGCGGATCCCGCCCAGAGGGCGACGAGCGCGAGGACCGACCCGATTCCCTTGCCGTAGCAACCCATGGATATCCCTCCGGAAATTGCCTCGGCGCATGATACCGGGGCCGCCGGCTTGACAATCTCATCCGTCTGTCGCATAACAGTCATGCTGCCCACTTATGGTGGGTGGCCGCATCCGGCGCTTCCCCTCGTTGTGGCCCCGGAGCAGCCAGTGCCAGGGTCGCCCCCGCGGCCCTGGCACACCTCATCAGCAGGCGGCTTCGC
>Ga0105106_10000660_pt1 | contig 24350 bp, 19 predicted proteins | sample PPLLaktember2015_5_FD_79109 | JGI IMG/M metagenome (GOLD analysis project Ga0105106, IMG submission 79109) | Freshwater sediment microbial communities from Prairie Pothole Lake near Jamestown, North Dakota, USA - PPLs Lake P8 Core (1) Depth... | ecosystem: Environmental > Aquatic > Freshwater >...
AGCAATTGGAAAACGCCGCGATTCCAGGAAGCGATCCTGAATAGCCCGGTCGCGCCGGTCGCTGTCAGACTTAAACTGGCTGATATCCACAGTGATCGTACCAAGCGTGGTGCTCTGTGGCTGAGCTGGATCTAATTGGATTGAGCCACTGATGACGCTGGTAACTCCGATAGCTACGCCAAAGCGATTGTTCTGGTTAAAAAATGTCTCGCCAACTTCGTAACTCACTGAGGACTCGTTCGCATCGATCTGATATACAGCAGGGCCTTCGCCAGCCGGTTCAGCAGGCAGGGTCTCTGGTGTCGCTGGAGATGCACTGGGGCTGGGTTCAGGCCGGCTGGCAGTCGTTGCAGTTGGTTCAGCTAACACAGGCGCTTCTGTGGCAATCACCGCGGCAGGTGTGCTCTGCGGAGTGCTGGCGCATGCCGTGAGCGCCAAGGATAACAGGACGAACAGGATTAACAAACGTCGCATAGCTCAATTCTCCTAAGTTTCTAGCAATATCAACTCACCCCAAATTGGCTGATGACCAACAAATACGACCAAAACGGGTGTAATGATAGATTTTACGCTGTGAGTCTGGAATCAGATTGAAATTAGGGGATACTTCTCATGGAAGTCTAAGTTTTGACGCGAACTACACGATCGTGTCCTGCCAGATCTGCAAATAGCTGCACTTCTGCCCCGGGGAAAGACTCACACGCCAGCGCGTGGACCTGCGATCCCTGAGAGGCTTCGATTTCCAGCAAGAGCAACCCACCCCGCGCTATCCGGCTGGGAGCTTGCTTGAGCAGACGCTCAATTAGATCCAATCCTCTCAGCCCTCCATCCAGGGCCAGGGTTGGCTCGCGCTGGTATACCGCCAGATTCTGCAGTGTGGTTGTGGGGATGTAAGGCAGGTTAGCACAGATCAGATCGAAGGGACCCTGCAGCATTTTCATTAAATCTGACTGCACTAGCCGCACCCGTTTCTCCACCTTATGCCGGCGCGCGTTACTCTGCGCCACCTGTAAAACTTCAGACGAGCAGTCAACCGCAGTCACTTGCAGGTCTGGCACATTGACAGCCAGCGTGATTGCAATGCAACCCGATCCTGTGCCAACATCTATCGCTTGCCGCCGGTCAGGATTTTCATCCAGCCAGGCCAGTGCCAACTCGACTAGCTGTTCAGTCTCCGGACGCGGGATCAACACCTGGGGAGTTAACGCAAATGACAGTCCGAAAAACTCCCATTCCCCCAAAACATAGGGCAGCGGCTGACCGGCTACCAGACGCAGCAGGGCGCCTTCAAGAGCCTGTTCCTGATGGTCGTCCAGCTCAGCTTCCGGGTGGCTAAGCACCCAGGCGCGCCCCACCCCCAAAATGTGAGCAAGCAGAACCTGAGCATCTAACCCGGGCGTATCACTGGTGGATTCCAAGCGATTTTTTAGCCTGACAAGGTGGGATGCCAGTTGTGTCAATGGTTTAGGGCAATTTCCTCAATCATCCAAACCCACGGCTGCCAGCCGTTCAGCTTCAGCGCGGGTAGCCAGCTCATCAACAAAAGCATCGATATCACCATCAAGAAACGCTGGCATATTGTAGGAAGAGAGGTTGATACGGTGGTCTGTAATGCGGGACTGCGGATAATTGTAGGTGCGTATCTTCTCGGAGCGCTCCCCAGACCCCACCTGTGATCGACGGTTTTCCTCGCGTTCCTCACGCCGTTTCTCCGTTTCCATATCAAAGAGGCGCGCCCGCAAGATGCTCAAGGCGCGCATACGGTTTTGGAGCTGCGAGCGCTCATCCTGGCAGGAGACCACAATCCCGGTGGGGAAGTGGGTGATGCGGATGGCGGTTGCGTTTTTCTGCACGTTTTGTCCGCCCGCCCCGGCTGATTTATATACATCAATCTTGATATCGTTATCCGGGATATCAATTTCAACTTCATCCACCTCAGCCATCACTGCTACAGTAGCGGTCGAAGTATGGATGCGTCCTTGCGACTCGGTCACTGGAATACGCTGGACACGGTGAACACCCGATTCGTATTTCATGCGCGAGTATGCGCCTTTACCTTTTACTAGAAAAATGATTTCTTTATAACCACCGATGCCAATTTCATTAGCCGAGAGTACTTCCACGTTCCAACGCTTGCGTTCAGCGTAGCGATTGTAAATCCGGAACAGATCGGCTGCAAAAAGCGCTGCTTCATCTCCGCCTGTTCCGGCGCGGATTTCAATAATCACATTGCGCTGGTCGCGGGGGTCACTGGGGAGCAGCATGGCTTTAATTTCACGTTCCGCCCGTTCGATCTGAGGCTCAATTTCAGTCAACTCTGCCTCAGCCAGTTGGCGCATGTCATCATCCTCGCCATCCAATAACCCCTGGGCTTCTTCCTGCCGCTCCAAAAGCTGGCGGTACTCGGCGGTTTTCCTCACTAAAGGCTCTAACTCGGCGCGCTCAATACCCAGCTCGGCGGCGCGCTGGTAATCATCGCCCACATTCATGAGCATCTGGTTGATTTCTTCGTAACGCGCTTCAATTCCTGCTAATTTATCTAACATACTTCTGTTCTGCCTGTTGTAGGTTTGCTTAACAAAACTAATCGGATGAAAAGCCTACCGATTATACCATTGGAACTATCTGACACTGGATGGCGTCTTAGGCCCAGGTACTGGGCTCTATGTTTGAGGCGCCCTTCATGGCCCGGGAATCAGAATAAATAAAAAGAGAACGGAGTCTCCCATGTCCAAGTGGATCACCCTTTCCTGGTTAGCGATAACTTTGTCATTGGCTTTCGCCTTGCCCAGCACAAGTCCGGCCCGCGCCGACGGGATCATCATTCCCGAGCCGCCCATCTGCGATCCCTGCCCGCCGCCGCCCTGCCCAGGGCCATTTCCCTGCCCAACTCCGTCTCCATTGGTACAGCTTGCCATCCGCTATCATCGTGTGCAGGTGACTATTGAAGACCAGGTTGCCATCACGCAAGTGGATCAGGTATTTTACAACCCAAACGACTGGACTGTAGAAGGCACCTATATTTTCCCCTTACCGCTGGACGCCGCAGTAACTGGCTTCACTTTATGGGTCGATGGAGAGCCGGTGGAAGGGAAAATCTTAGATGCAGCCGAAGCCCGCCGTACCTATGAAGAGATTGTCTCCAGCCTGCGCGACCCGGCGCTCTTAGAATACGCTGGGCAGGGAGCTGTACAGGCCAGTATCTTTCCAATCCCACCACTCGGTGAGCGTCGCATACAGCTAGAATACACCCAGGCCCTGAGCGCCGAAAATGGGCTGGTGCGGTATACCTATCCATTGAATACGGAGAAGTTCTCGCTCTGGCCATTGGAAAATGTTTCGGTGAGTGTTGATATCCGCTCGACAGAATCAATCCGCGCCGTGTACTCGTCCAGCCATCCAGTTGATCTTCAGCGCGAAAACTCCAATACGGTGAAAGCCAGTTATGAAGCCAGTAATATCACCCCGAACACCGATTTCACCCTGTTTTACTCATTGGGCGAAACAGAAGCCTTCCATCTGCTCAGCTTCCGCGATCCATCTGATCCGGACGATCCGGACGGATTCTTCCTGTTGTTGCTGGCTCCACGCCCGGATGTAACTACCGAAAACCTGCCCAAGGATGTGCTATTGGTGTTGGATCGTTCAGGCAGTATGGAGGGTGAGAAATTCCTGCAAGCCCAGGATGCCTTGCGGTATATCCTGGAACACATCAACCCGGAAGACCGCTTTAACATAATCTCTTTTAGCACCGGGCTGGAAACCTATGCATCCGGCCTGCGCCCCGCAGAGGAGGCTGCTGAAGCTTTACCCTGGGTAGACCGGCTCAGCGCACAAGGCGCTACCGATATTAACCGCGCCTTGCTGGAAGCAGCAAGCATGGTGGATCGTGAACGTCCTACGTATCTAATCTTTCTGACTGACGGCCTGCCCACTGAAGGAGTAACCGATAGTCCAATGATCCTGGCCAACCTGGCTGAAACTGCGCCGCGCAACCTGCGCCTGTTTGCTTTCGGGGTAGGCTACGACGTGGACACATTTCTCTTAGATTCGTTGGCCCAGGCACACCATGGCACATCCAGCTATGTCCTTCCAGGGGAACGCCTGGACGAATCCCTCTCTACCTTCTACGCTAAGATCAGTACACCTGTGCTGACAAATCTGGAATTAGATTTTGGAGATCTGCGTGTTTATGATATGTACCCCTCCCCGCTACCCGACCTGTTCAGCGGTTCGCAGATTATCAGCGTTGGGCGCTACCGGGAAGGTGGTACGACTGAGGTTACTCTCACCGGTGAAGTCAATGGCGAACAGCAAACCTTCCGCTTTGTTGAGCAGAACTTCGCCCGCCGCAGTCTGAACGACTCTGCCACCCTGGCAGCCCTACCTCGCCTGTGGGCCACGCGCAAGATCGGCCATCTGCTCAACCAGGTTCGTTTACAAGGCGCCAACCAGGAGCTGATTGACCAGATTGTGCGTCTGTCCATTCGATATGGCATCGTAACACCCTACACTTCTTACCTGGTCACTGAACCGCTACCTTTGGGTGCTGCCGCCCAGGAAGATATCGCTAACCAGGCCTTCGAAGCCCTCCAGGCCATGCCGACTGCCGCCAGTTCAGGGCAAGCTGCTGTAGAAAAGGCCGCCGATCAAGGCGCCATGGCGCAAGCAGAAGTCGCTGCCGCTCCATCTGGGGACGCCGCCCAGCAGGTGCGCATTCTGGGAGCTAAGACCTTTGTCTTTAGCGGTGATCGTTGGGTGGACACAGCCTATGACCCCGACCGCGATAACACCACCCCGGTAGCCTTTCTTTCCGATGATTACTTCCGTTTGGCAGAAGCTCAACCAGATCTGGCAGCCGCATTTGCCCTCGGCCCAGCTGTGACCGTGCTGGCGGATGGGGTGGCATACGAAATCGTCGCCGAGGGTGTAGCTGTAGAACCTATCGAGATCGCAGATACTTCCACCCCTGTGGTACAGACCGAGCCCAACACACTGCGTACCTTAGAAACTGGGGACGTCTCCAACAACGCGGAGACACCAAACTCCCCAGATGAACCAAACGATCAACCTGCTAACCCACTATGTGGTAGTGCCTTACTGGTACTGGTCGCGCTGGGTGGTTTACCTCTGGGCCTGGTAAGCCTGCGCAAGGGCTATTTAAGGTAGCCCCCTACGCAAGCATCTGCACCATAACCAGGCTTGCCGAGCAACTCAAAGACTGGCGGACCATAATCGCCAGTCTTTGTATTTCTCAAATTACACGTTGCCTCAGGTACAATTGAACCTTGAGTTAGTCACTGATACAGATGCAGGGAGATCCAAGCAAGCGCACTTCTCACACAAATTAAAGAAAATAACCACCCCAAAGTATTGCGTGAATCAATCATCTATGAACACAATCCAACCTTCCTCCCCTACTGCTGTACGCCCCGCCTGGCTGACAAAGACAATCGCTTACTACGCGGCATTTATTATCCTGGGTTTAACCGCTGCCGTACTCGGGCCAACCTTGCAAGGATTGGCCGAAAACACCGGCACATTGCTCAGCGAAATCAGTTTTCTATTCAGTGCTCGCGCTCTCGGCTATCTCAGCGGTTCCCTGTTAGCAGGGCGGTTGTATGATCGCTACTCCGGGCATCGGGTTATAGCCCTGGCCTTAGGACTCATCGCTGTAGCTCTGGCCCTAACCCCGCTAATTTCACTCTTGTGGCTGCTCGCAGCCGTGACTTATATCCTGGGAATCGCAGAAGGTACCGCTGACCTGGGCGGGAATCTCATGCTGGTCTGGGTACACCGTGCCAGCGTAGGGCCCTTTATGAACGGGCTGCACTTCTGTTTCGGGCTGGGCGCTTTTCTCTCCCCCGTGATCGTTGCTCAGGCGCTGCATGCCGGCAGCGGACCGCAGATAGCCTATTGGATCCTGGCTGGCCTGGCATTGCCGGTTAGCTTTTTCATTCTCAGACAGTCCAGCCCGCCGCCCGAAAAATCTGCTATCGGAGAGACTCGCAAACCTTCTAATCCCCTGCTGGCTGCGCTGGTAGGGTTGTTCTTTTTCCTTTATGTCGGTGCAGAATCCAGTTATGGTGGCTGGATCTTTACCTATGCCACCCACCTAGGGTTAGGTGCTGCCGAAAGCGCGGCCTACCTGACCTCTGCATTTTGGGGAGCGCTGACGACTGGCCGCCTGTTGGCAATCCCGATAGCCAATCGCTTGCGCGCCCGTTGGATTCTACTGCTCGATTTATTGGGTTGCGTGGCAAGTATGCTGGTAATCCTGCTCTTTCCTACATCACTCATCGCGGTATGGATTGGGACCTTAGGCCTGGGAGCCTGTATGGCATCGATCTTCCCCACCACCCTGACTTTCGCCGAGCGGCGCATGGAGATCACTGGCAAAGCCTCCAGTTGGTTTTTTGTCGGTGCAGGCGCAGGCGGTATGGTGCTGCCCTGGCTGATCGGCCAGCTCTTTGAGCGCCTGGGAGCCTATGTAACCATGTATGCGATTCTGACTAATCTACTTCTAGCAGGAGTGGTTTTCGCCTGGATGATGTTCAGCACCCGTAAAAGCCACGCATAGCATACCAATGCAGTCTTTACGGGGTTTTTATAAAAACTGAACTCGCTTCAATTTGACACTGTTCAGGGCAAACCTAATCGCCAGTCCAGGGCGGTAAAACGCTGGGCAACCTTATTGTTTTGCACGGCAATGTGGATTGCTTTGCGGCTGCCTACCAGCACACACAGACTTTTTGCGCGCGTGATCGCTGTATAAAGCAAATTGCGTTGAAGCATCAGATAATGCTGGGTGACTAATGGGATGACGACTGCTGGAAATTCTGAGCCCTGGGATTTATGCACCGAAACCGCATAGGCCAGTACGAGTTGATCCGCCTCTGACCAGTCGTAAGCCACCAGGCGGCCTTCGTAGTCGATGCTCAGGTTTTGGTTGATGGGGTCGATTGCTCGCACGAAGCCAATATCCCCGTTATACACATCTTTATCGTAATTATTCTGGATCTGCATGACCTTGTCGCCCGGCCTGAAAGTCTGCCCATAAAGCTTTTTCTCAGGTTTGAGAGCTCCAGCTGGGTTTAGTGTCGCCTGCAAGCGCTCATTAAGCGCCGTTACCCCTACCGGGCCGCGGTACATGGGCGCCAGAACCTGGATTTCATCCTCCCAGCGCAATCCAAATTTTTTAGGAATCCTCTCGCACACAAGCTCCTGCACCCAATCGCCTGCCTCTTCAGGAGTCTCCGCCGGGAAGAGGAAAAAGTCGGCGCTTTCCTTGACGAAGACTGGAAATTGGCCCTGGTTGATACGGTGAGCATTGGTGATGATATCTGAGCCAGCCGCCTGGCGAAAGATGACGCTCAGGCGTGTTACCGGCACCAGCCCACTCGCAATCACATCCCGCAGTACATCCCCGGCCCCCACCGAAGGCAACTGGTCCACATCACCCACCAGTAACAAATGCATACCTAGCTCAAGTGCTTTTAGCAGGTGATTGGCCAAGAGCAAATCCAGCATGGAAGTCTCATCCACCACCAACATATCAACCGGCAGCGGGTTGCCGGCGCGATGTTTGAAGCCCTCCCCAGGTGAAAAACCGAGCAAACGATGAATAGTACTGGCTGGGCGACCTGTAGCTTGCGAGAGGCGCTTGGCGGCACGCCCGGTAGGTGAGGCCAGGGCGTAAGTCTTATGAGCCATTTCAAGGGCTTCAATCAAGGCCCGCACAGCGGTTGTCTTACCGGTGCCCGGCCCGCCTGTTAGCACACTCACCGGTGAACGCAAGGCATGCTGAACAGCCTCTCGTTGCTCAACGGAAAGGCTGGCATCCAGAGGAAGGAACGCCGGAGGCATGTCACTCAAGCGAGTCGGCCAGCACTGTGCCAGGGCGCGCAATCTTTCTGCCGTTCCCAGCTCACCGTGATAAAACGGCATCAGATAAACCGCCGGCAGTCGATTATCCACTTGCGTCTCGTTTATACCATGCTGATCCTGTATCACAATATGGTTTTCAGCCGGTAGTAACTCGCGCTGCACGCGACCCTGGGCTGCCAGGCGATCCAGGGCCGGTAGAATATCGCTCCCATCCAATTCCAATAACTCTGCAGCGCGCTCGACTAATTGGCCCTGTGGAGCATATACATGCCCGTCGTTGGACATTTCACTCAGAGCGTACTCCACCCCGGCCTCAATGCGCCCCGGATGATCTGCAGCTAGACCCAACGCCTGTGCCAGGCGGTCGGCGGTCTTGAAACCCACCCCAAAGATGTCGCGACTTAAGCGGTATGGATCGTTTTGCACAACTGGTAGCGCCTGATCACCATACTGTTTATAAATCTTGATTGCCAGGTTGGTGCTCACCCCATGACTGTGCAAGAAAATCATAATTTGTTTGACTTGCTGCTGCTCTTGCCAGGCTGCGGCGATCAGGCGGGCGCGTTTTTGCCCGATATCCGGCACTTCCAGCAAGCGCTCTGGCGCGGCTTCAATAATTTCCAGTGTCTGTGCGCCAAACCGAGCGACAATCCGTTCCGCCAGGCGTGATCCAATTCCTTTTATCAGCCCAGAACCTAAATAGCGGCGGATCCCCGCCGTAGTGGCGGGCATGGTTTGCACACATATTTCTACTTGAAATTGAGGTCCGTGCTTGGGGTGGTTGGCCCAGCGCCCTTGTAGAGCCACATGTTCCCCTGGCTGCAACTCGGGCAGATTGCCTGTCACCGTCACCAGGCCTTGGCGGTCTGCACCTGAGGGACGTCCATGCTCCGGACGCAAGCGCAATACACTATACCCATTTTCTGAGTTGTAGTAGGTGATGCGCTCTATCGAGCCATCCAGGTTTTCCATAATTTTTTAAGCTCAGGCAGTGGATTCATTCGATCCACTTAAGGCATAACAGACGGTCAGGGCATAGGATTGTCGTTCGCCCAGGTAGTCCCCAGCGTAATACTGATATCGAATGGACTGGCAGGGTCATTGACGTGATAAATGCGGATTGCATCAATCTTCATTAGCTCGACCAGATATTTTACAGTATAGGGTTTCCCTGTGTAGAAAGTGACTTCAGTATAAGTAGCTATTTGCTGAGCGTTACCCGCTTCTACCACATTCACGCCCTGAGTCTTCAAGTAGTCGGCACTTTCAGCCGCCAGACCAGCAGAATAAGTTCCATTCATCACTGCCACCCGGGCGTTCTCAGCCTTCAACAAATCGGTTATCTCCATATTTGTCGCCAGGGGGCTGGTAGGCCCACTGTCGGTGAAGATCTCGTCGCGCAGCAGCCGGATTTTCTCGGTAATCGGTTTGAGAACCTCATCGCCCTCAAGAGTCTTATACAGGTTTACCTGTTCCGGAGGACTGATTACACCTTTAGCAATATTTTCCTCGGGGATTTGGATCGCCAGCCAGGCCAGTTTAATGGTCTCATCCAGGCTCAGATTGGTGTGAACACCTGCTGATAACTCCTGGTAAAGCGTACCCGACTTGGCGATCAGTGTAGGAAGCATATTAAGGCTCAAGATGCGATCACGGATACCCATAATCACTTGCTGTTGGCGCTGAGCACGGTCAAAATCACCACCCTCGGTCTTACGGGCACGGGCATACGCCAATGCCAAATCCCCAGGCAATGTCTGGCGACCCGGCTTAAGGGTTTTGGCATTGTTATCTCCCAGAGGATCAACCACTATCTTTTCGGGGATATCGATTTTAACCCCACCAATTTCATCGATAAAACGCACAAAGGCGCTGAAATCGATTTGGGCGTAATAATCAATCGGAACACCCAACAATTCTTCCACCGTATCCATCGCCAGCTGCGGACCACCGCCAATAAGCCGGTTGCCTTCACCAAGCTGGTAGGCTGTATTGATCCGCCCATAACCAAAGCCCCCGGGGATATTTACCCACAGGTCTCGCGGTACAGAAAGCATTCCGGCTGTGCCATTCACTGGATCGATCGTCAGCAGCAGCATCGTATCCGTGCGTGGCGGACCTTCACCGGCTGCCCAATCCCGATAATCGAGACCCATAACCAGCACGGTCACCCGTTTGGCGCCATCCCAGGGCTCGGGTGTGGGTCCTTCCACAGGCGGCTCCTGTTGGAAAGCCGGTACAGAAGTTGACCCAGGCCGCGGTGTAGGGGTGGCATCGCGCACACTGATACCGGGCAGGTTAGTCATCTCCCAGGAGGCGACAAAGTCGCGCACGGAAATATAAGTCAGATATGCGGTAATCCCAGCTGCCAGGATAAAAATAGACAGCAGGGCAATTCGTAACCCACTCATTGAGCGGGTAGTTTTAGAAGGTGGGGTGTCTTGGGTTTGATCCATAAGTATTCCTAATGCTATCTCCAGCGATAAAAGCCGGAAGCGGCGCGATTATATCACGGTATAATCGTCTCCATGTCCTTGATCACTGCCAGCGATCTGGCGAAGTCTTACGGTCCAATAGACATCTTCAGCGGGATTAGCCTGTCTATCCCCAAAGATGCCCGTATTGCCGTTGTTGGTCCCAACGGAATCGGTAAAACGACTTTGCTACGCATCCTGCTTGGAATGGAAGAACCGACCAGCGGAAATTTGGCACGTGCACGCAACCTCAAAATGGGTTATCTGCCACAGGAAGCCACCTTGGACAGCAGCTTCACACTGTGGGACGAATGTCTATCTGCTCTGTCAAACTTACGCGCCATAGAAGCCGAATTGGCCGAACTAGAACATCAGATGAGCAACCCAGAGCAAGCTGAGGAAGCGCTGGCCCGTTACGGTAAGCTGCAAGTGACCTTTGAGCACCTGGGTGGGTACACCTACGAAACACGTATCCGCCAGATCCTCACAGGGCTGGGATTTGACGAGACAGATCACCAGCGTCCGGTATCACAACTCTCAGGCGGGCAGCGCACGCGCGCGGTTTTGGCCCGCTTGCTACTCAGCAGCCCAGACTTGCTGATCCTTGATGAACCGACCAATCATCTGGATATCCAGGCAGTGGAATGGTTAGAGGGTTACCTGAGCCAGTGGGAGGGCGCAGTTTTAATCGTGTCGCACGATCGCTATTTCCTCGACCGGGTAGTGGATCACATCTGGGAAATGCGCAAAGAAGGTTTGGAAGTATACCGGGGCAATTACTCGGCTTATATTCAACAGCGACAGGAACGCTGGGATTTATTGCAAAAGATTTACATCTCTGAGAAAGAACGCCTGGAGAAAGAGCTGGACTATATTAAGCGCAATATCGCCGGGCAGAACACTACCCAGGCCAAAGGTAAACTGCGCCGCTTGAGCCGTGAGGTCGAAGCTATCCAGAGCCTGGGCTTTGCTGCTCTGCAGAGCAAGAGCTGGGCTGAGATCAGCACCCTGGCAGATATCTCTGAACACACAATGGGTGTGGATGAGGTGGAACGGCGCATCCATAGCCTGCGCCCGCCGCAGAACCGACCCCCACGCCTGCACTTGCATCTAAAAGCCAATTTGCGCTCCGGTGATCTGGTGCTGCGCACTCGCAACCTGGCAGTGGGCTACCCGGACGAAGGCCGTCCGCTCTTTACCACTCCGGACTTGCTGCTAAAGCGAGGTGAATGCGCAGCGATCATCGGTCCGAATGGAGCCGGAAAGACCACTTTCCTTAAAACTTTGCTGGACCAGATGCCTCCGCTCTCCGGAGAGGTTATCCTGGGCGCTAGCCTGAAGATCGGCTACTTTGCCCAGGCCCATGAAGGCTTACACCCGGAGCGCACCCTGGTTGAGGAGATCGATATGGTTGCTCCACAGATGCTGTTGGGTGAAATCCGCGACCATCTGGCACGCTTTATGTTCTCCGGAGAGGATGTGTTCAAGAAAGTGGCAGTTCTTTCGGGCGGCGAGCGCGGTCGCCTGGCGCTCGCAAAGCTATCCCTGGCCCAAGCCAATCTATTATTACTCGACGAGCCAACCAATCACCTGGATATCCCTGCCCAGGAAGTCCTGCAGGAAGTGCTGGATACATTCCAAGGCACAATCCTTTTAGTCTCGCATGACCGTTACTTGATTGATGCTTTGGGATCCCAGATCTGGGAGATTGAACCAGACCAGGCTGAACTCAGGGTATTCGCTGGAACTTACAGTGAATTCCGCGCTGCGAAAGTGGCTGAGAAAGAGAATACTTCCGCACGACAGGCAACAATTCCACGCCAAGCCAGAACCCACCAGCAACGACCTAAGATGGAAGAGCGTCGCTTGCGAGCGCGTTTGAAAGAACTGGAAGAGCTTATCCATACCCTGGAAGCAGAGTTGGATGTTCTATCTCGCCGGCTGGAGAACCCACCTGCCGACCCGGCGAAAGTACAGGAGTTAGGGGGGAAATATGTACACGTCCATGCTGAACTGGACACTCGTTTGGCTGAATGGGAAAAAATGGCGGAGGGTCTACAACTCGTAGATGATTAATCGGCTGTTGCCCCAGCCTGAATAGGCTCATCACCATTAAATCGGCGCAACAGAGGCCACCGCTGACTGATCCAACCCACTGCAAGCAGGCAGCCGATGCCACCGCTCACCACCGCCAGAGGAGCGCCAAATAGCTGGGCAACTACGCCAGCCTCAATTTCACCCAGTTGGGGTCCCCCCATGAAGAAAATCTGGTTTACGCTGGTCATCCGCCCGCGAATATAGTCGGGGGTTTGCAGTTGGCGGATTGTATTGCGGATAATCGTGCTGACCGAATCGGCTGCCCCAATTAGAATCAAGGCCAGTATCGCGGCGATGAGGCTACGCGATAAACCGAACGCCACAGTGGCTATTCCAAATACCACCACAGAACCCAGAAAGAGCGGTCCCTGCCGCCGCAGCGTGGAGACTTGTGAGAGGACTGTTGCTGCCATCACTGCTCCAATGGATTGGGCTGCCGAGAGCCAACCATATTCCACCTCGCCAACCTTTAATACATCTCGGGCAAAGACCGGCATCAGCGTATTGGCTGAAGAGAAAAAGGTGGCGAAAAAATCCAGCAGCATGGTCGAAAGGATCACCGGGTGGGTAAGGATAAACTGGATGCCTTCGCGAATAGCTTGCAGGCTGACCGGCGGGTGACCGTTGAGTACCTTTTGCTGTGGCACCCGGCCCATCAACAACAGAGCCACCAGCACCGCCCCATAAGAGATAGCATTTATTAGATACGTGTATCCTTGCCCCCAGTAAGCAATCACCAGCCCGCTCATGGCCGGGCCGATGATCGAGCCTGTTTGCATGGCAATTGAACTTAAGCTGAATGCATTGGAAAGATCCCGCGCCGGCACCAGGTTGGGCACCAGAGACTGGCGCGCCGGGGCATCGAAGGCAATCGCGGTAGCCTGGATAGCCGTCAGAGCATATATATGCCACAATACAATCTCACCACTGAATGTCAAAAACGCCAGAGCCAGGGCGGATAAAGCCATCACCGTCTGGGTGATGAACATCATGACACGTCGATTAGCGCTATCTGCCACCGCTCCGCCGATTAAGGAAAAAACAATGATGGGTAAGATGCGCGCTGCCCCTACGCCCCCCAGAGCAATCGGCTGGTCAGTGAGATTGCGGATATGCCAAAATATCGCCCATACCTGCATCTGAGTTCCGGCAATTGACACAATTTGTCCGAACCAGAGTAAACGATATGGACGATGACGAAGAGACGGTGGAATTTGTAGCTGCATTGAGTCTGGATGGCACTCTAACAACCAATAGGATGCGCGCCGGTGGGTGACGCAAGCGCTATTTTACCTCTTTTGGAAAAATACAGCGCTGATCATGTCCCCCAATCACGCAAATAGAGAAAATCATAGCCAATGGTACGGTTGCTCAGTTTGGCGATGGGCGGCATCAAGCGTTTAAAATGAAAGCGGCGTATCTTCTGCGCAACGCTATTCACAAAGCCAGGTGCGAATCCAGCCTCGATACAATCTTCAATGCTGTAGCGCTGATCCACCATTAAATACAATAACCGGTCAACCTCCGCATAAGTAAAACCCAACTCCCCTTCGTCGGTTTGGCCAGCCCATAAATCTGCTGAGGGTGGTTTTGCGATGATTGCATCTGGCACACCTAATGCCTGAGCTAGCTGGCGTAATTGGGTCTTGTATAGGTCGCCCAGTGGGTTAATGGCACAGGCCGAGTCGCCGTACAATGTCGAATAGCCCAATAAGATCTCGGTTTTGTTGCTGGTACCTACTACAAGGCCGTGAAAAGCTTCCGATTGATCATAGAGTACGATCATACGGGCCCGCGCCATGGCATTGCCGCGCCGCACCGGATTTGAATCCGAGAAACATGCAAAGAGCGGCTCTACCACCTCCGTAATCTCAAAAGTCAATGATTGCACTCCCAACGCATCGATCACCTGTTGGGCGTGTTCCAATGAGTCGGGGGAAGATGATTTATATGGTATGCGCACAGCCAGAACATTTTCAGGCCCCAATGCTTCGGCTGCCAGATAACAGGAAACTGCTGAATCAAGCCCACCAGACAGACCAATCACCGCCCGCCAAAACCCTACCCGGGTCAGTTCAGTATGGATGAACCCGGTGAGGATCGTGCGTACCAAATCTGGATTAATCGTAAGATCAATTTTTTCCATATTCAACATGATCTGGGACCCTCCTTGTCGGTTTCAAACCGTGCCACGGTCATTAGGTAAACGTACAGAAAGAATACGCCCCAGCTCACGCTGCACCAAAGAGGTGCGTTCATCACGCAACAGTGGCAAGCGCGCCCGCACTCGGTGGAGCTGATTGAGATCCACATCAACCAGCGTTACCCCTTCTTCGTGGTATTTTCCTTTAGCAAGTAGCTCACCACTGGGTCCAAACAGTGTTGAGCCGCCCCAAAAATTTAAACCATCTTCATAACCCACACGATTGGCATGCGCTACAAAACAAGTGAACATACTGGCATAAGCCTGGTTGATATGCTCCACCCAACGGGCCGATTCGAGAACCGGATCCTTGCTCAGGCCACGCCCGGGCGAGGCCGAGGTAAGCAGCAGCATCTCTGCGCCATCTAACCACAATAAGTAGGGCGGCGAGGCGTGCCAGAAATCTTCGCAAATCAGGATACCCAGGCGCCCAAAGCGAGTATCGAAAGCATGGACAGAGTCACCCCAAGCAAAAAAGCGTCCCTCATCAAACAAGCCATAAGTAGCCATATAGAGTTTATGATGCACATGCACAACTTGCCCCCCAGAGAGATACGCGCTGGCGATAAAAAAGCGATTGCGCGGGTCTTCATCAACAAAACCCACCACCAAATCAATCTCACGACTGGCGTCTAATAGCTGGCGGAAAATTGGATCCTCAGGGTTCGGGCGGTGGGCGACTGCTGTTGCCAGGTCCTGCAGCACATAGCCAGTCAAAGAAAGTTCGGGAAAGACTAGCAAGTCTGCGCCGGCAGCGCGCGCCTCGGATGCCAACTGCAAATGCTTCTCAAGGTTAGCCGGGACATCTCCAAGGCGGGTATTAATTTGAGCCAGGGCAAGTGTTAGATGCATAGACAACATCCATCAACAATTATTATTTATTTCTATGAACGCCAGGTGACCAGCGCACCAATCAGTGCTATTACAGAGAAACCCAAGGCTGCCCAGGCATCCAGGCGCAATCCACTGACAAAAATACCTGGGTCAGCACGCAGAACAGTCAGGCCCAACTGGATTGCAGCCACCCCCAGCAATCCCAGCCAACCTGCCACTTTGGGCCTGAAAAGGCGCGCTCTCTGGGTATCTATCACAACAAACCAGAAGGCAGCAGCACCCGCCCCAATCAGTTGGATTGGCAAGCGTAGCGTCATGTGACCCATATCATCGACCGCGAGCAGCCCCCAGCCGTCGATCGCCAGTGGACCGTAGGCACAACCGTCCAACCAACAAGCTAACCCGCTGAACACGGCCAGGCTGGTCAATAATGGGAACAACCCATCCAGCAATTCTCCTAACGACTTTTGCAGCCGCCAGGCATAGATTGCTACCATAACAAGTCCACCAGCCAGCGCACCCCACCATGCCAACCCACCCAGGTAAACCTGGAATATTTCTAATGGGAACTGGCGATAATACTGCCAGTTTACTACCATATAGATCGCCCGGCCCCCAGCCAAAGCTGCCGACAGCGACCACAGGCTGGCATTGATTAATAATAAACGTTCTTTTTCCGAGGTATGCCAGGTTACCCAGGCCATCCCTAACGCCGCGCCCACTCCCATCAGGAGCGAAAACATATAAACAGGCACTCCGCCGGGCAAATAGAAGGCGACCACGGATTAATCATACCACGCAGGCGAGTTGGTGTGTGCCAGCCCTCAGGTCATTGTATAATGATAGTGAACCCTGGGTGTGTTCGGCATAACCAGCATGCCATTTCAGGAGACAAAACTATGGACTTTTTACTCGACCCAAATATCGCTTATATCCTGTTAGTCTTTGGATCAATGCTATTGATCCTGGCAGCTCTAAACCCCGGCTCTGGACTGCTGGAGTTGGGAGCAATCTTCTTGCTCCTGCTGGCGGGGTGGGGTATCTACAATCTATCGATCAATCCATGGGCATTAGGCTTGTTGCTCATCGGATTTGTTACATTTTTGCTGGCAGTGCGCGGCCCAAACCGACGCCTGCTCTTGGTGGCTTCCATCCTGGCGTTGGTAGTAAGTTCTTCGTTCCTGTTCCGCGGCGAGGGCTGGCAGCCGGCTGTAAATCCCTGGCTGGCGCTGGTGCTCTCCACCATCTCCGCCGGTTTTTTCTGGTTGATTGCGGTCAAAGTTCTCGAAGCTGCCCGAGCCCGTCCCACCCACGACCTTAGCCAGCTGATAGGCGAGATAGGCGAAGCAAAATCCGACATCTTCCTGGAAGGTTCCGTACAGGTCAGTGGGGAGCTCTGGACAGCACGTAGCGAAAGCCTGATCGCTGACGGAAGCCAGGTGCGCGTAACTGGAAGAGAGGGGTTTATCCTGCTGGTTGAGCCCTATTCCAAAACCAAGGCTTCATAATTGATTCACAGTGATAGAAAAGGAGAACTAAAATGTTTGAACCATCCCTTTTGTTTTGTCTGATTGGTGCTATTGCAGTAGTGCTTGTGCTGGTGCTATCCAGCGCCATCCGCATCGTGCCTGAGTACGAGCGGATTGTTGTCTTCCGGCTGGGCCATAGCCAGGGGTCGCGTGGCCCCGGTCTGGTGCTGCTGATACCATTCATCGACCGAGGAGTGCGTGTGGACTTACGGGAACAGGTGCGTGAGATCCCCCACCAAAACTCGATCACCCAGGACAACGCGGCTGTCTCGGTAGACTTCATCTGGTACTATAAAGTATTGGATCCAACAGCTACAGTATTGCAAGTTGGGCACTTTGAGACAGCCGCGCAAGGCATGGCTACAACCACCTTGCGGGCGGTGATCGGCGGGATAACGCTGGATGACGTGCTGAGTAAACGGGAGCATATCAACCAGCTGCTGCGCACCCGCCTGGATGAGGTGACCGAGCGATGGGGGGTGAAGGTGACGAACGTGGAGATCCGGGAGATAAACCCACCACGGGAGATCTCGGATGCGATGAACCGGCAGATGAGCGCGGAGCGCAACCGGCGGGCGGTGGTGACGGAATCTACCGGGCAGAGGGAGGCGGCGATCAATGTGGCGGAGGGGGAGAAGCAGGCGGCGATCTTGCGGTCGGAGGGCGAACGCCAAGCGAATATCCAGCGGGCGGAAGGTGACCGGCAGGCGCAGCTCTTGCGGGCGGAGGGTTTTGCGAGCGCGCTGGAGAAGATTTATTCGGTGGCGCAAACGGTGGATCCGAAGACGATGACGCTGCAGTATTTTGAGACATTGAAGGCGATGGGGATGAGTCCGTCGACAAAGTATATTTTCCCGATGGAGTTTACGGGGTTGTTGGAGAGTTTTATTAAGGAGAGGAAGGAATAGCCGGGCGTAGCCCAGCTTGCGGAGATCGGCAAAGAGCGCCGATCTCCTGCGGGTGGGGAAGTGACGCTGTGTAGTGGGCTTGCTTTTGGCAGGCGAGGGGCGCGAGCGCGCAGGTGGGCTGATCTACGAGGGACTATGGTCAGGCTAGCAAGAAGAGCACTTGCTTTAAGCCTAACCTAGGCGAGGGCTGGATTGCTTCAGTCGCAAAGAGCGCTCCTTCGCAATGACAAGAGGGCTCTCAGAATGACAGATGGATGCGAGGAGTGGCGGGCGGAGGGAGAGATGGCTTCGCTGCGCTCGCAATGACAGTTTAAAGTGATGACAGTGGATGAGGAGGTATGGGAGAGGGTTGAGTGGGTTGAGTGATGATATTGTGAGGGAGGCGCCAGGGAGCGGTGCGGTGATTGCGCCGGCTTCGTGGCGCGATTTGAATGCGGTGCGGCATCTGGAGCAGGCGTGCTTTCCGAGGGATGCCTGGCCACTGCTGGATATGATCAGTATCCTGAGCTTTCCGAATGTGGTGCGGCTGAAGGCGGTGCTGGACGGGAGGCTGGTGGGGTTTATCGCGGCGGATGTGCGGGCGAGGGAGAATCTGGCGTGGATCGCGACGGTGGGGGTGCTGCCGGAGTTCCAGGGGCGGGGGTTCGGGCGGGCGCTGCTGGAGGGGTGCGAGGCGAGGCTGACAGGGCTGAACCGGGTACGGTTGAGCGTGCGCATGTCGAATGAGCAGGCAATACGGCTGTACGAGCGGGCGGGGTATGAGAAGGTGGGCAGCTGGGGGGGGTATTATACGGACGGGGAAGACGCGCTGGTGATGGAAAAAACCTGGGGTAGTTTAGGCTGTTATAATACGGGGCATGACTTCAGCTAACCTGCCAGCCCCTATTCTCGTTACGCGCCCGGCGGAACTGGCGCAGATGATCGCGGTTTTGAGCCAGCAGCCAAGCCTGGCGGTGGATACTGAGTCGAACAGTTTGTTTGCGTATCGCGAGCAGGTGTGCCTGATCCAGTTCTCGGTTGCGGGCGGGGACTCGGGTCCGTCCCTGGACTATCTCGTCGACCCACTGGCGCTTGACGATCTTTCAAGTCTGGGGCCGATTTTTGCAAATGCGGGGATTGAGAAGGTGTTTCACGCGGCGGAGTATGATCTGTTTTGCCTTAAGCGGGATTTCGGTTTTGAGTTCAACAATCTGTTCGATACGATGGCGGCGGCGCGCATCCTGGGAAGGGGTGAGGTGGGGCTGGGGGCGCTGCTGGAGAGCGAGTTTGGGGTGAGGCTGGATAAGCGGTTCCAGAGGGCGAACTGGGGGGAGCGGCCTTTGGGGCAGCAGCTGCTGGCGTACGCGCGCCTGGATACGCATTATCTGCTGGAGCTGCGCAAGCGGTTGTACGCGGACCTGGTGCGGCGGGGACTGTGGGGGCTGGCGGAGGAGGATTTCCGGCGCATGCGGCCGATGGAGAGCCGGCCTGAGGATGACAAGGATAATGGGGGGCGGCAGCTAGACTGCTGGCGGGTGAAGGGGGCGTATGATTTGACGCCGCAGCAGGCGGCGGTGCTGAATGAGCTGTGCGTGTACCGCGATCAGGCGGCGCGGGCGATGAACCGGCCGTTGTTTAAGGTGATTAATGATCAGACTTTGATTACGCTGGCGCAGGCAGCGCCGCAAGACAGCAACAGCCTGGGGAGGCTGCAGGGGATTACGCCACGCCTGGCGCAACGGCACGGGCAGGGGCTTTTAGCGGCGATCCAAAGGGGATTGGGGGCGGAGCCGGTGCACCCGCCGCGCAATCACCGGCCGAATAATGGCTATCTGGAGCGGTTGGATGGGCTGCGGATGTGGCGGAAGCGGGCGGCGCAGACGATGGGGGTGATGAGTGATGTGGTGCTGCCGCGGGATTTGATGCTGGCGCTGGCGGAGCGGAATCCGAGGAGGCGGGAGGAGCTGGGGCAGGTGATGCGCGAGGCGCCGTGGCGGTTGGAGAAGTGGGGGGAGGAGATTTTGAGGGTGCTGAGGGGGTAGACCGGACCTCACCCCTGGACCCTCTCCCACGGGGAGAGGGGGTCTGACAACGAATGCCCGTAAAGAACATGGGGGCCTGTACAGATCACAGGGCACGAATTTCACGAATTGGTTAAGAGCAGGCAAGCTGTCCTTCGACTACGCAAAGTGCGCTCCGCTCAGAGCTTGTGAAAGAATTGGGGACCCTCCTCAAAAAAAGCAAAGGGTGGTAAGGTTGGGGCGATCCCATCGAGCAGCCAAGGAGCCTACCAGCCATGGAAGAAACCTTATCCCCGATGCCAGTTGAACAAACCTCAGAAGAAGTGCACGGTAAAGTACGTCTGAAGACAGCTGATCGGAGCCAGGTGGAATTTCGGACAGTCGATCTGGAGAGCAGCTTACCAGCGGAGCATCCCGCACGTCTGGTATGGGAGTTTGTCCAACAACTGGATCTGCAGCCGTGGTATGCCAAGATCCGGGCATATGAAGGGCGAGCCGGACAGAATGCGATCGATCCAGCGATCCTTATGGCGCTGTGGTTGTACGCCACTTTGGAAGGAGTGGGGAGTGCGCGGGCACTGGATCGCCTGTGCAAAGAACATGATGTGTATCGCTGGAACTGTGGTGGGGTCAGCGTCAATTACCATACACTGGCCGACTTTCGCGTGGATCATAACGAGGAACTCAATCAAGTACTGGCGAAAAGTGTAGCAGCCATGCTGATGCAAGGATTGGTCAGTCTAAAGCGGGTGGCTCAGGATGGCAAACGTGTGCGAGCCAGCGCCCGGAGCAAGTCTTTTCGACGCCGCAAGACCCTGGAACATTGCCTGCAAGTAGCACAGGAGCAGGTTGAAGCATTGGGCAAAGAACTGGAGGAGCATCCCGAAGGCAGCTCGAAACGGCAGAAAGCGGCGCAAGAACGGGCCAAGCGGGAACGTCAGGAACGGGTCGAGAAAGCGCTGGAGCGGATGAAGGAGTTAGAAGCACACCAGGAGAACAATATCAAGGCCAGAAAGGTCAAACGCGACAAGCTCAAACCGGCCCGCGCTTCCACCAGCGATCCGGACGCTCAGGTTATGAAGATGGCCGATGGCGGATTTCGGCCCGCTTTTAATGCACAGTTCTGCACCGACACAGACAGCCGCATCATTGTGGGTGTGCAGGTCAGTAATCAGGGCAACGACAGCGGGCTGGCCTCCCCGATGGCCGAGCAAATTCAGCAAGACTACCCACAGACACCGGATGAGTATCTGGTGGATGGCGGTTTTATTAATCTGGAAGATATCACCCAGGTAGAGCAAGCCGGAACCAAGCTATATGCGCCCGTAACCACCAATCGCCCTCCCCAAACCGATCCGCACCTGCCCAAGCCGGGTGATAGCCTGCAAGTCATCGCCTGGCGCAAACGGATGGCCACCGAGGATGCCAAAGCCATCTACAAGCTGCGGGCCTCTAACGCCGAGTGGGTCAACGCTATGCACCATAACCGGGGTCTGATCTGCTTCCGAGTGCGAGGTTTGCAGAAAGTCAGAGCGGTTGTGTTGTGGTTTGCTTTGATCCATAATTTGATGAGAGCCCACCAGCTGCGTTTGGCACAGCGTCAGAAACTGGCGATGATACCGGCAATTTGATACAACAATCACCGAATACAGGGGGAGAGGTTCATCGAGGGCTTCGGCTGATCGATGTTTAATGTTCCCCTTTTTTGGGGTCTGCGTCAATTTGGCCAAAATTGGCACCACTGATCAATTTATTCACAAGCTCTCAGGATGCCTGGTTTCGAATGGGCGCGGGATTAAGGCAGGGCCAGGCAGAGAGCCGACCGGCCATGAGCATGCTGCTGGAGCGGAGGGTCTTTAGCGCCGGCCGGTGATGTAGTTTTCGAGCTGGGTGATGACAAACACCTGTTCGGAGATCAGCGCTTTGACCACGTCACCGATCGAGATGAGGCCAACCAACTGGTCGCCATCGACCACCGGCAGGTGACGGATGTGCTTGTCCGTCATCAGCGCCATGCAGTCCTCTACGCTCTGGTCCATCCGCACATAGAGCACACGGCTACTCATCACATCGCGCAGCGGTGTTTTGGTGCTGTCCTTGCCCTGCAAAATGACCTTGCGAGCATAATCCCGCTCGGAAAAGATGCCGACCACCTCACTACCATCCAGCACCAGAAGAGCGCCTATATCTTTGTCCGCCATCAGCTCCAAGGCCTGGAAGACCGTCGCATCCGGTGCGATGGTCCAGACGTCATGCCCCTTGCTCTCTAACACTTGCCATACCAGGTCCATAGCCTACCTCCTATACCGCCAAGCATCCCGAAGAGCCTCAGTTTAATAATGGTCCTAGAAAAGTTTACCATGTTTTTTTTCGATAATTCACAGGAGCAGGCTGCTATGAGGGCGGAGGTGGATGGGGATGCGCCGCTGAGGAGAATGTTATATAAGGAAGAGGAGGAGCCAGAAGCGGTGGAGGGGCTGGAGTTGGGGAGGCGGGGGTTGGCGGAGGAGATTGCGGTGAACCGGTATATGTTGCGCAATCTGTTTCAGCGGGCGATGGAGGTGGAGGAGACGGGGGAGTATGTGCGGATGGTGGATCTGTATGGGGCGGGGTGCGTGCGACTGGTGAAGATGCTGCAGGCGGAGAAGGGGGATGGGGATGAGAGGGTGAGGCGGATGCAGGAGCTGCTCCAGGAGGCGGTGGGGGATGTGGCGAGGGAGCTGGGGTTAATGGGGTAGAATGGGGGAAGAGGAGATGGCTTCGGTGGCGAAGAACGCTCCCTGGCAAAGACAAGAGGAGGAAAATGATGCGGATTGTATTTCATGGGGCGGCGCAGACAGTGACGGGGTCACAGCATTTAATTGAGGTGAATGGGAAGCGGCTGCTGCTGGAGTGCGGGCTGTACCAGGGGCGGCGGGAGGAGTCGCGGGTGCGCAACCGGACTCTGCCGTTCAACCCCACGAGTGTGGATGCGGTGATCCTTTCGCACGCGCATATCGATCACAGCGGGAATCTGCCGAATCTGGTGAAGAATGGGTTTGAGGGGCCGATCTATGCGACGAAGGCGACGGCGCATCTTTCCAATATTATGCTGATGGATTCGGGGCATATCCAGGAATCGGATACGGAGTATGTGAATAAGAAGCGGCTGAAGCGGGGGGAGGCGCCGGTTGAGCCGATTTACACGATGGAGGATGCGGGGCATGTGGCGCAGTATTTCCAGCCCAAACTCTACGACCAGCCCTTCTCGCCGGTAGATGGAGTTACCGCCAGGCTGGTGGAGGCGGGGCATATCCTGGGGTCGGCGGGGGTGGTGCTGGATGTGGAGGAGGGGGGCAAGAAAACGCGGGTGTGGTTTTCGGGGGATATTGGGAGACGGGATCTGCCGCTGCTGCGCGATCCGGTGCTGCCGGAGGGGGCGGATTATCTGATCATGGAAACTACCTACGGGGATAAGGTGCACCTGCCCCCGGACCAGGCGTATGCGGAGCTGCTAGTGGTGGTGCGGCGGACGATTGAGCGAGGGGGGAAGGTGATTGTGCCGGCGTTTGCGGTGGGGCGGACGCAGGAATTGGTGTATATGCTGAACCAGATGTTCAGCGCAGGGGAGTTGCCGAAAATCCCGGTGTTCGTGGATAGCCCGCTGGCGGTAAATGCGTCGGATATCTTTAAGGCGCATCCGGAGTGCTTTGATGCGGAGACGGTGGCGTTCGTGAGCCAGAATGGGCATAAGAGCGCACTGGGCTTTGACAAGCTAACGTATATCCGGTCAGTGGAGGAGTCAAAGGCGCTGAACGAGCGGGATGATCCGATGGTGATAATTTCGGCTTCGGGGATGGCAGAGGCGGGGCGAGTGCTGCATCACTTGAAGAATAATATTGAGAATCCGCGCAATACGGTGCTGATCGTGTCGTGGCAGGCGCCCTATACGCTGGGCAGGCGGCTGGCGGACCGGGAGCCGGAGGTGCGCATCTTTGGGGAGCTGTACCAGCGGCGGGCGGAGGTGGCGACGATCGGGGGGCTTTCAGCGCACGCGGGGCAGACGCTGCTGACGGAGTATGCGCTGGCGACGCGCGGGACAGTGAAAGATATTTATCTGGTGCATGGGGAGGCGGTGGCGGCAGGGGCGCTGACGGAGAAGCTGCGCGAGAATGGGATAGGAAATGTGCATTTCCCGGAGCTGAGGAGTTCAGTGGAAATTTAGGGGGAGTTGCGCTATAATCTGTGCGCTAGGATTGGAGAGGTGCCAGAGTGGCCGAATGGGACGGTCTCGAAAACCGTTGTGGGGCTTGCTCCACCGTGGGTTCGAATCCCACCCTCTCCGCAGGTCGGAAGATCCTCGTAGCAGCGGTGTCACAAAGTGACCGCGTCACAAGTGACGTTAGCTGCGCATTATCGCCAGCCTCAATCGCTTGGTG
>Ga0105106_10000661_pt1 | contig 24337 bp, 26 predicted proteins | sample PPLLaktember2015_5_FD_79109 | JGI IMG/M metagenome (GOLD analysis project Ga0105106, IMG submission 79109) | Freshwater sediment microbial communities from Prairie Pothole Lake near Jamestown, North Dakota, USA - PPLs Lake P8 Core (1) Depth... | ecosystem: Environmental > Aquatic > Freshwater >...
CGGCACGGTGGCATAGAGTTTCCCATCGAAGCCTCAATCTCTCAGGTCGAATCCCGGGGAGAGCGACTCTACACCATCATCCTGCGCGATATCACCGAGCGGCTCGAGGCGGCGGAAGCGCTGCGCAGGAGCGAGGAGCGGTACCGCCAGTTCTTTGAGGAAGATCTGACCGGGGACTACATCGTCCGCGCGGACGGCACACTGCGCGACTGCAATCCGGCGTTTGCGCGCATACTTGGCTTTCCGGATGTCGCCACCGCACTCACCTGCAATCTGCACGCGCTCTATCCCAGCGAACATGTCCGCGATGCATTCCTCAACCTGTTACACGCGCGGCGGCGCATCGTTGAACACGAAAAGGACCTGGTGCGTCCTGATGGCCAGTTGATCCATTGCGTCGAGAACGCCATCGGCGTGTTCGATGCCAACGACCAACTGATCGAGTACAAGGGATACATGTACGATATAACGGAGCGGAAACGGCTCGAGGAACAGCTTCGCCAGGCGCACAAGATGGAGAGCATAGGCACGCTCGCGAGCGGGATAGCACACGATTTCAACAACATCCTGAACAACGTCATCGGGTTCGTCATGCAGATCAAGAAGCACGCAAGCGATCCCGAAAAGGTGCTGAAATACAGTCACACCATCGAGAAATCCGCCACACGAGGGGCCGAATTGTCATCGCAACTGCTCTCTTTCGCGCGAAAGGCGAAGCGTGAGAGCACGACGGTGGACGTCGCACAGGTTGTGGATGAGGTACTCTCGGTGTGTACGGAAACGTTCCCCTCTTCGGTCGCCGTCAGCCGCCACGTCGACCCCGAGCTCAGTGCCATACTGGGTGATCATGGCGAACTCTACCAGGTGTTGATGAATCTCTGCGTCAACGCACGGGATGCCGTGCTGGCCCGCGGTTACGACTTCCCGGGGACCGTAACGATCGGAGCATACAACGGTCAGGTTGGCGAAGGGGTCAGTGCCCAGATGCTGGCGATGCAGGCGGAACGATTCGTGGAACTGCGGGTCAGCGACGACGGCATGGGCATCCCCGGGGCAATACGAGAGAAGATCTTTGATCCGTTCTTTACGACAAAAGAACGCGGACGCGGAACCGGGCTGGGGCTGGCGGTGGTCTATAATATCGTGCGGAATCATCACGGAACGATTCTCGTCGACAGCGAAGAAGGAGAAGGCACGACGTTCCATGTCTATTTCCCCGCCGTCACGGCGGCGGCCCCCGTGCCGGCGGCGGAAAACCGGTCAGCGCCGGCCAGAGGGAATCAAGAAACGATTCTTGTCGTTGACGACGAGGACTCTATGCAGGATCTCGGACGCGAGCTGCTGGAGGAAAATGGGTACAAGGTGCTGATCGCCAGCAACGGCCCGGAGGCTATCGAGGTCTACCGTAGCCAACCTCAAATCATCAAGCTCGTCATCCTGGATCTCGTGATGCCCGGCATGGACGGCGGGCAGACATTCGTCGAACTCAAGAAGATCAATCCGCGGGTCAAAGCGTTTTTCTGTACGGGCTACATGCCCGATGCGGTGATTTCGGCATTGCTGGATGAGGAGCATCTCCAAGCCATCCAAAAGCCCTTCAACCCTGATCAGTTTGTCCAACTGGTGAGGGATGTTCTCGACCAGCCGCCGATTCTTCCTTCAGGTGGCTGATATTCAGCATTGCATACGGCGGCGTGTCGGTCGCTCCTCTTCATTTGTGGCGAAAACCCTCCAAACCAGAGTTATTGAACCCAATCCCCGGCTGGCATGAGTTTTGGAATGTACTGAGGCGATGCAGATGAGCTTCGCAGGGGACGAAACCTCTGAAAAGGGCAGAAGAGGATTGGATGATTCTGATTGTCGAAGATGACCAGCTGTTCCGGCGTGCACTGGCAACATATCTTGTGTCAAGAGGCTTTCGCACAAGAGTGGTCGCCACTGCTGAAGAAGCTCTGGAAAATGCCGAATGGCCCAAGGTGGACCTGGTCCTGATAGATTACTTCCTCCCGGGAATGAATGGCGTCGAATTGGCGCGGACGATCCGCGCGAGGAACATCAATCATCCCCGTCTCGTCCTTATGTCAGGATACCTGCCGCCATCGGTGTTTGATGAGGCCAAGGCGGCCTCGATTGAGGCGGTGTTGCACAAACCATACGACATGGACACTCTCGATGAAAAGCTCCAAACTCTCTGTGAGGAAGGAGGCGCATATGGTCAGGCAACGTGAATGGCTGCAGCCGTTGGCGGAAGAGCGTGAACGATGCCCTGAATGCGGACACGTCTGGAAAGACGTTGGACCGGCACATTTTGCAGACTGCAGATATTTTTCGCTTGACGACGAACGCGATGAAGAAATGGCGACGCCCCGGAAGACAAATCGTTATCTCGTCACAGATGAAGCCTGATCCGCCACAGGGAATTCGTCCGCTTGAACAGCCTGCCGCCGACCTATTTCAATCAGGTGGCTATATTTAGCCACCAATTTCGCGATCGATTTCCAGAATCTCTCTCTTCTACTCTCCTAGGCAAACCAAACCGCATTTATTTGAGTGTATTTGAAGCTTTTTTTTGATGCACCAGCTCCAGTTCCTTGGCATGGCGTTAGAGAAGAGGTTGCATGGCGGGAGAGGTGCGCATGCGCTGTACCGGAGCCTGAGTCCAAGAAAACGTGACGCGGATACTATGCCGAAAGCAAGAATCCTTATTGTTGAGGATGAGCGGATCATCGCCGTGGATCTCCAGGGACATCTGGAGAGAATAGGGTATCAAGTCCTCGATGTGCTGTCATCGGGTGCCGAGGCTGTTGCCTACGCGGTTGCCAGCCGCCCGGACCTGGTCCTCATGGATATCACGCTGCGGGGAGACATGGATGGGGTTGCGGCCGCGGAAGAAATCCGACGGCAGAGTGAGATCACGGTGGTCTATCTCACGGCTCACTCCGACGAGGCAACGCTCCAGCGTGCAAAAATCACGGATCCATTCGGGTATGTCCTCAAGCCGTTCGACGAACGTGAGCTTCTGAAGACGATTGAAATGGCGCTCTACAAGAGCGCGACGGACAAACAGCTTCGCGAGAATCAACACTGGCTTTCTACTACTCTTCGTTCGATCGACGACGCCGTTGTCACCACGGACACTGAGGGACGGATCCATCTTTTCAACCCGGTTGCGGAGCGCGTGACAGGTTGGACTTCGGAAGAAGCGGTGGGGCGGGCAATTGAGGAAGTGTGCGTGTTGGTGAACGATGGGGCGCGATCGGCCACTGATGCCCCGGAGGCTCCGGTCGTGGTTGTAGGGCGGACGGGTATGCGGACCCACATGCAAAGGATTGTGACACCAATCCGTGACGCATATGGGGGCGAAGTGGGCGTCGTGTATGCATTCCGCGATTTGAGCGAGCGTGACCAGGTGCTTTCGGTGTTCGACAGCATCACCGAAGCCATCTATGTGAGCGATCCGTCTTCCTACGAGCTTCTGTACGCCAACGCGCACCTGCAGAAAACTCTCGGGTTATCCCTGATCGGCGAGAAGTGCTACCGTGCCCTGCATGGTTTTGAAACGCCCTGCCGATTCTGCACCAACAACCTGATATCCGGTTTGCACGGCCAACCCTATCGGTGGGAATTCCACAACCCCCGTCTGAACCGCGACTATCTCATGACGGACAAAATCATTAAATGGTCTGACGGAAGAGATGTGCGTATTGAGCTGGCGCTCGACATTACCGAGCACAAGCATGCCAGCCGCATCCAGTCGACGGTCAACCGGATTGCAGCGATCACGCAGGAATCACGCAGCCTTGAAGACCTGTTCCTCGCCGTCCACGGCATCATTGCGGAACTCATGCCGGCGGAGAATTTTTACATCGCGCTCTACGACGAAACACTCGACCGTCTCCACTTCCCCTACTTTGTGGATTTGGTCGACAAGGAGTGCCCGGCAGTAGCACCTGGGCGCGGGCTTACCGCATATGTGCTGCGCACCGGGAAGTCGTTGCTCGCCACTCCGGCCGCCTTTGCCGCGATGGTTGCCAGCGGTGAAGTGGAATCGATCGGTGCACCATCGGTGGACTGGCTGGGCGTTCCGTTGATCGCGGGAGGAAAAACATTCGGTGTGGTGGTTGTGCAGAGTTACGACGAACGGATCCGGTTCTCGCATCATGAGCTGCAGCTGCTTGAGGCGGTCGCCCCGCAGGTCGCGCTGAGCATCAACAAGAAACGGGCTGAAGAAGAGATGCAAGAGCTGAACAACCGTTTGCGGACGGTCTCGCGCGCGGTTGAGCAAAGTCCTGCATCCATCGTGGTCACAGATCTGGAAGGCACCATTGAGTACGTCAACCCGAAGTTCGAGCAGGCAAGCGGCTATTCCGCTGCGGAGGTGATCGGTCGCAACCCGCGGATCCTGAATTCGGGCCACACACCGAAGGAAGTGTACCGTGATATGTGGAACACGCTGCTGCAGGGAAGGGAATGGCGGGGAGAGTTCTCCAACCGGCGGAAAGACGGGGCCATTTATTGGGAGTATGCTTCGATTTCGCCCATCAGGAATGCGGACGGGCGCACCACACACTACGTGGCTGTGAAGGAGGACATCACCGAACGGAAGAAGATCGAACAGGAGCTGATACGGCTTGCGCACGTTACGCGATCCATCCGCGAATTCGTGGTGATCACTGATTCGCGGGGGAGGATCACGTATGCCAACCGGGCGGTCACAGATCGTTTCGGCTACGCTCTGGACGAGCTCATCGGCAAACAGGTCGTGATGTTATTGTCCTCGTCGATGCCGCCCGATATGATCCGTGGCGCGACGCGTGGGACCCTGAAGGGAGGATGGAGCGGAGATATCATGGGTGCTTCCCGGCAGGGTGGTAACTTCTGGATGTCGCTGACGACCTCCATCCTCATGCACGAGAGCCGGGTGCTCGGAGTCGTGATAGTCGCGCGGGATATCACCGAGCGGAAACGGGCGGAAGAACAGCTGCGCAAGTCCGAGAATCAGTTCCGGCTTCTCTGGGAGAATTCACGTGACGGGATGCGCCTTTCCGATGCAGACGGGCGTATCCTGATGGTGAACAAGGCGTTCTGCGAGCTGGTCGGCCTCTCGCGAGAGGACCTTGAAGGCAATTCCATGGCGGTACTGTACCATAACGCCTGGCGGGATCACACGCTGCAAGAGTATCGGGCCCGGTTCGCTACGCGGGAAGTGGAGGCGTATTTCGAAAAAGAAAACCTTCTCTGGAATGACCGCTCGGTCTGGTTTGCCGTCTCGAATGCGTTCATTGAAAGCGAAGGGCAACCGCTGATACTCCTGAGTATCGTCCGCGACATTACCGAGCGCAAGCTCGCCGAGCGCGAGCTTGCACGTCATGCGTCTGACCTGTTCGTCGCAAAATCGATGGCCGAAGAACAGGCGAGAATGCTGGAAATCCAGGCGGTCGAACTGCGCCAGGCGAAGGAGGAAGCCCTGCAGGCCTCACAGCTCAAGTCGGAATTTGTCGCGAATATGAGCCATGAGATCCGCACACCGATGAACGGGATCATCGGCATGACGGGCATACTTCTTGATACACCCTTATCGGCTGATCAGCGGGAGTTTGCAGAGACCATCCGGACCTCCGGTGATGCTCTCCTCTCGATCATTAATGGCATTCTGGACTTCTCAAAGATCGAAGCGGGGAAGATGTCGCTGGAGTGTCTTGCCTTTGACCTGCGGATGACCGTCGAAGAGGCGGTGGACCTCCTCACGCCGAGGGCGCATGAAAAGGGACTGCGACTCTCGTGTACAGTTGCCGATGGAGTCCCTGCGGCATTGGCCGGCGATCCCGGCCGGTTGCGCCAGATTCTTGTGAATCTCCTCAGCAATGCCGTCAAGTTTACCGAAAAGGGTGAGGTAGCGGTACGCGTCACGCTCCAGGAGGAGCGAGAGGATAGTGTCCGGCTTCGATTTGAAGTCGCCGACACCGGCATCGGAATCCCCGCGGATGCACGGACACACCTCTTTCAAGCGTTCTTCCAGGCGGACGGTTCAACCACACGCAAGTACGGAGGAACGGGGCTCGGTCTCAAGATTTCCAAGCAGCTGGTGGAACTCATGGGTGGCACCATCGACGTCCGGAGCGACCCGGGCGGCGGCAGCACGTTCTGGTTCACGGCGTGTTTTTCGCGACAGACCACCGGCGGTACGGATGGGAAAAAGCAGGACTCCAGTGCGGGTGAGACGGTTCAGGAAATCCCGGCGTCGAGCGATGCAGGCCCCGCCCGTTTGCTGCGGGTGCTGGTCGCGGAAGACAATGTTGTCAATCAGAAAGTTGCGATCCGCATGCTGGCAAAGCTCGGCTGCCGCGCGGATGTCGTGACGAATGGTCAGGAAGCTGTCGACGCGCTCCGAGCTGTCCCGTACGATCTGGTGTTCATGGACTGTAACATGCCCGAGATCGACGGCTTTATGGCGACGAAGATGATCCGCGAGAATGAGTCGAACGACAAACATACGGTCATCATAGCGATGACGGCAAATGCGCTGAAACAGGATCGCGACAAGTGCCTCGCGGCGGGTATGGACGATTACGTGTCCAAGCCTGTGACCCAGAAGGCCCTTGCAGTGCTCCTCAATGTATGGAGAGGGAAAATTATGCCACGGGGTCCAGAGGGAATTGCATTACCGGAAAAACACGGGGAGACGCAGGAGCCGGACATCGACCGGGCGCGGTGGGATGAATTGGCAGACCTCGGCGACGAAGAAGATCCGGAATGGGTATTGTCCATACTCCGGCGATTCGAAGATGACACTGCGTCCAGACTCGTCAATCTGGTCGTCGCGGCGGAGACGGGTGATGCAGCGGCCCTCGGCCAAACGGCGCATGCGTTGAAGGGGAGCTGCTGGAATATCGGCGCAACACGGATGGCATCCATTGCCCAGCAACTCCAGGAACTGGGACAACGGGGGAGCACTGACGGCGCGACGGATATGGTGAATTCCCTTGAAACCGCCTTCGTCACTGTCCGCGAGGCAATCGCAAGCTTCTCCACCGCCCGGGAGCGCGTGCGATGAAAGTGCTGATTGCTGAAGACGACGAGGTGTCAAGCAACATTCTTGCCGCACGGGTGCGCCGGATGGGACACGATGTGATCACTGCCGACGACGGAAACACCGCGTGGACCCTCTACCAGAAGGAACATCCCTGCATGGTGATCACAGACTGGATGATGCCGGAGATGGACGGACTGGAGCTTTGCCGGCGGATCCGGGGGATGGAACAGACGGCATACACATATGTGATTCTTCTGACCGCATTGAGCGGCCGGGAGAAGTACCTGCAGGGGATGGAGGCGGGGGCCGATGATTTTGTCACCAAGCCGCTGGATCCGGATGGTCTGCACGCTCGGCTGCGGGTGGCGGAGCGCGTGGTCAGCCTCCAGAATGACGTGAATCAGCTCGAAGGATTGCTGCCGATCTGTTCCTACTGCAAAAAGATCCGTGATGAGCGGAATCACTGGCATCCCCTGGAATCCTTTGTCGGGGAAAAGACCGAGACGGCGTTCGAGCATACAGTTTGTCCTGATTGCAGCAAGCTGTGACACACGAGGATACGACCTATGGGTAAAATCAGCCTAAATGATGTCCGTGCCGGCATGGTGCTTGCCGCCGACGTCCAGGACCGGAACGGCAGGACCCTGCTCGGCAAGGGGATCGAGATCTCCGAGAAGCATATCCGGGTCTTCAGAATGTGGGGGATTACCGAAGCCGACATCCGGGGAGTGGCGATGGAGGATGTTGCCGCGCAAGATGCGGCGGCAATCGATCCCGCCGCGCGCGAGAAAGCCGAGGAGGCGATCCGCGCCGCGTTTCGCTTTGCCGACATGGAGCACGCGGGCACAAAAGAGCTCGCCCGCCTTGCCGTTTTACGTTACGTACGCACGATGACGGAGGCCCAGGATGGACATCAGTCCACGTGATTTGTTGAAAGGATACGTCGAAGTGTCGTCTCTTCCCACCATCCATTTCCGGCTGGAGGAGGCGATCAACAATCCCAAGAAGTCGATGTCGGACATCGCCAAAGTCATCCGCGACGATCCCGGCCTGACGGCGCGTCTTCTGCGCATCGTCAACAGCGCGTTTTACAATTTCCCGTCGAGGGTCGAGACGATATCGCAGGCGGTGACCATCGTAGGCACGCAGCAGCTGAGCGCCCTCGCACTGGCGACGTCGGTGATGAAGATGTTCAAGGGGATCGAATCACACGTCGTGAGCATGGATTCGTTCTGGCGGCACAGCATTGCCTGTGGTCTCGCGGCGCGCGTCCTTGCAACAATGCGCCGTGACACCACCCCGGAACGTTTTTTTGTCGCGGGCATGCTGCACGACATCGGCAGGCTCGTGCTCTTCACCAAGCTGGCCGCGAAGAGTCAGGAAATTCTCCGACGCGCACACAACGGACCCATGTTGCTCTACGAAGCGGAGCGTGAGGCGTTGGGGTTCACCCATGCCGTTATCGGAGGAATGCTGCTCCAGATCTGGAAGTTGCCGGCGAGCCTGGAAGAGATTGCGATGTTTCATCACGACCCGGCCTCTGCGAGTCGTTTTCCGATGGAGACAGCGATCGTCCACCTCTCCGATATCATAGTTCACGCCATGAACCTTGGCAGCAGCGGGGAGATGTATGTGCCCCCGCTGGACCCCGGCGCATGGGAGAAATTGGGTCTTCATCCGAGTGCTCTTACCAGCGTGGAAGAACAGGTCGATCGTCAATATCATGATGCTCTGCAGACAATGATGGCGGATGCCTGACATGGCCGAGATGAACGATATCGTCCGTCAACTCCGGCATACCGAAGCGCGCGTGCGGCATCTGGAGGGGGTGAATAGGCGGGTGCTTGATGCGCTGGACTTTGTCGCTTCGCTGGGGGATTTCCAGACGAGGATCAACCCTGGCCAGGATGCGTCGGCAATCATGGCGGCCACGCGATCGAACGTGTGCCGTGTGCTGACACTCGAGGTGACTGCCTTCATGACGGAGCCCGATCAGGGCGGCGAACTGGTGATCACGCACTGCACACCGGCCGACCGCCTGGCGCAGCTCCAGCACGAAATCGATCTCCAGGTTGACAATGGGACGTTCGCGTGGGCGCTCAATCAGAATCGGGCACTTGTCGTTCCCGCGAAAACTTCGGCGACGAATCTGGTGCTCCATGCGCTTGCCACGCGCTCGCGGGTTCTCGGCATGTTTGTCGGCGTTCTTCCCGGACCAGACCAGATCATCGCCGACGTATCGCTCAATCTCCTTTCAATTCTTCTGTTCCAATGCGCCAATGCGCTGGAAAACGCCGCCCTGTACCAGAAAATGATGGATTACAACCGCACGCTGGAAGGTGCCATCAAGGAACGCACAAGTGAGCTGCAGAGCGCGCTCGAACAAGCCCAGGTCGCAAATATCGCCAAACGGCAGTTCCTGGCCAACATGAGCCATGAGATCCGCACACCGCTGAACGGCATCATGGGACTCGTGGATATTCTCCGGGACACCAAACTGGATACCGACCAGCGGAAGTACCTGCAGATCATCAAGGGGAGCAGCAATGCGCTGCTCACAGTCATCAACGATATCCTCGACTTCTCCAAAATCGAGGCCGGCAAACTCACGCTCGACAATGCACCCTTCGGGATCCGCGCAACAGTCGAGCAGGCCGTTCATCTGTTTACGGGTCACGCCGAGGAAAAAGGGATCCAGCTGGAGGTCATCTGCGATTCCGGGGTTCCGGCGATGGCCTCCGGGGATGCCATCCGGTTTTCCCAGGTCCTCACCAATCTCGTGGGCAATGCGATCAAGTTCACCGAGCGCGGAGGGATCACGATCTTCGTGTCCGTCCCGAAGCGGTCCAAACAGGAGGTAACCATCCGCTGCGATGTTACCGACACCGGCATCGGCATTTCCGCGTCCGGGTTGAAGGCGTTGTTTCAATCGTTCTCGCAGGTGGACGGGTCGGCCACGCGGAAGTACGGCGGTACGGGACTGGGGTTGGCGATCTCGAGGCAGCTCGTAGAGATGATGAATGGAACGATTGGCGTGGAGAGCGAGGTCGGGAAAGGCAGTACGTTCTGGTTTACCGTCAAGCTCGAAACCGTAGAAGACATCACCGTGCAGGAGACCGAGGCGCACCCGGCGCCGGAGAAAGAACGCTCGTTGCGCGGCGTGCGCGTGCTCGTTGCAGAAGACAACGAAGCGAACCGCCTGGTCGCCTCCATCATGCTCAGCAAGCTGGAATGTGAATACAAAATCGTGCCGGATGGACAGAAAGCCGTGGAGCTGCTGGCAGCGCAGGAGTTTGACGTCATCCTGATGGATTGCCATATGCCGGTCCTGGATGGCTTTGAGGCGACCCGGTTGATCCGCCGTTCGGAGAGGGGAGGGAAGCACCGGGTCATCATTGCGATGACGGCGAATGCTCTTCAGGGGGAAAGGGAACATTGCCTGGAAACCGGCATGGATGATTTTCTCACCAAGCCCGTGATGCTTGAAGAACTCGCCGACAAGCTGAGCGCCTGGGTACACACGGGTGCAGCCGCTGAGCCGGAGGGTCAGCAGAAAAGTGCTGATGATGCGGCGATTGTGCGCATCGACTGGGAGCGGCTCAAATACCTTCAGGAATTGGGCAAGCGGCAGGAACCGGCACTCTTTGGCACGCTGGTTCGATCGTTTCTGGACGATGCTCCCATGCGCATCGTGACCATGTGGCACGCGTTGGAACTGAACGATGCCAACTCCTTCTTCACGGCTGCGCACTCCCTCAAAGGGATCTGCGGGAATATGGGTGTGATGAGGATGATGCATATAAGTCAGGAGCTCCAGGCGGCCGGCCGTGACGAACGACTCGCAGGCGTTGAGGAACGCTTGCACGCCGTCGAAAAGGAATTTGAGCAGGTAAAAGAAGAATTGCAGCGGGAATTCTGTTTCTCGGAGAGTAAAGCATGAAAGTCCTTATTGCCGAGGACGACGAGGCGTCGCGCACCATACTTGCCAGGCAGTTACTTCAGCTGGGGTGCACCGTTGTGGAAGCGGGGGACGGTGTGCAGGCATGGGAGGTATACCAACGAGAGCAACCTGCGCTGGTCATAACGGATTGGATGATGCCGGAGATGAGCGGGCCCGAGCTCTGCCGGCACATACGCTCGGTGAAACGTGCCGACTACACGTATATCATCATTCTGACGGCCCTCGAGAAAACGCACGCGTATGTCGAGGGTATGAGCTCGGGAGCGGATGACTTCATCGTGAAGCCCGCAGACGCCGGCGAACTCGCAGTACGGCTCGGTGTGGCGAAACGAATACTGTCGCTGCAACATCAGATGCGACAGCTGGAAGGGTTGCTACCGATCTGTCCGCGGTGCAAGCGGATTCAAGCAGGCGGGGAGAAGTGGGAACCCGTCGAAACATATATCACGCGACGATCGGAGGCGAAATTCTCACACGGAATTTGCCCTGAATGTTACACGAACATTGTTGAACCGCAGCTCGCAGCGATCAAACGGCGCAAGGGGTAGCGAAATGATTCGGCAGGGACAGACAGAGGAATTCAAGGACTTGGCGGATTGTACGGCGGAGCATGAAGAGCGCCGCGGAGTCAGTGCCAAGCGAAACGTCGTCAAACGCGCACTGGTGGTGCGAAAAGGAATTGAGGAAGTGGGTCTGGAAGAAAGAAGCGCAGAAGATCCAATGGTGTATGTACAGCGCGACGGAGACCGGGTAACAGGCGTTGATTTCCAGTGCAAATGCGGCCGTTCTGCGAGTCTGCGGCTTGAATATGACGAAGAGTAGCCATCATGTGGCTAATAACAGCCAGCCTTGCGCGCTATGCCGGGTCGGGTCCCTGGAGAAGTGACATTCTTTGGCCTTGACGGCCACGAAAGAAGGTTGGCACCCCAGTTGATGTACGAAGAGGCATGAATTCACCAAATGCTTCCCAAACCAGAGGACGATGCGATATGACACATGGTCCCAAGAGCCTGAACCTCGGCATAGGCGGCCTGGCACTTTTCGCCGGTCTCGTTGCGACACTGGTAACGGCCTATGCCGTTGTCTCATATAGAAACACATCCACTCAGAAACTTCAATACCACTACGACGGCTGGGATGACGATCTGGGCTTGTGACCTGTTGGGCGGGGGGAAAGGTGGGATCCTCTCGCCCGGCAGTGTCGGCGGAGTGGCTCACCACGGCAGCGGTGCGCGGGAAGATCTGGGCGGCCGGAACATGGAAGTGAGGGCCGGGCGTGATAGTGACGCAGGAGGCGTGTTCCGAACGGCCAGTGAGCGAGGAAGAAACAATCTCAAGTCAAAGCATGCGACTATTTGATGGCACGAGAATCCCTGTACTTCACAGGGCTCTGGATGCGTATGCTCTCCGTCAGAAGGTCATCGCCGGGAACATCGCCAACATCACCACGCCGGGCTACAAAGCCCAGTCCGTGAAGTTCGAAGACGAGCTGTCCGGAGCGTTGCAGGCCGGCGGCATTCCAGGCATGCGTACGGACCCCCGGCATCTGCCCATCGGTGGACAAGCAGCATCGACGGCGACGCCGGTGGTGCAGACGGTGCCCTCCGGAGAACTGACCGATCCTCTGGCCAGCGGTGTGAACAATGTCGACCTCGATCAGGAGATGGCAGAACTTGCGAAGACACAGTTGCGGTTCAAGTTTGCGGCCCGCCTCATCGGCGACACGTTCCGCGGTATTCAGAAGAGCATCAGGGGGACGCCATGAAACTTGATCGGATTTTTGCAGGACTGAATATCAGTTCCCGGGGGCTCAGCGTTCAACGCCGCCGGATGGACAGCATCGCAGAAAATCTCGCGAACGCGGAGACGACGAAAACCGAAAGAGGCGGACCATACCGGCGCAAGATAATAGAGCTAAAGGCGCGCAGTGCGCAAGTGTTCGCTTCTGCGTTCCGCCAGGCCAGCGTGCCCCTCGCAACGACACAACCGGGCCATGTTGCGGGGAGCGGGTTTGTCACGGGGGAAGAACAGCCGGCGACGTCGAGCATCCAGGCACAGGAGACAGTGGATCCCACTCCCCCGCGCATGGTGTATGATCCCGGCAATCCCGACGCAGACACCAACGGCTACGTAGCGATGCCGAATGTGAATGTCGTCACCGAGATGGTCAATATGATTTCCGCCTCGCGATCGTTTGAGGCGAACGTCGTGGCTATCACCGCCGCGAAAAATATGGCAAAAGACTCTCTGGAGATCTGAGTATGGATGTGCATGCAATACATTCGTCTGCGGTATTCACCGGCACGGCGGGAAATCGTCGCGGGACCGGGGCAACGGCATTGCCTGCCGAAGCGCCATCGCACCGCGCACCGGTCCGCACGGGGAACACCCCGCTGCTCTCCACAGACGAGAAGGCGTTCTTCGAAGGCCTCTTTCCCGATTCCCGCACCGACGTCCGTGCCCATCAAGTCTACTCGGACCGGGGAATTCAACAGCAGAATGCACCCACCGGGACGCTGGTGGACCGCAAAGGATAAGTTCATGAAAATCAGTCAAGCTTTGACCCTGGTGCCAAATGTCGCACAAACAAACCAACGTAGTCAGATAAACCGGACGCTCAAGGAGACCAATGCCTCCTTCGGCGAAACCTTGGAACGTGTGATGGCGGACGTCAACTCACTGCAGAACGAGGCCGGCAAGGCGGTGGAGAAAATGGTCGTCGGGGAAGCCGTTGACCTTCATGAGGTGATGGTTGCCGTGGAGAAAGCGAAAACCAGCTTCGACCTGTTGATGGAAATCCGCAATAAGGCCCTCGACGCCTACCGTGAAATCATGAGGATGCAGGTGTAATCCATGGCTGATCACACAGTACTGCAGCAGCAATTGACGGGCCTGGTGCGTAGGCTCACGACTGGCCAGAAGGTCACGATTGGTCTCGTCACGCTGGGGACTGTTGCGGGTATTATCGCCCTGGTGACCCTGGTGAACGCTCCGACGTACAGCACTCTCTTCAGCAATCTCAGCCCGGAAGATGCATCAAAAATCATCGGGAAGTTGCAGGAGAAGGATGTCTCCTATCAACTGGACGACGCCGGGAAATCCATCCTTGTGCCGAAGCAGAAGGTGTACGAAATGCGCCTGGCGCTGGCCGGAGAAGGCCTCCCGCAGTCAAGCATAATCGGGTACGAGATTTTTGACCGCACCAACCTCGGTATATCGGACTTCGTGCAGAAAGTGAACTACCGGCGGGCTCTCGAAGGCGAACTTGCCCGCACTATTCTCACCATCGAAGAAGTGGAAGCCGCGCGGGTGCACCTTGTTGTTCCCGAGAAGGTGCTCTTCAAGGAAGACGAGAAGCCTTCCACGGCGTCAGTCGTGCTGAAGCTGAAGAGCAACAGACCACTGAAGGCGGAGATCATACAGGGGATTGCCCACCTTGTGTCCAGCAGCGTGGAAGGGCTGGAAGCGGGCAATGTCACCATCGTTGATTCCAGAGGCCAGCTGCTGTCGGATGTGCACAAGCCGAACTCCGTTGCCGCACTCACGGCGACGCAGTATGAGATGCAGCAGCACGTGGAAGGCTACCTGGGCCAGAAAGCACAGTCGCTCCTCGAAAGCGTCGTGGGAGAAGGAAATGCTCTCGTGCAGGTCAATGCCGAACTCGATTTCCGCCAGGTGGAACGCACGCTGGAGCAGTACGACCCCGACAGGACGGCCGTGCGCAGTGAACAGATCAGCGAAGAGAAGTCGTCCACCGGCGATTCACTTCCCCCGTCCACCCGGTCGAACACGGTCACGAACTACGAAGTCAACAAGACCGTAGAGCACATTGTCGAGAATCTCGGCAATATCAAACGGCTGACGGTGGCGGCACTGGTGAATGGTGTGCCGGCGACGTCCTTACGCGACGGTCAGACCGTGACCGAGATACAACCGCGTCCGGATTACGAGATGCTCCAGCTTACCGATCTGGTGCGCAAGGCGGTGGGATTCAATTCGCTCCGGAATGATGAGGTCTCGGTGACAAACCTGACCTTCGGCACGCACACCCCCGAACAGGAGTTCGTCTACCGCTCTTCACCCTTTGCGGAGTGGACCGGCTACAAAGAGCAAATCTTCCTGGGCATCGCGATGCTGGGTGCCGTGGCGGTCTTGTGGTCACTTCTGCGCCGGTTCCGGTCACGGATCGAATTGCCGGTACTTGAGACGGACATCCCCGGGCTGGGAGTCCAGCTCGACGGGAAACGGCCGATCATCGAACTCCCGAATCCCGAGGAAGAAATCAGCACCGATGCACTCCTGCGAAATGAACGGCGGAAGAAGATCTCGGAGTACATCCGGGAGAAGCCCGGCGACAGTGCACGGTTGCTCAAAGTGTGGTTGACAGAAGAATAATCCGGAGTAGAACAGGTGCCGATCCCCAATCTCAGTGCGGACAGATTGACCTCCAGACAGAAAGCGGCGCTCCTCATGCTGTCGCTGGATGCGGAGACTGCAACGCGGCTGATGCGCCAGTTGTCGCAGGAGGAAATTGAGCTCCTGACGATCGACATTTCGAATGTGCGCGGCGTTCCGTCGTCGCTGGTCGACGTCGTTGTAGAGGAATTTCACCGCATGATAACCGCACAGGAGTACGTGATTCAGGGCGGGATTGACTACGCGCAGAAGCTGCTCGAGGAGACCCTGGGATTCTCGCGTGCCACCGACGTGCTCGAAAAGGTGAAAGCGCTGACACATGTCAAAGGGTTCGGCATGCTGAAGAAGGCCGACGCCTCCCAGCTGGCGGGCTTCCTGGCGAAGGAACATCCTCAGACCATCGCACTCATCGTCTCCAACCTCTCCCCCGATCAGTGCGCGCAGGTCCTGACGGAATTGCCGGACGACCTGCGGAACGACGTCAGTCTCCGGGTGGCGACGCTCGGGAAAGTCTCGCCGGCGCTGCTCGCCGAAATGGAGGATGTGGTGGAGGAAATCGCCCGCACGGAAATCAGTCAGAACATGAGCTCCCTGGGCGGTTCTAAATCCATGGCATCGATCTTGAACAAGTGTACCAATGCGACCGCGAAAATGATCCTGGAGCACATCGAGATGCAGGATCCGCAGCTGTCGAGCGAGATCAAGCGGCTCATGTTCCTCTTCGAGGATCTGCTTTATGTGGATGACCGGGGGATCCAGCGTGTTCTCCGGGAGGTAGACAAACGCGAGCTGGCGCTGGCATTGAAGGTTGTGGACGACAAGCTCAAGGATAAAGTGCTGCGCAATATGTCCGAGCGCGCACGCGAGCTGCTCAGGGAAGAGCTGCAATACATGGGCCCGGTACGCCTCAAAGAGGTGGAAGCGGCGCAAACACGCATCGTGGAAACAGTAAAGCAGCTTGAGGACCAGGGCGAGGTCATCATCGCCGGTCGCGGCGGCGCGGAGGAGGTCTTTGTCTGAAGTCATTCACATGCGCCGTGTTTTCACGGCGCGCATAAGACTGTTGCGCATGCACACGCCGCAGCCGGTCTCCGTGGAACCCGCCGTCGAAGGGGAAGAAACGTCATGGACCGGTTCCGGAAGATCGGATGTGCGCGATGCGTGCCCCGTGTGTCCGCCGCCGGCGGACGATCCCGCCGATGCGTACACCAGGGGTACGGAAGAGGGCAAGCGGATTGCGGATGGAGAGTTCCGTGAAGCACTGGCGCGCATCCGTGCGGAAGAGACCCAGCGTACCGCCCGGCTGATTGGTGGTCTCGCGAGTCAGATGAACGAGCTCCAGCAGACCGTTGAACAGGATGCCTACCGGTTTGCCCTTGCCGTGGCGGAACGGATCATCCGGCGCGAAGTGACGCTCACGGATGATATCGTCATCTCACAAATCAAGGAAGCCATACAACGCGTCGCAGGTGTCGAATCGATCAAACTCCGTGTGCATCCTTCCGACGAAGCTGTTGTACGCGCCCACCGGGGTGTGTTCCTGGCGTCGCTCGACAATCTCCGGGATCTGGTCATTGAGACAGATGAGGGGGTCGAACGGGGCGGCTGCGTCATCGAGAGCACATCGGGAAATGTCGATGCCCGAATCTCCACACAACTCCGGCAAATTGAATCGTCACTCTTTGGTATGCCACGCAACGGGACGGAGCTGCTCCCATGAACGGACCGGCAACTCTCCAGACCACCATGAGGACGGCAGAGGAACGGTCGCATTCCTCGTTCGCAGACTATGTGACGAGATTGCGACACGTCGACTTGTTGAAAGTGAACGGGAGCGTCAAGCAAGTGATCGGCCTCGTCATCGAATCGGCGGGTCCGAATTGCTCCCTGGGTGACCTCTGCATGATCAAGTCACGCGATGGACAGGATCTCTGTCAGTCCGAAGTGGTAGGGTTTCGTGACAACCGCGTGCTCTCGATGATCCTGGGGGATGCGGCGCGGGTCGGACCGGGCAGCGAGATTGTCGCGACGGATCGCGCGCTGTCCACTAATGTGGGAGAAGAGTTGCTGGGGCGTGTGATCGACGGTCTCGGCAATCCCATTGACGGCAAAGGACCGATAGTCACGAAGGAAATGCGGTCCATCTATAATGCACCACCGAACCCCCTCGAGCGGCAACGCATCACCCGACCCGTCCGCACGGGGATCCGGTCCATCGATGCCTTGCTGACCTGCGGCAACGGGCAGCGCGTGGGTATCTTTGCCGGGAGCGGAGTGGGGAAAAGTGTGATGCTCGGGATGATCGCGCGCAATACAAGCGCAGAGGTCAATGTTATCGCTTTGGTGGGAGAGCGGGGACGCGAGGTAGCGGAGTTCATGGACCATGAACTGGGACAGGAGGGGCTCAAGCGCTCTGTCGTTGTGGTCGCCACCAGCGACAAGGCAGCACTGATCCGGCTCAAGGCGGCATTTCTTGCCACTACGATTGCAGAATACTTCCGTGACCGGGGCATGCATGTCATGTTGTTAATGGATTCGGTCACCCGCCTGGCAATGGCACAACGGGAAATCGGATTGGCAATCGGGGAACCGCCGACCACCAAAGGGTATACACCGTCGGTGTTTGCAATGCTGCCGAAACTCCTCGAACGCGCTGGCAATGCCAGACACGGGAGCATCACCGGCATGTACACAGTGCTGGTGGAAGGCGATGATATGACAGATCCGGTGGCGGATGCCGTGCGTTCGATTCTGGACGGGCATATTGTGCTGTCCCGCCGCCTTGCCTCTTCAGGACATTATCCGGCGGTCGACGTGTTGGAGAGCGTGAGCCGCGTCATGCCGGCGATCACCACGGAAGAGCACCGTCAGGCCGCCCACCGGCTGCTTGACATGATGGCGACCTACCGGGAAGCGGAGGATCTGATCAACATCGGGGCCTACGTGAAAGGCAGTAATCCCCGCATTGACGAAGCGTTGCGGAATTGGGAAAAGATACGCGCGTTTCTCCGTCAGAAGGCCAGCGAGAAAGCGGAATTTGATGAGAGCATTGTGCAATTGATGGGTATCATGGCAAACTGAGAACTGCATGCGAGTGTCCGAATCACATTTTCAGACCGTCATCCGTGTCAAAGACTTCCAGGTGAAGCGCGCGCAGCGCGAACTTGCTGTGATCACGGTGAACCGGGCGCAGGAAGAAGGCACGCTGACATCGCTCGAAGAACGACAGAGTACTGCAATGTCGGACGCCGTGCGGAGGTTGAAGACCAAGGCCGTGAACCTTCAGACAAGCCATGCATTCATCCAGAGTCTGTCGCGCCAGATTCAGCGGCAGGAGGAAAAGGTCCAGGCGATCATCACACAGGAGGAGGGGAAACGCGGAGAGCTATTGGAGAAGTCTCAGTCGAAGCACATGATTGAAATCATCGACCTGCGTCGCAAAGAGGAACAGGAGAAGGAGCAAGAGCGAAAGGCCCAACGGGTGATCGACATCCTTGCGCAACGCATCAAGTCGGAGTTGTAGGCAGATGAAGAAACTGCTCCCCTATATCATGGTTCTTGGCGCCACGACGATTTCCACCGCGGTCATGGCGGTGGTTTTTGTAGTGTTGCGCCCGGCGGTCTCCGATGAGGCTGTGCCCGCCGCTGTTCCGGCGGCGAAGGCGTCCGCAGGCGGCGTGTACGGCCCGACGCTCCAGGAGCTTCAGGCGGGGGATTCGATCGCTGCCGCGACCTCTCCCCCCGCGGGAGGAGACTCCACATCAGTGTTACAGCTGGCGCTCCAGGACGAGCGCAAGAAATCCGCTCTTCTTGCGGAACAGCTCCGTGCGGTCATGGACAGTAGCCAGAAGGCGAGTGCTGCAGCGGACAGCACGCAGCGAGAACAACGCAAGTCCATGGCAAAGGTCCTGGAAAATATGGATCCGACGAGCGCTGCCCGGATCCTGAACGATTTCCCGGACGGTGATGTCAAAACCTGTCTGCTCACAATGAAAAAGCGCCAGGCGGCAAAGATCCTGGCAGCGCTCCAACCGGATCGCGCCGCGCGCATTATGAGGTAAACACCATGAATGGTTTGGCCACACTCCTTGCACCGGGCGGCGAAGCGCCGGAGGTGAAGGGATTGACAGGCCGGCCTCCCGGATCCGCGGAGACTTCGACGGAGACGGATGGGTTCATCGGTATTCTGCAACAAATGATGGTCGGGTGTTCATTGCAGATGGCATCGACAATGTCGATGCTCCCTCTGCTTACCGTCCAGGATTCGGGAGGCGGCGGCAACACCACGAGTGGCGAGGCCACAGGTGGTGGTGCAACGGGTGGCAGCATCACATTCGGCAGTGCCGCAGATGGCATGGCCGCGTGGGGCAACTCCGCGCCGGTTCCGAACCCCCAGGGTGGCTCGATCATCCCATTTATCGCAGACTCCATTGCACCGGAGCGGCCGGAGATCCCCGTCTTTCCCCAGTTGTCACCGACGGATTCTTCCCCTCCGGGGAAGGAGAAAGCCGTCTTGTCCGATCCAGCGCCAACGGTGAACAGCGCGAAGGTCAAGGAGGATCTCGTTCTACCCGTCGTGCAAAGTCAGACGGATGTTACGCGTCCATCGTTTTCCTTTGCTACCGTCGCACCGGAGAGCATGAAGGAGGGACCTGAGGCAAGCAAGAAGCCGCAATCCCCTGCCATAGCGAATCCCGTGCAGGCGGAGGTTGTTGATGCGGATGTGCCGGGTCCCGGGGCCGGAAAAGCAGTGCCGGCAGGCGCAGTCATCCCGGCACGACCGGCAGCGGAGCCGGAATCGCATCAAGGCGATACGGGAAAGAATCTATTCCACCACACGCCGATGCAGTTCACACCGGTGAAGGCGTCCCTCATTCATGGGGAGCCGTCGACACCGCATGTGCCGGATTTCCTGACCACACTGTCGGCGGAAACAGCGCGCAATGTGATCGATCAGGTGGTGAAGGAAGCCGTCCTGCAGGTGCGCGGAGATACCGCGGAAATGCGCATCAGGCTGGAGCCCGCATCGCTCGGTGAAGTGACGCTCAATGTGCGGATGGAAAAGGGCCAGTTGCAGGCGCAGATCGATGTGTCCAATGCGGCGGTGAAGACAGCACTGGACAGCAATCTCGGTCAGTTGCGGCTGGATCTCAACAGCCATGGTATTGACGTTCAGCAGCTGGACATCTATTTCGGCGGGCATTCCACGGCACGTGATGCCGGCAGTGACCGCAGTGAGCACTACCGCCGTCAGGATGGCAAGCGGGACGACGTTGCCGTCGAGGCGGTCGACCGGTACGCCACCGGCCGGTTGCTGGGCTACAACACCATGGAAGTGGTCATGTGAGGAGGCATCGATGAGCACAACGTACACAACGCTTCCCTTGACATCTTCAACTTCAACGGCCACCACTGCTGGAAAGAGCGTGATGGGGAAGGACGATTTCTTGAAGTTGTTGATCGTGCAGTTGCGTAATCAAGATCCGCTGGAACCGATGAAGGGAACGGAATTTGCGACGCAGCTGGCACAGTTCAGCTCGGTGGAACAGCTGACCAACATCAATAGCAATCTCTCGGAAAGCATTACCACCAATCAACTGATGGCCCAGTCTATCGGCAATGCACTCGCAGCGACGATGATCGGCAAGACCGTAAAGGCCTCAGGCAACGCATTCACCGTATCGGCAAGCGGCAACATGCATCTCGGCTACTCCCTGTCAACGGCTGCCGCCTCGGTCAAGGTCAGCATTCGCGATGCGAACGGCCTCCTTGTCCGGACACTCACCGTTGACGGTGCGACAAAAGGGGACGGCACAGTCGTGTGGGATGGTCTGGATGAAGCGGGAAACCATGTGGCATCGGGATCCTGCACATTCAGCGTGGAGGCTGTTGATGCGGCCGGGACGAAGATCACTGCGACTTCATACCTGTATGGTGTGGTCAGCGGCATTCGATTCACATCCGACGGAACCGTTTTCGTCGTCGACGGTATGGAGATTCCACTATCACAAATTATCGAAATCTTGAACGGAAAGGGCAATGGCTGACACATACATCAATGGCGTGCGGGTACCATTCGTTCCTGCCCGCGGTGTCGAAGGCTTCAAAGAACGGCCTCCTGTCGGCGCAGTGCCGGAGAAGGCATTCGAGAACGTCCTTCAAGAAGAACTCCGCGGTCTCAGATTCTCGAGGCATGCACAGGAGCGGTTGGATTCGCGTCAAATCCGGCTGAACGACGCGGATATGACGAGTCTTCAGCGCGCGGTGACGCAGGCGGAAGAGAAGGGAGCGAAGGACTCGCTCGTTCTGCTCAGGGACCTGGCATTCATCGTCAGCGTCAAGAACAGAACAGTGGTAACGGCAGTGGACGGTGAGCACATCAAGGAGAACGTGTTCACCAACATTGACAGCGCTGTAATCGCACATTCGTAGTAGAACCGGGGCCGGCCCTCCTGTAGAGGAGGCCCCTCCCGTCGGACTGACCGACTGAAGTCTGACGAAACATTTAACAACAATCAGTGAGTGGAGGGTAACACAATGGCTTTTTTGCGTTCGTTGTTCTCGGGCGTGTCCGCGTTGCGGAACCATCAGACCATGATGGACGTCATCGGCAACAATATTGCCAACGTCAATACGGTGGGCTTCAAGAGCGGGCGAGCGACGTTCAGTGAGTTGTATGCGCAGACGCTGCGCGGTGCAAGCCGGCCAACCGGTACCCTGGGCGGCACCAACCCGATGCAGGTGGGCTTGGGCATGGCGGTGAACACCCTGGATACACAGTTCACCCAGGGAAGCGTCGAGACCACGGGGAATCCCTATGATCTCGCACTGGTCGGATCGTCTTTCTTTATTGTCAAGGAAGGCGGCCAGACGCTCTACACCAGGGCGGGCGACTTCCTGCCGGATGCCAATGGCCGCCTGGTCAACGGATCCGGCGCAGTGTTGCAAGGAAGAATGGCAAATGCCCAGGGCGTCATCTCGCAGGGGACGACACTGCAGGACATCATCCTCGACAGCGCCATCAAGTCTCCGGCCAAGGCGACATCGAAGATCTCGTATTCCGGAAACCTGGATTCCTCTTCGACAGTCTACAGTGCCGGACCGCCGGAGACAGGCGGGATCTACAAGACCAATGTCTCTGCTTTCGACTCCCTGGGCAATCAGATGACGCTGACGCTTGAATTCACCAAGAGCGGGGAGAATACGTGGAATTGGGCCGCCAGCATTCCGGGCTCTTCGTCCACGGCACCGAGTATCCCGGTCGGGCAGGGCACCGTGAGCTTCGACGCGAACGGCCGCCTGGCGGGAACGACGGGAAGTCCGATCACGTTCACGCCACCGACGGGAGCCGCTCCGATGAACATTGATCTCGACTTCGGAACGGTCGGTGAGTTCTCCGGTTTGACACAGACAGGAACCTCCTCCGCAGTATCGCTGAAGAGCCAGGACGGCTACACGTCAGGAACCCTCAAGACTGTCAGCATTGATCAGTACGGACAAATCTCCGGGACATTCACGAATGATACCCTGCAGACACTTGGACAAATCATGCTCGCCGATTTCAGCAATCCGGGCGGTCTGATGAAGGCCGGCAGCAACTTGTACAGCATCACCGGCAATTCCGGGAATCCTTCTATCGTCAATGCGGGCGAGACGTCCGAGATCTATGCCGGGGCGTTGGAGCAGTCTAACGTTGACCTTGCCGACGAGTTCACAAAGATGATTACGGCCCAGCGCGGCTTCCAGGCAAGCGCGAGGGTGATCACAACGAGCGACGAATTTCTCCAGGAGCTCGTGAACCTCAGGCGGTAGTCCGGGGCCAACTTACATACACTTGGATGGAGGCGTGTCGGGCGCCCCCCGTCGGGGGGGTGCCCGGCAGCTCCAGGGTGGATTCTTCCATGATCGAATTGACAAAACTGGCAAAGCAACAGGACGAGAAAATCGTCGTGAATGCGGACCTGATCGAATTCATCGAGCGCACTCCGGACACACTCATCTCGACGACCACAGGGAAGAAGCTGATGGTCAAAGAGACAGTCGACGAAGTGATCGAAAAAGTAGTTGCATATCGTCGTCGTTGCACGCCAGTTTCCCGAAATTTGGCCTGAATTCGCAGGAAGAGGTCCAAAGTAGCCACCATCTGTTTCATATTAGCCAGCAGTCCTCCCCCCCATCTCCGCTAAACAGGGCACATTCGCCCCTGATCGCTTGGTTTTCCAGGTTGTTTCGTGGCACAGGTTTTGACGAAGAGACCCCAGTGTGCCACAATCCCTGTCGACGCGATGGCCAAAGCAATAGCAGCGCCGGAGCAAAGCGCTCCGGCCACCCCCGAGGCGGCGCCCGCCCAGAAGCTTCCCATCAGGAAGCTCATCCTGTTCGGTGTCCCCGTCTTCCTAGTTCAACTCCTCATCGTCTATTTTCTTATCACAAGATTCCTGGCTCCGGCACCGCAGGGTATTGAAGGTGCAGCTGCGCAACGGAGTGAGGGGCAGGCGGATGCAGGGAAAGAAGGCGCGGGGTCACGGATGGAAGACAGAGAAAGGCCCGAAGGCAAAATCTACGTTGTGAAGGACCTTATCGTCAATCCCGCCGGCACCAACGGCACGCGATTTCTCCTGACCACGGTAGGACTTGAGGTGACCACGCCTGAGGCGCTGAGAGAACTTGAAAGCAAAGACGTGATGGTACGGGACGCACTCAATACCATTCTCACTTCCAAGGATCTTCTGACGATTGTCAACGTTGATGGACGCGAGGCGATCCGTAAAGAGATTGAGGAGAAGGTAGGGAGCATTCTTCGCGGTGGGGTGCTCACGAACGTGTATTTCAGCAAATTCATTATCCAGTAACGGGTGACGCGTGCCTGAAATTATCACACAACAAGAAAACGAAAGCCTCCTGTCAGTCACGTCCGCTGGCCGGAA
>Ga0105106_10000662_pt1 | contig 24319 bp, 24 predicted proteins | sample PPLLaktember2015_5_FD_79109 | JGI IMG/M metagenome (GOLD analysis project Ga0105106, IMG submission 79109) | Freshwater sediment microbial communities from Prairie Pothole Lake near Jamestown, North Dakota, USA - PPLs Lake P8 Core (1) Depth... | ecosystem: Environmental > Aquatic > Freshwater >...
ACGAGTCGCGAAGGTGGCCGCAGCCGTGGAGAGCAGTGCGATCGACTCGAGCAGGTTGTGAGCCATCACCGGCATCATCACATTCAGCTCGAAGTTGCCGTTGGCGCCACTCCACGTGATGGTCGCGTCGTTGCCTATCACCTGTGCAGCGACCTGCATCGTCATCTCCGACATCACCGGGTTCACCTTGCCCGGCATGATCGATGACCCCGGTTGCAGATCCGGGATCCTTATCTCTGCGATCCCAGATGTGGGCCCGGAGCCGAGAAAGCGGATGTCGTTTGCGATCTTGAACAGAGAGACCGCGATGGTCTTCAGTGCCCCGGATGCCATGACCACTGCGTCCTTGGATCCCTGGGCCTCGAAGTGATCGTCTGCCTCTCGAAGCGGATACCCGGTCCGATCACTCATCAGCTCGATCACTGCCGCGGCGAAACCTTCGGGAGCATTGATGCCGGTCCCCACGGCTGTTCCTCCGAGTGCCAGCTCTTCGAGCTCGGGAAGGACCTTGTCCAGGCGCTCGAGGCCCTTTCGGATCTGGGTCGCGAATCCACCGAGCTCCTGACCCAACGTCACCGGCGTGGCGTCCATCAGGTGAGTCCGGCCTGACTTGACCACGTCGCCGAACTCCGCTGCCTTGGCCTCGAGCGATCCGGCCAGGACCTGAAGTGACGGAACCAGGTCCTCCCGGATAGCTGCAACCGCCGCCACATGGATGGCAGTGGGGATCACGTCGTTGGACGACTGGCCGAAATTGACATGGTCGTTGGGATGGACCAGGCGAGAGCCCGGCTCTCCTCCCAGCCCTTCCGTCGCCCGCGCGGCGATGACCTCGTTGGCGTTCGTGTTGGTGGATGTCCCGGAACCCGTCTGGAAGATGTCGAGGACGAACTGGTCGTCCCATTGCCCCGCCATGACCTCGTCGGCGGCTTGGCGAATGGCAGCCGCCTTGTCCGGCTCGAGATGCCCGGCTCGGCCGGCCACCTCGCCGGCCGACCCCTTGATCAGCCCGAGCGCCGAGATGAATCGGCGCCCGAAGCGAAGATTCGAGATGGGGAAGTTGTCGACTGCCCGCTGGGTGGAAGCCCCGTAGTAGGCGTCGGCGGGAACCCGCACCTCGCCCATCGAATCCTTCTCGATCCTGTACTCCAACGTCTCTCCTTTTCGCCCGACGGTAGCGATGGCGAGCAGCGTGATGAAGCGGGCTCAGGTCAGGAGATGACTGGTTTCTGCGTAGATGGCATCCAGTCGATCACGTAGGTCCGACTGGCCGTCGACGGCCATCGCGGCCACCAAGAGCAGGTCGACCAGGTCGTGGAAGTCATCGAGGGCGATCTCCTCCATCATCGGAACGGCCTCCCCACGACCGGCTTCGACGTCGTCGAGGTTCCCCATGTTGTGATAGTTGCCCACGGCGAGACAGAGACCCGTGGCCTTGTAGCCATAGGTCCCAAATGCGGTGGCCTCACATGATCCACCCGCCATCAGCTTGCGTTGGTGGCGAATGCCCCGCCTTGCCGACTCCCTCGAGATGAGGTTGGTCAGGGCCTGGTCGAAGACCGTCGCGGCGTCCCCGACGCGGATCACGGGCCCCTGGCCAATCGGGGCGTCTCTCGAGGTCCGGGATGCCTCGATCGAAAGGAGGCGGGACCTCGATGGGATGCTCTGCGTCTTCGCGACGTGGAGGGCACCGACGAAGCCCATCTCCTCCGCACGAGTCAGCAGCACTCCGAAGTGTCTCAGGTTGGGCCGGGACCGGGCCCGATCCAGAGCAGCGAGGGCGGCCGCACAGCCGGCCAGGTCGTCACAGGCCGGAGCGAGAAATCGTCCGGCCCGCGCCTTACGTGCGGCAAAACGCCATATTCCGACATCCCCCGGACGGGGCGCCGGCCCGCTCAGCCGGAACACTCCATGCCTGGAGCCCGGCAGGTACGAGAGGACCTGTCCTGAGCCCCCCTCTCCCGTCGTGAACACGACACGGGCACCTTCGAAGTACTCGGATCTGACCCCGCCCCTGAATTCGAACCTGGCCTCCCGTCCCGTCACCTCGGTGACGACGAAGGCCGGGTGATCCATATGGGCGACGGCGAGCACAGGGGGATGTTGTTTCCGGCCTCTTTGCGTGATGAGGAGATTGCCACCACTGTCCGTGGTTAGCCTCAGGTCGGCACGTCGGGCGGCCCAGGAACGCACCCACCCCACGACCTCGCGCTCCAGCCCGGAGGCGGTGGGGAGATTGGTCAGTTGGGCAAGCCATCGCTCGGCGGTGACCTTGGTCGCCATCAGAGCATTCTGTGAACGGGCAACACTCCGTGTGGGGCATTTCCGCTCACCGACGGGTCACAGGTCGAACGGGGTGTCCGTGAAGAAGTCGGAGGGACGGCGTTCCGGTTCGTCAGCGGGCCTCTTCAAACCGAGCCGCTCTCGGACGGCCTCGTAACCACCGGACTCCAGGCCTTCGGCCAGTTCGGCGCCTCCAGAGTCGACGATGCGCCCGTCGATCATCACATGGATGCGGTCCGGGGCCAGGTACTTCAGGATGCGGTTGTAGTGAGTGATCATCACGACTCCCAACTCGGGGGACCGCATCTCCTCGACCGCCTCGGCGACTTGTTTGACCGCATCGATGTCGAGACCTGAGTCGATCTCGTCGAGCAGGGCGACCTTCGGGCGAAGCACGGCCATCTGGAAGATCTCCGACCGCTTCATCTCCCCACCCGATAGATCGTCATTGAGCGAACGGTCGAGGAAGCGGGTCATGTCGAATCGTTCCGCCTCGGCCTCGATCCGATCGAGGGCAGTGCGCTCATCCAACCCACGCTCCTCGGCGGCCTCGATGAGGAACTCCCTGAGCCGGACCCCACGCACCTCGGTCGGGTACTGGAAGCTCTGCAACAGACCGAGCCGCGCTCGCTCATCCACGTCGAGCGAGAGCAGGTCTGTGCCGTCCAAGGTCGCCTCGCCGGAGACCACATAGCCGGCCTTCCCGGTCAGGACGTGACAGAGGGTCGACTTTCCCGACCCATTCGGGCCCATGATCGCGTGCACCTCGCCATACGGGATCTGCAGATCGAGGCCCTCGAGGATCTGCTTTCCCTCGACTCCTGCCGAGAGCGCGCTGACTTCGAGTGCGACGGTCATCCGTCCTCCAGGAGGAGATAGACGGTCCCGCCCTCGATGGACACCGGATAGGTGGGCACCGGCTTGGTGGCAGGCAGGGAGAGAGCCTCTCCGGTGGCCAGATCGAACTCGGACCCGTGGCGGGGGCACTCGACTTCATGGTCGAATACCTCTCCCTCAGCCAGCGAAGCCTCGGCATGGGAGCACCGATCGCCGATTGCATAGACCTCGTTCCCGATCCGGAACATGGCGATCCTCTCTTCACCGACGGTGACCCGGACCCCGCGTCCGCGCGGCAGGGTGTCGATCGCCCCGATCTCGATCTTCATGCGACCCGACCCGCTTCCTGTGCGGCAACGAACCGTCGGAACACCTCCTCGGACACCGGCGCCTCGAGCCCGTCGATGGGGAGGCGGTCGATCACTTCCTGGAAGAAGCCCCGGATGAGAAGCCGCTCTGCGCGCTCCCGGGAGAGCCCGCGGCTCTGCAGGTAGTACAGGTGCTCCGACTCCAGTGGTCCCACCGACGAGGCGTGCCCGCATATCACGTCGTTGCACAGGATCTCGAGGTTCGGCACCGAGTGTGCCTTGGCGTTCTCGGAAAGGACCAGATTGCGATTGGTCTCGAAAGTCGAGGTCCGGGTGGCGTCCTTCTCGATCCGGAGGAGGCCGGTGAACACGCTCTGGGCGTCGTCCTCGACCGCACCTTTCAGAAAGACGTCAGACGTCGTGTTCTTGCCCTCGTGATCGATCAGCATGCGATAGTCGAGGGTCTGGCTGCCCTCCCCGAAGTAGAGGCCGACCACCTCGGAGGAGGAGCCGTTGCCGGCGAGGCTCACCTCGAGATCCAGCCGGCCGAGTTTGCCACCCAGTCCGACCTCACCGATCCGGGATGTCGCGTCGCGTCCCAGGGTCACGCGCTGATGGATCACCGAGGTGGCCGCCTGGTCGAGGCTCTGCACGGAGAGGAACCGCAGCCGTCCCGCGTCCCCGACCTCGAGGTCGACCCTGGGGATCAGCAGGAGACTTGCGCCTTCGGCGGACCGATACACCACGACGACCATGGCCTCGGCATTCTCACCCACCTTGACAAAGAGATGTGGAAAAGTGGCCGAACCAGCGGTCGCCGCCTGGACCTCGACCACGAGCGGGGTTTCCATCACCACCCCGCCTGGGAGCTCGATGAGCACCCCGTCGGCGGAGAATGCAGTGTGGGCCGCGGCCAGTTTGCTGTGATGGACCCGCAACATGTCCGGTATCCCGGGGTCTGCAACGAGATCGGAGAACCTCGTCACCGTGGCGACGTCGGAGCTGACGTCGGCGATCGACCCATCGACAATGAGGACATGGCCGGACCGACTGGCCAGGGAGTCGACGAATGGGCCGGGTTCGAGCGCCGCTCCGGGGTCCTGCACGGGCGTCAGATCTGCGAAGGCGAGATCGAAGTCGACGTAACGCCAGTCCTCCTCGACACCGGTCGGCTCGGCCAACCGGGTGTAGACGTCGTAGGCGGCACTCATCGATTCCGTCCGCCACAACGGTGCGGAATCCTTGATCCGGGCGAGGTTTTCTGGGTCGAACGCGGTCAAAAGTGGCTCCGAAGAGGGACTCACGGATGGTATTTCACCTATGCCGATAGTGCGAATCTCCCCGAGAAGCTTCGCGGCAGTCCCCTACCACGCTCACCAGGTTCGATGGGGTATGAGAGGGCCGGCAGGGCCGAGGCGGGCTACTCCAACCGGCTCAATGCATCGACAGTCACGGACGACTTCGCATTCCACAGCATCCACCCGAGACCGAATCGCTCCGCGGAGTCGATCTGGGCCCGAACCTGGTCGGCGGTGTATCCGAAGTCCTGAAGCCAGGGGCGGATGACAACATTGCGGGGCAGACGTTCCATGCCATCCTCGATGGCTCGAGTCACCATTGGGCCGGGGTGGTCATTGGGAACTTCGAACCCGTACCAGCCAGCGGAGTAATGAGAGGGATAGACCATGGGTGAGGCGACGTCGACCACGCTGGTCACGTCCTCCCATCGCTGCCCTATCCCACCGTCATCGATTGCGGTGGTGGTGAAACCGAAGACATCGGCGCCGACCGCGCAGCCCATCGGATGCAGCAGGGCCACCGCATCCTCCAGGAACTGGACGATCGTTCTGGTCCTCATCTCGAGGCTCACGCCTCCGTCGAATGTTGTCGACTCGGTCCGCTTGTCGGGGAACCTGACGTAGTCGAACTGAACCTCGTCCAAGCCCATCTCACACGCCTCGGCGGCGAGAGCCAGCCCGTAGGCCCTGGCATCGGGGTCGGTCGGGTCGAGAAAGTACTGGCCGTTGGAAACGTAGGGCTGATTGGTAGCCGAGTCCAATACCGCGATCTCGGGCTTGAGCACCGCGGCGGTCGGATCGCTGAAGACGACCAGACGGCCGATCAGATACAGGTCTTCCTGGTCGGCTCGATCAGCAATCTCACGGAGGCTGTAGGCAGCACGGATCGCACCCACCTCAGATGCCGTCGGGTCGGCGCTGTCGTACCAAACCAGCCCCGACTCGTCTTTGAGGTCGATCATCAGGGCGTTGAGCTCGGTGGTCTCCGCCATCTCGAAGAAGTGGCCGATGTCCTCCTCGGCGGCCTCGCCCGAGATGTGAACGGCGCGGGCGATGAAGGGCTCCATCTGGACCACAGACTCACCGACCCCCCCATCCCAGTCGAAGCTCGTATCGACCCATGCAGGGCGGGAGACCTGCACCGCGCCCGGCTCCGCCCCCCTCAGGCTGAATCGCCCGTCGTCGTCGGTGACCCCAGACGCCGGGCCGGCAACGACACGAGCTGCCTCCACCGGCGACCCGGCCGTGTCTGTCACCCGGCCGCGTAGGACACGGGCCTTCAACACAACGTCGACCACCCCGTCCGGCTGCTCCGCGACGGTGATCTTCTGGGAGATGTGCCCGGCAGCGCTCACCTCGAGGACCGACGTCGACCTGCTCCACTCGACCTCGACCCTGCCCTGCTCGTCGCTGGTCCCGATCTGGCTGTTGTCCACATCCACCGAGGCCGCCGCGATCGGCGTTCCTATGTCATCGAGAACCTGCAAGGTGTAGGGGGTTGCTCGCCCGAGCAACGACCATGCAGCCCAGAGTGCCCAGACGATGGTGAGCGCAACCAGCAATCGAAACTGGGTTCGGCGCGCCACTGAGCCACGAAGTTTACCCGTCGCGCCCTGCAACCAGCCAAAACCGTTTGCCAGATTCAGCCAGGGCCGTTAGTTTTCCACAGGGGCCGGATAGGAGGCCAGATTGGGTAAGGCCATAAGGGCCAAAGACGCCAGACCCGAACGGGGATCGAGCCCGGCCGACACCGTCGGACTCTATCTCGACGAAGTTTCTGCCCATCTCTTGCTCACAGCCGAGGACGAAGTCCATCTGTCCCGATCGATGGAGCTCGGCAAGAAGGCAAAGGCTGCGCTGGAATCCGGCGACTACCAACAGGCCGATCGCGCCAAGCTGATGCGTCTCGTCGCCGAGGGCGACGAGGCAAAGATGACCTTCATCCGGTCCAACCTCCGTCTGGTGATCTCGATCGCCAAGCGGTACACCGGGCGTGGCCTCGATCTCCTCGATCTGATCCAGGAGGGAAACCTCGGGCTGATCCGGGCCGTGGAGAAGTTCGATTGGCGTAAAGGCTTCAAGTTCTCCACATACGCGACCTGGTGGATCCGCCAGGCGATAACACGCGGCCTCGGCAACAACGGAAAGACCATCCGTCTGCCCGTCCACATGGTGGATGTGGTGAGGACCGTCCAGGACACCCGACAGAGCCTCCACGACAAGTACCACCGCGCACCGACTCTCGAGGAGATCTCGGAGGCATCGGGGCTCGACACAGAACGTGTCCTCGCCGCACTCGAGGCACCCGCAGAGACCGTCTCGCTCGACCGCCCCGTCGGCGAAGACGGTGACGCCTCACTCCAGGACTTCGTGGAGGACGCCACTGCTGCGGATCCCGAGGCAAGGGCGGCCGCCGCCTGGCGCCGGGACCGCCTGATCAAGGCCCTTCAGATACTCGATCCGGAGGAGCAGCAGGTGCTCTGGCTTCGCTTCGGCCTCGACGGTGACGAGCCGTGGACTCTCTCGGACGTCGGCAAGGTCATCAACTCCACCCGGGAGCGCGTCCGTCAGATCGAGGCCCGGGGGCTGGCCAAGCTCCGCCACCCGAGTTGTGACATCGATCTCCAGGCGCTCCTCTAGCCGCCCTCAGACCCTTCGCAGAGCCCGCTCCAGGCGAGCGAACCCCTCGTCAGCCTCCTCTTCGGTGATCGACATCGGCGGGGCCAGCCGCAGTGAATTCCCGTAGAGACCGCCCTTGCCGATCAGGAGCCCCTCTTCGCGGGCGGCCTCGAGGACTTCCGCCGCCTTCTCGGGGGCTGGGGTGCCATCCGATCTCACCAGCTCGACCCCGATCATCAAGCCCTTGCCCCGTACCTCACCGATGATCTCCAGCTCCTCTGAGAGCGGCACCAGGCTCTGCATGAGCCGGTTGCCCACCTTGAGGGAGTTCGTCTGTAGATCGTTGGCCAGCAGATACTCGAGGTTGGCAAGGGCCCCAGCGGTCGCCAGCGGATTGCCGCCGAATGTGGAGATGCCCAATGCCGGGTAGGCCTCCATGATATCGGCCGGAGCCACCACGCCCCCGATGCTCAGACCGTTGCCGAGCCCCTTGGCGAAGGTGAGGAAGTCGGGAGTGATCCCGTGCGCCTGATAACCCCAGAAGTGCTCGCCGGTCCGCCCCCAACCCGTCTGCACCTCATCGGATATGAAGAGGATCCCGTTCCTGTCCAGAACTTCCTTCATCGCCTTGAAGAAACCGTCCGGTGGCGTGACAAAGCCGCCCACACCCTGGATCGGCTCCGCGATCATCACGGCGGCGTTCCCGGTGGTGGCCACGGCCAGGAGATCCTCCAGGTCGGCCACACACGCAGCAATGAAGTCCTCGTCCGGAAGGTGCCCGAAGGGGCTTCTCAGCTTGTACCCACCATGGACATAGGTCACCTGGAACGGTGACAGGCTGGTGCCCGACCAGGCTTTCTGCCCGGTCACCGCTATCGCCGAATGGGACTTTCCGTGGTAGCTGCCCCTGACGGCGAGCACCTGGTTCGACTTCTTGTATGTCGTCGCCAGCATCAAGGCGGCGTCGTTGGCCTCCGTGCCCGAGTTGGTGAAGAAGACCTTTGCGTTCGGGATGCCCGACAACTCTGCGACCTTCTCGGCGAGCTCGATCTGGGACTCGATCAGATAGAGAGTCGACGTGTGAAGCATCCGGTCGGCCTGGGCTTTGATCGCCTCGACGACCTCCGGGACCTTGTACCCGGACATCGTCACGAGTATCCCGCCGAAGAAGTCCAGGTAACGATTTCCCTCCGCATCGGTGACCCACCTGCCGTCGCCGTCGACGAGGGAGATGGGCTGCTCGTAGTACAGGGGAGCCCATCCCGGCAATACGGCCTTGTGGCGCTCGAAGAGCTCGGCGTGTTTACCCATCTGTCTCTCCTTGGCGGCTCATTCCCTCAAATATCGCAGAAAGAGAGATCGTTCGCCCATGAGGGAGCGATCCAGACGCATATCGAGTGGTGGATCTGCCGCCTGGCCCCTTGCGAGCCGGGATGAACTGCCACCGATCAGTTTCGGCGAGAGGGTCAGATTCAGCTCATCGACCAACCCGGCAGCCACGAACTCACCGGCGAGGCTGGGCCCGCCTTCACAGAGGATCACCCGCGCCGCGCCGAGCCGGGCCAGGATCGTAGGGATGGTCAGCTCCTCGAGGATGACCACATCGGCGGCATCACCGAGCATCGCCAGCTTCGCGGGGTCCGCATTGGGCCCCGTGATGACCATCGGCATGTGCTCCGGGTCGGAGAACACCCTTCGCTCTGTGTCCAAGCTGAGGCGACCGGACACGATGGCAAGGACGGGCACCTCGGACAGCCCATTGGCCACTCTTCGCTCCCTGCGCGTCTCGTCGAGCGAGACGGGTCGGTAATCCTCTGCCTCGATCGTCCCGGCTCCGACCAAGATGACGTCGGGCATGGCCCGCAACGCCTGGAACACCGCCTTGTCGTCGTCGTCGCCGAGCTCGGTCGATTTGCCCTCGAGGGCGGTGCCGCCGTCGGCGGAGCTGATGAAGTTGAGGGCCACCCAGGGCCGGCCCTCGACGAATCGATGGTCACTCTGGTACAGGCCGACGAGGTCCTCGACGGGAGGGCCAGCCGGTTCGATCCGTCTCAGCATCCCCCGACGCTAGCCGTCGCTACTCCTCCACTATGAAGGCGGTCACCATCCCGTACATGCCCTCTTCGCGCTCGACATGGGTCAGGATGTGGCAGTGCCAGACCCACACTCCTGGGTCCTCGAGCTGCATCAGGACCGAATAGCGCTCACCCGGTGCCACGTTGAGTGTGTCGACCCAGTAGGGGCTCTCGAGAGGGATCCCGTCCTTTGCGTATACGAGCTGCGGGAACTGATGCTGGTGCATCGGGTGAATCTGCAAGCCCTCGTTGTAGTAGTGGACCACCACCCAGTCCCCCACCTTCCCGGTGTAAGGCTGGGTAGCCGGGAAGGACTTGCCGTTGAGGCTGAGACCGATCACCCCGGCATCATTGAGCACCATCGGTATCTCCTGGGAGACATCGAGGTTCGACGGGATCTCGACTCCTGAGATGGTCTGACCGAGCGGCATCTCGACCTCGCCGACCATGAAGGTCCCGAACAGGCCGTTGGGCACCTGCATCTGTCCGTGATGGTGGGCGTGATACATCGCGATCGCCGGCTCGCGTGTGGTGAACTCGTATACGAAGGTGTCGCCCGATTCGATCAACGGCTGGGTCAGAGGCGCTACCCCGTCCATGCTGTTGGGGACCTTGACTCCATGCCAATGGACGTCGGTCCCCATCGGAAGCTGGTTATCGACGACCACGCGCACCTTGTCGCCGACGTCGACCTTGATCATGGGTGCCGGCACCATGCCGTTGTAGGTCCAGGCGTCGACGATCTTGCCCGGCTCCACCTCCCACGGGGTGACAGCCGCGGTGAGATGGAACTCCTTGGTCCCGTCGGGGAGGATGTCCGGCTCGAGCAGCTGATTGCCCAAACCCTCGGTCGCGGCCGGGAACGCGAGGATCGATTCGTTCATGGCCCGGTCCAGCGCCGCCCAGTCGGGGTCTTCTCCGGCGTGGTCAGGGGTGGTCGTGCCCGAGCCTCCAGCACCTTCGGTGACTGTCACCGTCGCCTCCATGCCCGCCTCACGATGCCCGGCGATCGAGCAGAAGATGACATAGGAGCCCGGGTCGAGGTCGCCAACGTCGAGTGTGGCCGACTCACCTCGGTTCAGGTCAGGCGTCGCAGACCCGCCCTCCACCGTCAAGTTGTGCATCACAGTCCCGTCGTTGGCCACTTCGAACTGCGTTGGACCGGAGAAGACCTCGAGAGCACCGTCGATGGCGAACTCGGTCAGTGAGTAGCTGACCACCTGCGTCCCTTGGTCACCTGCACCGTCGTCCGTGGCCGATGCCGTACCACCGCGGAAGGCCACTATGGCGGCGAGGACCGCGACAGCCGCCCCCATGATCGCCACCACGATGAGGAACTTGTCGAACGCCCCCGCAGGAGACAGGTCGCTCGACTCATCACGTCTTGGTGTCATGCTGCGGCACGGTAGCCAAACGCGAAGACAAGGCAGTAGGGACCAAAGCCCCCAACCCGCGTCGGCGCCGTCAGGCAGCCTCGGCGGCGCTCTCCGGTCCCGGGAGGTTGGGACTAACGGCCGTGATTGCTGCGCGGTATCTGTGTGATCATGGGATCGAGCTAGGGAAAGGGTACGTGATGAGAGTCCGAGAATTGGTTGGTGGCAACGTCGTCTGGGTTGCCCCGGGTGCCACCCTGCGCGAAGCAGCGCAGGTGATGGCGTCGACCGACGTGGGCTCGGTGGCGGTCGAAGTAGATGGCGCCCTGGAGGGGATCCTGACCGAGCGAGACATCCTTCGCGCCGTCGCCGACGATGCCGATCTGGAACGCGACTCGGTGAGTAGTTGGATGACCGAATACCCCGATTCATTTACCCCCGAGATGGACGTGGGAGAGGCGGCCAACTGGATGCTGGCCACTGGCTTCCGGCACCTGCCCGTCGTCGATGGGAAGAACGTGCTCGGTGTCATCTCGATCAAGGATGTGCTCTGGGCGATCACCGAACCCGCGGGGTGAGACGTGGAGCAGATCGCTGAGAACGATGCCCTCGAATTCCTGAGGAAGTCCAAGGTGGCCCACATAGGAGTGATTGTCGATGGCGACCCTTACGTGACGCCGATGTCCTTTGTGGTCGATGGGAATCGCATCCTGTTTCGGACCAAGCCAGGCAAGCGCTTCGAAGCGATCGAAACCAACCCGACCGTGTGTATCGAGGCTTCGGACTTCGACGAGGCCACGGGTGACTGGACCAGTGTGGTGGTTACAGGGAAGGCGGCGGAGCGATCGGACGATGAGACCACCTCCCGCGCCGTCGAGCTCCTTCTGGAGAAGTACGAGGCCGTCCTCGGCTCGCCCTTGGGACATGGTGGCCTTCAGCCCATGGCGAGCTTTCCGCATGTGATCGAAGTCCCCATCGACGAGATCACGGGAATGACCTCGGGTCAGGGCTTCTCGTTCCGAACCAGACCCGGCCGCCTCTGATGTTCGTCAGCTACTACACGCATGTCCCTCTGCCCATGGGCGAAGTCGAGAAGCGGCTGGACGAGCTCCGCTCACAGCTCGGGCCCTGGGCCGACGTCGCCTACCGCGATGGCGAGGAGTTGCGGTCACGCGTCGGGCCCAGTTCCGGGACCCTCGCCAAAGAGGTCCGTCTGGAGATCGGAGTTGCCGAGATCCACCGGGCCGGGTTGGTATATCCCATCAGCTGGTCGGCCACAGGTGCGGGAGTCCTGTTCCCCAGGCTCAATGCAGACCTGACCTTCTCCCACGTGGGCTCGGCCCAGACCCGGATCAGTCTCGAGGGGACCTACGAGCCTCCGCTCGGCTCCTTGGGCCGGGTTGTCGACCGCGTCGTGCTTCGACGGGTGGCAGACTCGACGGTCAAGGCCTGGGTTGATCGCCTCGCCGACGCGATCACCCTTGGCCAGACCGTCACTTGATCGGAATCCGAACCTCGACTGTTGTGCCCTCGCCCGGCCCGCTCGTCACTGCGGTGGAGCCACCCCGCCCCTGAGCTCGATTTCTCAGGTTGGCCAGACCCATCCCCGACACTGCCGCATCCGGGTCGAAGCCGAAACCATCATCCCGCACCACGATCCAGCACCAGTGGTCGTCGGCGTCGACCACAACCTCGATGTGGGAGCCCCCCGAGTGACGAAAGGCATTGCTGAGAGCTTCGGTGACGATCTTGAACACCTCGTCGTCGAGTCGTTCGTCCTCGAATCCCGGGATCCCGATCTCCAGGGTCACCGTGGTCGGATAGGCGGAGCCCATACGGGAGACGAGCTCCTGCAGCCGCTCATCGAGCTGGCGGCGGCCGCGCGTCGAGCGCAACTCGAAGATGTAGGATCTGAGTGACTCGACGGCACGGTCCAGCCGATCGACGGCATCGTCGAGCGTGGCGGCCGCCGTCGTGTCCTCAACTCGTTCGGCGATCCCCTGCAGCCCGATCCCCACCGCGAACAGATCCTGGATCACCGAGTCATGGAGATCCCGGGCAATCCGCTCCCGATCTTCGCCGACCGCAATCGAGCTCAGCCGCTCCTGCAGCCGGGCCCTCGCCACCGCGGACCCGGCAATCCGGCTCAGTGCCTCGACGATCATCACGTCGTCGTCGGTGAAGCCTCCGTCCTTCTCGGTCAGATAGAGGTTCCCGAACGCATGCGTGCCGACCACCACGGGCACGCCCAGGAAACTCTCCATCGGCGGATGGTTGGGAGGAAAGCCGTACGAGTCCGGGTGCTCGGCGATCGACGCGAGCCGGATGGTGACTTTCTCGCTGATGAGCGTGCCGAGCACTCCCCGTCCCACAGGCAGCCGCCCGATCCTCTCCGCCTGCTCGGCGGACAGCCCCTCGTAGATGAACTGCTTGAGGACGCCGTGCTCTCCGATGACCCCGAGCGCGGCGTATCGGGCGCCGGTTGCACCCCGCGCCTCGGAGACAAGCCGTCGCAGCACCTGCTCCAGGTCACCGGCACCAACGACAGCTGCCGCCGCTCCGATGAGCTCAGACAGCCGTTGAACCGTCATGACCTGCGTCATCGAATCGAAACGATACCCGGCTACCGTTTCGTTGGATGAAGAAGCTCCGCGTCCTCCTCGTTGATGACCACGAGGTCGTACGGGCCGGGATAAGAGCCATGCTCGACGCCCAGGACGACATCACCGTGGTCGGAGAAGCCGGCACTGCCGAGGAGGGTGTTCGGCGTGTGGGCTACGACGAGCCAGACGTCGTGGTGCTCGACGTGCGTCTCCCCGACGCGAGCGGCGTGGAGGCGTGCCGTGACATCCGTTCACGCTTCCCCGACGTCAAGGTCCTGATGCTCACATCGTTCGCGGACGAGGAGGCCCTCATGTCGGCGATCCTGGCCGGTGCGTCTGGCTACGTCCTGAAACGGGTGAAGGGCAACGACCTCGTCGACGACATCCGAAAGGTGGGAGCCGGCGAGTCACTCCTCGACTCGGACATGACCGAGCGCCTGTTCGAGCGGCTTCGAACCGGGCCACAAGAGGACCCGTTGCTGTCCCGCCTGAGCAAGCAGGAGCGCACCATCGTCGCTCATATCGCCGACGGTCTGACCAACAAACAGATCGCCGAGGAGATGTTCCTGGCCGAGAAGACGGTCAAGAATTACGTCTCGAACCTGCTGGCCAAGATGGGGATGAGCCGGCGCAGCGAGGCCGCCGCCTATGTGGCACGTCTCGAAGGGGAGCACGAAGGTGCGGATGCCCCACAAGGTTGGGGCGAAGAGTGACCCCACGCCTGGTCCTGGAATGTGCCCAAAGACCCTTTGCGACGGGCCGGTCGCCGCTGCCGTCTCCGCAAAAACCCGGCTAACCATTAGCGCATGGACGAAACCCATGCCTATCGAGTGGATATCGAGAGCACAGGCCTGAAATCGGGCGCCTTGGGGTCCCCTGACGGCCTCCCCGACTTGAGCGTCGCCTCACCACCGCAGTTCGGGGGACCGCCCGGGATCTGGAGTCCCGAGCACCTCTTCGTAGCCTCCGTCGCCGCCTGTCTCATGACCACGTTCCGTTCGATCGCGGACATGTCCGGAGTGGATGTCGTCGAGTACGCCGATTCAGCTTCGGGGCTCCTGGTACGCGGCGAGGACCGCCTGTACCGGATCACCGAGGTGACACTCCGCCCCCACGTCGTCATCTCGGATCCCGACAAGGTCGATCGTGCACTTCGCCTTCTGGAAAAGGCGGAAAGGGTCTGCCTCATCGGGCGCTCGATCGAATCTGAGGTTCACCTCGAGCCAGAGGTGAGTGTCGTCGCCCCGGTTTGATCACCAGCTCGGGGCGTACGAGGTCAGTGTCTTCATGTAGTTGGAGCGCTCGAACGCCGACGGATCCGGAACGGAGCTCTGGCTGAGGCTGCCCCGTGCCTGGGCCACCGACGCGTAATCGTTGTCGGTGAGCCAGGACTCGAGGCCTTTCTGCACCTCGCTCAGACGATGCGGCCCGTGCTTGAGGAGGCCTGAGGCCATCATCACCACCGTCGCACCGGCTAGGATGGCCTTTGCCGCATCGTCCCACTCGTGGACTCCGGTGCTGGCTGCCAGATCGGGCTCGATTCGCCCGTGGAGGATCGCCATCCATCGCAGCACCAACCTCAACTCATCCGACGTGGAGAGTCTCAGGTTCGGTGCCACTCCCAGCGTCTCGAGATCTATGTCGGGCTGATAGAAGCGGTTGAAGAGGACGAGCCCGTCCGCCCCCGCCTCGCCCAACCGGCGCGCCATGGAGGCCATCGACGAGAAATAGGGACCGACCTTGACCGCCAAGGGAAGCTCGACTGCGTCGCGAACCGTCTCGACCAGGTGGAGATAAGAGAGCTCCACGTCTGCCGAGCTCATCTCGACATCTGCGGCCACCTTGTAGATGTTCAGCTCCAGCGCGTCGACCCCGTTGTCCTCCAGAACCCTCGCATAGAGCGTCCAACCCCCCGAAGAGACTCCGTTCAGACTGGCGATGACCGGCACCCCCGCTTCGGCCCGGGCGCGTCGCATCAGTTCCAGGTAGTCCTCGGGCCCGGTGTTGTAGCTGTCCAACGAAGGGAGATACCCGCCCGGTGCTTCACCGAACCCGTCGGCCCCTAGCTCCAGCCCGAAGTGAACCGCCATCGCGTCATGCTCGATCTGCTCCTCGAACAAGCTGGGCAGGACGATGGCCGGCGCCCCGGCCTCGACGAGGGCAAGGATGTGATCGATGTCGCCGGTGAGCGGGGAGGCCGACGGCAACACGGGTGACTTCAACTCGAACCCGAGGTACCTGGTGCTCATGTCGACTGTCATTGCTCTTCCTCTTCGTACACGGCCGTCCTGTGGATGTTGACCATCTGCTCATACAGCTGCCAGCGGTCATCGATGTCCCGTTGCGCGGCTTCCGCCAGCTCGGCGGCCCGATCCGGATTGGCTCGTCCGAGCATCGCGAACCTCGCCTCTTTCCTTGCGAAGTCTGTGAAGCGAAGCGTTGGCTTCCTGCTGTCCAATCTGAGACCCGGCTCGCCGACGTCCTCCCGCGCCGGGTCGTAGCGATACAGCGGCCAGTAACCGGACTCGGTGGCCTCCTTTTGGTGAGTCATCTGGGTTGCCATCTCGATTCCGTGGGCGATGCACGGGCTATAGGCAATGATCAGTGACACACCCTCGTGCTGCTCCGCCTCGGCGAAGGCCTTGACCGTCTGGGTCGGATTGGCACCCATGGCGATCTGCGCCACGTAGACGTTCCCGTAGGACATGGCGATCTGGCCCAGGTCCTTCTTGCCGGTGGCTTTGCCGCCGGCCGCGTATTTGGCGATCGCAGCCCTCGGCGTCGACTTCGAGGCCTGGCCACCGGTGTTCGAATAGACCTCGGTGTCGAGCACGAGGATGTTCACATTCCTCCCCGAGGCCAGCACGTGATCGAGCCCTCCAAAGCCGATGTCGTAGGCCCATCCGTCTCCCCCGACGATCCAGACGCTGGTCTCGACCAACGAGTCGGCGACTGCCTCGAGACGACGCGGCAACGGCCCCTCCAGCCCCGCCAGGCGAACCTTGAGCCGAGACACCAAATCCCGCTGTTTGGCCACAAGCCGGTCCAGGTCGGAGCGGTCGAGTTGCTCGACGACATCGAGGACTTGCTCGGCCAGCTCTCCCAGCTCGGGGGCGAGCGCGGCAACGAGGAGGATCGCGTCCTTGCGTTGCGCCTCCAGAGCCATCCTCATCCCCAACCCGAATTCGGCGTTGTCCTCGAAGAGGCTGTTCGACCACGCGGGCCCCCTGCCCTCTTCATTGGTGGCCCATGGGGTAGTCGGCAGATTGCCTCCGTAGATCGATGAGCATCCGGTGGCGTTGGCGACTATCACCCGATCGCCGAGCATCTGGGTCATCAGCTTCAGGTACGGGGTCTCGCCGCACCCGGCGCATGCGCCGGAGAACTCGAACAGCGGTCGGGCGAACTGGGATCCCTTGACCGAGACCGATTTGACTTCCGATCGGTCGATCTCGGGGATCTCGAGGAAGTAGCTCCAATTGCGCCGCTCTCGCTCGAGGTGCTCGGCAATGGGGCGCATGTTGATGGCCTTGTGCTTGACCATCTCCTTGGACTTGGCCGGGCACACATCCACGCAGACCCCGCACCCGGTGCAGTCATCAGGCGCGACCTGGACCACTATCCGCCAGCCCTCGAGGTCGGCGGTGGCCGAGTCCTTCGAGAGGAACCCGGTGGGTGTCGCCGTGGACGGATCGAACGCCTTGATCCGGATCGCCGCATGCGGGCAGACGAGCGCGCACCGGGCGCAATCGATGCAGATGTCCGGATCCCAGATCGGGATCTCCTCGGCGATGGACCGCTTCTCCCATTGCGCGGTCCCGGTGGGGAAGGTCCCATCGATCGGCAGTGCGGAGACCGGGAGGAGATCACCCTTGCCCGCCATCATCAGCGCGGTGACCCGTTTTACGAAGTCCGGTGCCGCCTCGGGGACCGTGGAAACCCCGCTGCCTGCCGAGGTGATCTCACCTGGTTGCAGTTGGAAGAGACCGGCCAAGGCTCTATCGACCGCCTCCTCGTTGCGCCGGACGACGACCTCCCCCCGCTTCCCGTATGTCTTCCCGATGTATCGCTTGATCGCGGCAACCGCCTCCTCCGTGTCGAGAAAGTCGGTGAGATGGAAGAAGCAGGTCTGCAGGACGGTGTTGACACGGCCGCCGAGGCCGAGCTCATGGGCGATGGAGAGGGCATCGATTGCCCAGACGTCGAGCTTCTTTTCGATGATCTGTGCCTGTGCGGGCGGCGGTATCTTCGACCAGATTTGCTTGGCCGGATACGGGCTGTTGAGCAGGACTTTCGCTCCCGGTCCGGCCACATCGAGTACTCCGTCGCCCTCGAGGAAGTCGAAGTGATGCACCGCCACGAAGTCGGCTTCGGCGATCAGATAGGTGGAGCTGATCTTCCTCGGCGATATGCGCAGATGGGATACGGTGCGCGACCCGGACTTCTTCGAGTCGTAGACGAAGTATCCCTGAGCGAAGAGCGACGTCTCCTCGCCGATGATCTTCACCGAGTTCTTGTTTGCCCCCACGGTCCCGTCGGCGCCCAGCCCGTAGAAGACGGCTCGGGTCACATCTTCCGGCTCCTGCCACCACTCCTTGTCGTAGTCGATCGAGCTGCCGGACACATCGTCGACGATCCCAACCGTGAAATGACGGCGTCGTTGGTCACTGCGGATCTCTTCGAAGACCCCGGCCACCATCGCAGGGGTGAACTCCTTGGAGGCCAGCCCGTAACGTCCGGCAGACACGTTCGCCGACCTCTCCCCCTCGGCAAGGGCCGTGACCACGTCCAGATAGAGGGGATCCCCGACAGCGCCCGGTTCCTTGGTCCGATCCATCACCACCAGGTTCTGAGCAGTCGGAGGGAGGACAGCGAGGAAGGAAGCAACGTCGAATGGCCGATACAACCGGACAACGACCACGCCGACCTTCTCCCCTTGCTCGATCAGCTTGTCCACGGCCTCGATTGCGGCGCCAGTTCCCGAGCCCATGATCACCATGACTCGCTCGGCGTCAGGTGCGCCGTGATACTCGAACAGCCCGTAGCGACGCCCGGTCTCCGCCGCGATCCGATCCATGGCCGTCTCGACGATGCGCGGGACCAGTGCGTAGAAGGGGTTTGCGGCCTCCCTGGCCTGGAAGAAGACATCAGGGTCCTGCGCCGACCCACGCAGGACAGGACGGTTCGGGTTCAGCGAGCGGAGACGATGGGCGGCGATGAGGTCCTCATCGACCAGCCGGCGCAGCATGCCGTCACCGATCGCCTCGATCTTCGCCACTTCGTGCGAGGTCCTGAACCCGTCGAAGAAGTGAAGGAATGGCACCCGGGACTCGAGGGTGGCGAGGTGGGCGACCAGTGCCAGGTCGTGAGCCTCCTGGACCGAGGCCGAGGAGAGCATCGCGAAGCCGGTCTGTCTGGCCGCCATGACATCGGAGTGGTCGCCGAAGATCGAGAGTGCGTGGGTTGCGATGGCCCTGGCCGCCACATGGATCACCAGCGGGGTCAGCTCCCCGGCGATCTTGTACATGTTGGGGATCATGAGAAGCAGGCCCTGTGAGGCCGTGAACGTCGTGGTCAGGGCTCCCGCCTGGAGCGAACCGTGGACTGCACCGGCGGCACCGGCCTCGCTCTGCATCTCGATGACATCGGGGACGACACCCCACAGATTTGGCCGACCTTCCAGGGCCCAGGCGTCAGCCTGTTCACCCATCTGAGACGCCGGCGTGATCGGGTAGACGGCGATGACTTCGCTGAGTCGGTACGCGATCGAAGCGGCAGCTTCGTTGCCATCGATCGTGATGTAGTTGGGATCAGCGCTCACCAGGCCAAGTTAGCGATGACGCAGGCTGATCAACCAGGGGAGAAAGGCCCGATGGATGTGCCCGGAGGCCCTGCCTAGACCGAGAGACGCTGTCGCAGGGTGGCGAGGTCGCCCTGCCAAACCGTCTCGATCAAGATCGGGCTGAAGCCCATCTCGACATTGATCGACAGCATCGGCGCATTCGAGCCGGCGTTGTGAGTGTCGATACGCGTCACCGTCGGGTATTCCTCGCGAAGTCTCAACGCCATCGCAGCTTTCAGCCAGCGGCCCAACCCCAAGTTGCGGTGCGCCGGGTCGACCGCGGTGTCACCCTGCCAGGCCAGGTCTGGCTGCAATCGTGGCAAGGCGACTTCGGTGTAGCCGACCAGCGCGCCGGTCGCCACGTGCCGGGCCACGTAGAAGAGGACATCCTTGCACTTTGCCTCGTCCTTGACCTCGATGTCCCGCCACATCTCCGGCGTGATCACCTCGTCCTCTTCCTCGTAGTCCTCACGGGGAGCGGTGTTCATGACCTCGGTGAGGTCACAGAAGGGCTGGAGATACTCATCGTCGACAGGGCTCCGCATGAAGACGAGCTCGTAGTCGACGGCCCGTTCTTCGGCGCGCTTGACCCATAGATCCATCAGCGACCAGTCGAGTTCGGGGAAGGAGAGACGGCTTCTCTTCCCGGTGAAAGCGGGCTTCATCCCGGCCAGCTCGGCCAGCTTCTCCTCCGGCCGGCCCTGATTGATCTGGAAGGCGAAACGGGATCGGCCCGACGTCTCGGCTTCGTCGAACATCGGAGCAGCGACGCTTCTCCCATGGCTCGAGCCGCGGTGATCCGGATGCACGTAGACCCATCCGAAAGCGTTGTCGAGGTTCTGCTCGAGATCCATGAAGACGCCCGAGGTGGCGATCACCCGGGTCCCTTCCCACAAGGCGAACCGAGGAATGGCCTCGGTCTCCAACAGGTTGCGCCAGTCGACCAATCGCTGTTCAAACGGAACCGGCGGATCGCCGATCGGTTCGAGCTCTTCGTCCCTCACCAGGTACAACTCATGAAGCGCCCTGAGGGTCTCCTCGGGCGCGGCGCTGGTGTCGATTGGCTCGATTCGGGTCGACATGACCCGGATGACGTTATGAAGCGGTTGCCGTGGCTGTCGGGGAATTATCCGACGTCAGCGGGGAGCACCTTCGGTGGAGAAGGCCGACCACGGGCTGTCGCCTATCTCGGTCGTGACCTCCCACTTCAACTGGTTGTCGATCGTGCCGACACCTTCGACGCTTCTGACAACGCGGGTTAGAAGTCGAGCCTCCTCACTGTTGTCCACCTCGCCGGTCAGGATCGCGATGCCGTCTTTGACCTCGACCTGAACCTCGGAGAGGGGCGCAGGGAGCACGGCGATCAACTGACGTGCATCGCCGGCGATCTCTTCATCCGTGCGGACGTAGGCCCGGATGAGATCGGATCGCGTGACGATGCCGACCAATCGACCACCCTCCTCGACCGGTAGCCGCTTGAAACCTCTGTGAGTCATCACACGGGCCGCCTCCTGCACGGTGGCCGTCGACGGGATCGTCACCGGATCATGGCTCATGAGATCGCTGACCTTCTCGATCCCGGAAAGTGGAGCCTCATCACCCTTGTTGAGCACCCTGGACACCCATGTCGCCGAGCTGTCCCTGGCCACGTAGTCGGCCTCGGAGATGATCCCTACGACAACCTCGTCTTCCACGACCGGGAGGCCGCTGATCCGATTGTCGATCATCAGCCGCGCCGCTTCCCTGACCGATGTGTCCGGTGTCACGGACAGCACATCACGTGTCATGACGTCGACTACGTCCATGACGGAACTCCTTTGAAAGGCTGCCCTCACTTATAGGCCGGCACCCGAGACCCCACCAGGGCCGATCTACCCTCACCCCCGGCTGAAAGCCCTAATCAGAAGGCTGTCAGATGCACTGCGGAAGTGGCCCCATCTGCCAGCCATCGGTCGAGACCACCGATCGAGGCCCAGAGGGCGACGCAGACGATGAAGATGACTGCAAGCACCCTCATGACCTTGGTGCAGTCGCGCGCGGTCTCGGTCTCAAATGTCACACCCGGCCATCCTCCAAGACAACGGCGGGCAGAGTACGTCGGGACCTGGCCTCAGATGCGGCTTTCCGACCACTCGGACCGGGTGATCCGGTAGACGACGTGTCTCCTCAGACGGTCGTCGTGCAGAAACCGGGGATGGTCGAAGTCGAGATCGGGAGCGTGCTTCATCCCGAGACGCTCCATCACCTGGATCGATCTCTGATTGGCCGGCAACGTCCAACTCAGGATCTCGTTCAACCCTGCCTCTTCGAATCCAAAGTCCAGAACGGCCGCTGCGGCTTCGGTCGCGTAGCCGCTCCCCCACTGATCCTTGGCGAAACGCCAGCCGATCTCGACCGCGGGGGTGAAGTGGGTTTGGAAGGAGGGAACGGCCAAGCCGCAGAAGCCGATGAAGCGCTTCGCCCACTTGATCTCCACCGCCCATAGCCCGAAGCCGTACTGCTCGAACTGGCGGTCGATCCTGCGCACCAATTGATCGGACTCCTCGGCCGTCAGTGCGGCAGGGAAATGCTCCATCACCTCTGGATCCGCATTGATCTCGGCGAAGATCGGTCGATCCTTGATCTTCCAGCGTCTGAGAAGGAGGCGTTCGGTTTCAAGCGTGGGCCCGTTCGCCATGGTGGCAGGGTAGGCCCGAACCAAGGTTGTCGAACCTCAGGGTGGATCGGACGATCCCGGTTTGTCGAACCGGATTCGACCAGGCCCGAGACGTGGGTCGATCCGATATCCCCATCCGTGGATGACGACATGATGATGGAACCAGCAGAGAGTCACCAGGTTGTCCGGGTCAGTCCGGCCGCGTTCCGACCAGGGGATCACGTGATGCGGTTCGAGCCGGTATCTGCTGACACACCCATCGGCGGTGCAGCCACCGTCTCGATGAAGGATGAACCGTCTCAGCCGGGAAGGGATCACCCTGCTCCTCCGACCGAGGCCCAGCGGTTCGCCCGGGGCGGTCATGATGACTTCGAGACTCCCGCTACAGGCGATTTTGTCGAGGACCTCCGGTCCCACCGTCGTTCCGCCCGCGATCTCGATCCCGGATCCATCCACGAACACACTTACGAGAGGCGTGGTGACCTCTGCCGGGCGTGACTCCTCGCAGATTGCCGTGAGCGCTGCAGCCCTCCGGTACGCCAAGCCTGGTCGCATTCCGTCGGGCAACGCCGGGATTCGGTCCGCTGCCTCGGTGAGGACCTTGTCGACCACGGCTCCCGAATATCCGTCGAGCTCGCCCCACAAGCTCCATCTGGACTCGTCCAGATTGGGTTGGATCGCCAGGTGCGAGGCCGCGTGTGAGGAGTGGTCGTCGGCGCGAGTGAGACGGCGATGACGAGCAGCCACCCGTCGCATGCCCTCGATATCGATCCCCCGAAGCCAATCGGCACGCTCCGCTGCCGGAATCCGTGCCAGCGCCTCAGCCCGGTCGAACGTGATGGCGCCGTTGCTCAGATCTGCGGCGACATCGGGAGCGTCGGCCAACCGATCGGCAGTCGATACCAGCCGATAAGCGGTTTCTGGGGCCAAGTCGAGACGTCCGGCCACCCACTCCCGGAGACTCCGGCAGCCGTCGGCGGTTGGAAGCTGCATCTCCTTCGCCAAGGCGAGAGCCGCCATCTGCCGGCCTCGGGCTTCCGCAATGATCGCCTCGTCTGCGAGAAGCGCTTGCTCTACCTGATCCGGTGTCAAACCCCACATGCCCCCAACGTACGCAGGGGGTGTGACATTTTTGCCTTCTTCGGTGGGGTCAGTCGATCTTTTTTTGGATTTCTTCGGCGGCATCCTTCACTGCATCGCCGGCCCGGGCAGCGGCGTCCTTGCCCTTGTCGGCTGCCTCGGTTGCCATGTCCTTGACCGTGTCGACGGCCTGCTCCATCGGATCCGGCCTGATCACGCCCGAGTCCTTGAGACGTGGGATGACCTGGTCGGCTACCTCACTCGCCTTCTCCTCCCCGATACGGGGACCGAGCTTGGACTCGAACTTGGCACGAGCCTCGGATTCGGTCAGCCCGTAGTACTCCTCCTTCTTGGCGGCCACCACTTTGGAGATGGCGGCCACTGCCCCTATCAACAAGAGAAACTTGAAGAGGGTCCTGAGCGGATGACGCTCGGTTGTGATGTCTTCCATCTTCGTGCACCTCCACCTTCAACCTTACCGGACTCGCTCATTTGACTTTTCGCGTTCTGAGGCGTGACCCTTCACCTGCAGCACCCGGCTGCGTAGGTTCCGTGTTGTAGTGATTCGACGGCTGGTCGCCGGTCTGATCGTGGTGGGTCTGGCAGTCGGGATCTGGGCCCTCTGGCCTCGGGACGATTCGGAGACGGCCACAACCACTCTGCCCGCCGCCGTCGACTCCACCACGAGTACCTCCGCCCCTTCGACGACCAGCACGACAACCGTCGAATCAACCACCACGTCGACGAGTGACGTCCACGTGGTGACCACGGTGGAGGAGGCGGAGACGATCCTGCGTGAGTTGTGGTTCGGCTGGTTCGAGGGGATCTACAACCAGGACGAGGATCGGATCAAGGAAGTTGTGGGAACGCAGGCAATGGTGGATGCGGCGCGGGAAGCGTTTGACGCCCCTTTTGTTGCCAGCCCTTCGTTGGATGGCGTGATCGTCAGCGGTAGCGAAATCCTCAGAGCCGACACCACTTGCCTCGCCATCTGGACGACGATCGACGTGACCGAGTTCAGAGGAACCGGGGCCTCGACCGACAACGTCGTCGTAATTCGGAATGTCGACAGCGCTTGGAAATTGGCCACGACGTGGAGGTACAAGGAAGATCTTTGGGAGGCAGATTGCGAATCGGCCCTGGAACCGCTCTCATAGTTCTTCTCCTGGGTTTGGCACCGCGAGCACTCGCCGAGGAGTTCGCCGCGTGCTGGGTTTCGACGATCACGAATCCCGTCACGCTCACAACTGATCAGGTCACCCGCTGTCGTGTTTCCGGCGGTGACGTGGTCGACTACGGCTCGGACGCGTCGGTGCCTTCACGGCTCTACCCGAATGCGGGGACC
>Ga0105106_10000663_pt1 | contig 24301 bp, 16 predicted proteins | sample PPLLaktember2015_5_FD_79109 | JGI IMG/M metagenome (GOLD analysis project Ga0105106, IMG submission 79109) | Freshwater sediment microbial communities from Prairie Pothole Lake near Jamestown, North Dakota, USA - PPLs Lake P8 Core (1) Depth... | ecosystem: Environmental > Aquatic > Freshwater >...
CGCCCATGGTTATTCTGGCGACACACGCTGGCCCTATGGAAGCGTGGGGCTCGGTTTTATCGTTTACGGCAGCACACCGTTGTTAATCCTGCAGGATCTACCCACCAACCGGATCGAGTCAACTCGGGCGGAGATCGCTGCCCAGGAAATTAAAGGCCATTGACCCGTGTCAAACCAGGCTCCCAGCATGCCGGCAGGGCCGCAGTCCGAGACCCAGCCGGTCAACCCGCCTGCCAACCTGGAGTCCCTTGGTCGCTCGCTGGCTGAAGATCACAGCCGCCGTGCCCAAGATTCTAGCCGCGAGCGCACCAGTTCATCTAAGCTAGGCCTTAGCTCAACCGGCCCGGCAGAGCTTTTGTCGGCGCGTCTCCCCCGTTTTGCCTCCATACTGAAAGAAGCTGCCGGTCGCTTCCAGGCACAAACCTCAAAAGCTGGTCAACTCTCGCCTGCCGCCGAATGGCTGCTGGACAACTATCACATTGCGGTCCAGGCGCTCCGCGAGGTGCAGCAAGATCTGCCGCCATCTTATGAACGCCAGCTTCCTCGCCTGCAAGCAGGAGGCTCGCGCATCTTCGAGCTTTCCGCAGAGATTATTCGAACTGAGAATGCCCTGGTCGACCTGGGGCGCGTCGAGCGCTTCGTCCAGGCCTACCAGGAGATGCTCCCACTCACGATGGGTGAGCTATGGGCGCTACCGACCATGTTGCGCCTGGGCATTCTGGAATGTCTCATGGAGGCAGCTGCCCGTCTCACTGGGCTTCCGGTGGAGGCGACTTCACAGGTTGTACCCATCTTGAAATACCCTGGGCAGCTTGACGACCAGCTGGTTGTGGAAAACAGTATCCGTAGCTTGCGGACCCTGTCAGTGTATGATTGGAAGCGCTTCTTTGAAACACTAAGTCTTGTCGAGGCTACCCTGCGCCAGGACCCGGCTCGCTTGTATGCCGGGATGGATTTTGACACGCGCGACCGTTACCGGAAAGCCGTAGAGGAAATTGCTAAGAATGGGCAGGGGGACGAACTGACAATCGCCCGAAGCGCGGTAAGCCTGGCGCGCGCTCAGGCAGACCAGCCTACCCGGCAAGAATCGCCGGAGCCGGATAGTCATAAAAACCTGAGACTTCAGCCAAACGGCTGGGATGGATTCCGATCACAGCCTGGTGCGCATATTGGGTATTTTCTTCTGGGATTGGGCCGCCCGGCGCTGGAAAGGGCTGCTGAGTATACTCCCAAAGGCTGGAGGCGGTTAGAACGCTTCATCTATAGCCATCCAACCCCGCTTTACCTGGGGTCGATCGCAAGCCTCTCAGCGGGATTGATCATGGTCCCTCTGATCCTCTCCGCCATTGCCGGGACCTCAGCAGCCGGACTTCTATTGGTTTTTATCCTCGCCCTGGTTCCAGCGCTCACGATCGCTGTGGACCTGGTTAACTGGGTGGTCACCCAGGTCATCAAGCCTGTTAGCCAATCCCGTATGGATTTCAGCCGGGGATTACCAGAGGAGTGCGCCACCCTGGTGGTCATCCCGGCTTTGCTCACCGGACCTGAGGAGGTCAATTCACTGGTTGTGCAGTTGGAGCAACACTACCTGCGCAATCCAGGCCCTGGGCTTTACTTTGCTCTGGTGACCGATTTCATAGATGCCCCTGCGGAAAACCAACCTGGTGATGCTGACCTGGTGGAACGCGCCCGTCTCGGGATCCAAAGTTTAAATAAAAAATATCAGCAGGCAGGGTCAGATCGTTACACGGAAGGGCGCTCTGCCGATGGACGTACCGCCGGAAGGAACTTTACCGAAAATCGTTTCTCTGGAGAGCGTTTAGCCCGAGGGCAATTTGCCCTCCTGCACCGCCAGCGGCGCTGGAACCCATCAGAAGGGGTTTGGATGGGCTGGGAACGCAAGCGCGGCAAACTGCATGAGCTGAATTGCTTAATACTGGAAGCGCAGGGTGTTTCTCTGGGCGGTGGCGCTATGGATCCCAAGTCCTCATTTCCAATTCGGGAGGGAGATCTCTCTTTCCTTAAGCATGTGCGCTACGTAATCACCCTGGATGCTGATACGATCCTGCCGCGCGAGGCTGCCCGGGAATTAATCGCGGTCCTGGCTCATCCCCTGAATCGAGCCCGCCTCAAACCAGTAAATGGTGGTGGATGCGGCGAAGAAGTCGTTTCGGGATATACCATCCTCCAGCCCCGCACCGATATCAATCCACTCAGCAGCACTGCCTCATACTTCACGCGTATCTTCTCGGGGGATACCGGCCTTGACCTTTACACCCGGGCTGTATCGGATGTCTACCAGGATCTCTTCGGCGAAGGCAGCTATGTCGGCAAGGGAGCCTACGAAGTTGCCAGTTTCGAACGCAGCCTGGCGAACTGCATCCCCGAAAACACCCTGCTGAGCCACGACCTGCTGGAGGGTATTCATGGTCGCACAGCTTTAGTCACCAGTACCAACCTCATCGAAGACATGCCGCCGAACTATCTGGTGCACGCCCGCCGGATGCATCGCTGGATTCGCGGCGATTGGCAACTCCTGCCGTGGTTGTTCACTCACCGCCTATCAGCGATCAGCCATTGGAAGATTCTGGATAACCTGAGGCGTAGCCTGGTTCCCATTTCACTTCTATTGTGGTTCCTGGCGGGCTGGTTGGTTCAGCCTCTCTCTCCCGGGATTTTCACATTTGCTGGAGCGCTTGTTTTGGCTGTCCCCGTTTTAACCGGATTATTCGGAGCAATCAGCCGGCGAATGAGCGGCCAACCGGCGCATCAGACTGAGGCTGGTTTAAGAAATAGCTTCTTCCGATGGCTGCTGGCCTTAGCCTTTTTGCCGTACGAGGCGCAAATTGTCGCAGACGCCATCCTAAAGACGCTGATGCGGCTGGGCATCACACGTCGCGGACTACTGCGTTGGACCACCAGCGACCAGGTTGCCCGCCGCCTGGTGGATCGAGCTGCCCTGGCGACCTGGCTGCAGATGGCCTTTTCTTTTATCCTGGCGGTGGTTCTGGTTTTCCTGATCGTCCTGCTCCGCCCAGCCGCATTGGCCTGGGCGGCACCTCTCCTGGTAGCCTGGCTCCTGTCTCCCGGGATAGCCATCTGGGTCAGCCGGCCTCGGTTGAAACATACGCAGGAGCTGGATAGCCGGCAAAGACGGCAACTGCGCCGTCTGACGCGCCGCACCTGGCTTTTCTTTGAACAATTTATTGGACCCGAGGACCAATGGCTACCCCCCGACCATTTTCAAGAAGCCCCCCTGGGGATAGTCGCTCACCGCACTTCGCCGACCAATATCGGTTTGGCCTTATTGTCTACACTGGGAGCGTACGACCTTGGTTATCTGGAGGCCCTGACCCTCTCCACCCGTCTGATATCCTCTCTTGACACCCTCGAGAAGCTGGAACGCTACCAGGGTCACTTTTTGAACTGGTATGACACACGCACGCTGGAACCATTGCATCCCCGTTATGTTTCCACGGTAGATAGCGGCAACCTGGCTGCCTGCCTGCTGGCGCTACGCCAGGGCTGCCTCGAAATTCCTAAGCGACCGGTCCTGCGCCGGGAATCTTTTGAAGGGCTGCTGGACGCCATCGATTTGCTGGATGCAGTCTTCGTTGATCTGGATGCCCCCCCTCTGAAGCCAGCGATCCTTGAGTTGAGGACTGCACTCAGCTCAATCGTGCAAGCTATCCAATCTGTGAAAGATGAGCCCGCACGCTGGGTGGGGTTGCTATCCGATCTAGGAAGCGGTGGGTACGGTCAGGTTTCCCCGCGTAGTTGGTCCGAGCTCGACCGGCTCATCGTGGGGCTGGTAGAAAACTATCCTCGAGAACTGGGACCAGAAAACCTGCGCCGATTGCGCTATTACAATCGCGGGGCGCGGCAGCAGATCAACAGCATCCAGCGCTGCATGGATTTACTGCTGCCTTGGCTGGCCTCTTTTCAGGAAATACCGGCCTCCTTCCGAGGCGGGGATTTACCATCCAACCTGGCAGAAGCCTGGCATACCCTGGAGGCGGCTTTTCCCGAGCAGCCTTCTCTAGTGGAGATTCCCGCAGCCTGTCAGGCAGGTCGACTGGCATTGAAACACCTGAAGGATTCCATGAGGACTCTGGACGGTGCAGATTGGGAAGATGCCCGCCGCTGGGTTCAAGGATTGCAGGATACGCTGGATACGGATGGGATGAGGGCTGAGGTCCTCGTGATCGGTTTTAGAGAACTGGCGCGTCGCAGCGAAGCGCTCTTCCAAGGAATGGATTTCTCATTCCTCTTCGATTCCCAACGTCAGGTCTTCCATATCGGCTACAACGTTATTGCCAACACCCTGGATTTGAATTATTATGACCTGCTTGCCTCGGAAGCGCGTCTCGCCAGTCTGGTTGCCATCGCCAAGGGCGAGGTCCCGCAAAGTCATTGGCTGCACCTCGGTCGCCCGTTTACGCGTATAAATGGCCGTCAGGCGCTCATCTCGTGGAGCGCCACGATGTTCGAGTACCTCATGCCGCGCCTATTGGTGCGCAGCGAACCCGGCACCCTGCTTGGCCAAACCCTGGAAGCGGTCGCCGACCGCCAAATTGAATATGGACATGAGAAAAACATCCCCTGGGGAATTTCGGAATCGGGATACTACCGCTTTGACGCCAATCAATTTTATCAATACCGCGCTTTTGGAGTGCCCGGGTTGGGTTACAAGCGCGGCTTGGCCGATGACCTGGTCATCACTCCCCACGCATCGTTGCTCGCCTTACCCCTACGTCCGCGCGCGGTTCTCCAGAATATGGAACGCCTCGAACGGCTGGGCATGTTGGGGATGTATGGTTTTTACGAAGCGGCCGATTTCACCTCAGCGCGCCTCGACATAGGCCAGGAAATCGCCATCATACAGTCCTACATGGCTCACCATCAGGGTATGATCATGCTCTCACTGGTTAATTATTTACAAGAGGATGCGATGGTCCGTCGTTTCCAAGGCGATCCGCGAATCCAAAGTGTGGAACTGCTGTTATTGGAGCAGATTCCGAGAGATGCCCCTATCGAGCAGCCGAATACCGAAGGTACGCTGGGATTGCGCGTTACACAGCCCCGCAACCTGGCCAACCCCTGGCAAGTGGATCCACGGGCTCCGCAGCCCAGGCCCCATTACCTCTCGAATGGCCATTTCCGCATCCTGATTACCGCCGCGGGCGGGGGATACAGCGCCTGGGAAGACATTGACTTGACCCGTTGGCGACCCGATTCCACGCTGGATAACTGGGGGACCTGGATCTATGTCCAGGACCAGGAGAAGGGTGCAACCTGGTCATCAGGTCTCCAGCCCACTTTAGTAGCTGGCTCCGATCAAGAGGTTTATTTTAACAGCCACTTTGCCGAGTTTCGCCGCCAGGACGGCTCTCTCGCTCAAACAACCCAGGTCTTTGTCGCCCCTGAGGATGATGTAGAGGTTCGCCTGGTGACTCTCACGAATCATGGAGATCAGCCACGGCGACTGCGGCTGACCAGTTATGGAGAGCTTGTCCTCGCTCCACAGGTTACTGACATCCGCCATCCCGCATTTAATAAGCTGTTCATCGAAAGTGAGCCGCTGCCCAGGGGTAATGGGTTGCTGTTCCACCGCCGGCCGCGTTCCTCGTCGGAAGAAGGGATTTATCTAGTCCACACCGTGGTGACCAGCCCAGGCGAGATAACGGTTGTACGGCCCAGGTTGGAAACGGACCGCGGCCGGTTCCTGGGCCGCGGTCGCACCGCTCACCATCCGGCTGCCCTGGAAGCTGGCGCGCCGCCAGGGACTGAGCCGTCTCTGGATCCAATCTTTTCGATCAGCCAGGCAGTCTATTTACCGCCGCACCGCTCGTACAGCCTGGCGTTCTTGACTGCCGCGGCGCGCTCGGCAGACGACTCACGCGCTATAGTAAATCGCTATGCATCGCTGGATGCAATCCAGACGGCCCTGGAACAAGCCCGAGTGCTCGCTGAAGTTGAATTGAACGAACTGGGTCTCTCCAACGCTCAGTTAAAAGATATTCAAACCCTGTTGTCCTTATTGGTATTCCCAACATCTGCCCTGCGTCCCAGTCACGAGCGCCTGGCGACCAATCAGAAAGGCCAACGAGGTTTGTGGCCTTTTGCTATTTCCGGGGATTATCCCATCCTGCTGGCTGAGATTGGGACAGAGCAGGAACTCACCCTGGCCCGAGAATTGCTCCAGGCGCACACCTACTGGCGCAGACGCCAACTCATGATCGATCTGGTGTTTCTAGACAAGCAAGGCACAAGCTATAACCAGGAGCTCAGCTCGCAGATCTACCGCCTGGTCGCCAGCACGGAGAGCGAGGGATGGCTTAACCGCCGTGGGGGCGTCTTCTTGCTCCATGCCGACCAGATGGGAGCGGCGGACCGGACCCTCCTGGAAACGGCAGCGCGTGTGGTGCTGGATGGCGCTCGGGGGACTCTAGCTGAACATCTCCAGCACACAGCCGCCCTCGTACATAAACCCTCCCGGCTGCCACCCTTTTCTCCATCGCTGCCCGATGGAGTGGACCCGCAGCCGACCGCACCTCTTCCCCGCCCGCAAGGCCTGCTGTATGACAACAGCCTGGGCGGTTTCAGCCCCGACGGCATTGAGTATTGCATCTACCTGGCGCCCGGACAGGTTACTCCTGCTCCCTGGGTCAACGTGATCGCAAACCAGCACTTCGGTTTTCTGGCATGCGAGTCCGGATTGGGCGTTTCCTGGGCCGATAACAGCGGTGAAAACCGGCTGAGTCCCTGGGGAAATGACCCGGTCTCCAATGTGCCGCATGAAGCATTGTATTTGCGAGATGAAGAAACGGCAATCGTCTGGTCGCCAACCCCGCAGCCAGCCCCTGCCTCAGCTCCCTATCTGGCGCGCCATGGCGCCGGGTACACGATCTTTGAACATCACAGTCATGGCTTGCGCCAACGGCTGCGCGTGTTCACCCCGCCGGATGCTCCGCTAAAAATTCTTCAGCTCCAATTGGAGAATACCTGGGAACGAGCGCGTCGCATCACCGCAACGTATTATGTCGAATGGGTATTAGGAGTAGACCGAGAAAGCTCTCAGCAGTATTTGATCCCCGAATTCAATAGCGATCCGCAAGCATTGCTGGTACGCAACCCGTATAATACTGAGTTCGCTGAACAGGTGGCCTTCGTTTCAGCCAGCAATCCCCTGCACGGTTTGACCGCCGACCGGACGGAGTTCCTCGGCCGGCTGGGTAGCCTGGAGCAGCCGGCTGCCCTCAAGCGCATTGGCCTGACGGGGACTGTGGAAGCCGGGCTGGACCCCTGCGCTGCCCTGCAACTCCATATCGACATCCAGCCCGGCGCTTCGGAACAAATTTTCTTTGTGCTGGGACAGGCCGATGACCGGGATGCAGCTCTGGCTTTTGTACGTCAGTACCAGGATCCGCAACAGGTGCAGGCTGCCTGGGAGTCCAATATCCGCTTTTGGAACGACCTGCTGGGAACGGTGCAGGTTCACACCCCCGAGCCAGCTTTTGACCTGCTGATCAATCGCTGGCTGCTGTACCAGACCCTGGCCTGCCGCATTTGGGGGCGAACCGCCTTCTACCAATCCAGTGGAGCCTATGGGTATCGCGACCAGCTCCAGGACGTGTTGGCTCTGCTGCACGTCGCTCCGCAGCTGGCCCGTGAGCACCTCTTGCGCGCCGCTCGGCACCAATTCGAAGCTGGGGACGTGCTGCATTGGTGGCACTCTCCTAGCGGGCGCGGTGTTCGTACCCGGATCAGCGACGATATGCTCTGGCTGCCTTACGTGACCGCCGAATATGTCCGCCTTACTGGCGATGATACCGTCTTAACCGAGAAGGTCCCCTTCCGCCGTACCTCCCTGCTGGAAGCGGAGCAAGACGAACGTTATGGACTGTACCCGGAAACCAGCGCAACCTATACCTTATTCGAGCATTGCCGCCGTGCTCTGGAAAAGGGGATGACTTCCGGAAAGCACAACCTGCCCTTAATGGGTGGCGGGGACTGGAATGACGGTATGAACCGGGTCGGGATTGAGGGCCGTGGTGAGAGCATCTGGCTGGGCTGGTTTCTGTATAGCACCCTCAACCGCTTTGCTGACCTGTGCGAGCGGCGTGGCCAGGAAGAGCCAGCCGCCGGCTATCGCCAGCGTGCCTCCGATCTGGCACTGGCTATTGAACACAGCGCCTGGGACGGTGATTGGTACCTGCGCGCTTTTTATGATAACGGCTCGCTCCTTGGCTCCTCCGAGAACCAGGAATGCCAGATCGATTCAATCGCCCAATCCTGGAGTGTTCTCTCTGGCGGCGGAGACCCGCAGCGCTCGGCCCGGGCAATGCAGGCGGTTTCCGAGCGCCTGGTGCGGCGCAGCCAGCGGCTGGTCCTGCTGTTTACACCCCCCTTTGACAAGACCTTGCGCGACCCCGGTTACATCAAGGGTTACCCTCCCGGTGTGCGCGAAAATGGCGGACAGTATACGCATGCAGCCCTGTGGTCCGCTTGGGCTTTTTTAGAGTTAGGTAAGATCGAAGAAGGTTTTGAATTATTCCAGCTCTTGAACCCGATCCTGCACGCTGATGTCTTTGAAAAAGCCCTTCAGTACCGGGTGGAACCCTACGTGGTTGCTGCCGACGTTTACAGCGTTGAGCCTTTCACAGGGCAGGGCGGCTGGACCTGGTATACAGGCTCAAGCAGTTGGATGTATCGCCTGGGCTTGGAGGGATTCCTGGGTTTGAAGAAGCGTGGGGACAAGCTTGAAGTAAACCCTCATATTCCCAAGGATTGGCCTGGCTTTCACATCACATACCGCTTTGGAGCGGCAACTTATGAAATTCAAGTCCAGAATCCAGAGCATGTCAACCAGGGAGTCTCGCAAGTATCCTTGAACGGCCAGGAGCTCCCAGACAAGGTGATCCCACTCTCGCAAGGTGGCGGTATTTATACAGTGTCGATCGTAATGGGCTAGCGGTTGCCAGCGGTGCTCAAGCCGCTCATGGCGCTCGGATTCACGCCTCGCAATACAAAGGTGAGCTCCAAGCGCCCCAGGTGACCTACGGCGCCATCCCGATCCATCGTTGCGGAAAATCCGTGAAAATACCACTTGCCCCCATCTTAATCAGGGCGCGAATATCCTCTTCCTTATTGACCGTCCACACGTAAACTGCATATCCCTCCTGGCGCAAAGCCTGCACCTGTTCGGGGTGAACAACTTTTAACGCCGGATGGAAAGCCTGGGCATCCAGGTCGCGCATCAGTTTCACTGGATCTGCTACCTCGTCGTTCACCAACGCTCCTATCGCCAACTTTGGCTGCAACGCTTTCACTTGCAACAGGTAATTGTGATTGAATGACGAGATCAAAACCAGATCGCCCATCTTCAGCTCTTCAATCAAATCCAATACCCGTTCCACGATCGTCTCATCAGCTGGCGTCCCGCTGGCATCTTTGATTTCTACGTTCACCCACCAATCGTGCTCTCGGGTGAACTCCAACGCCTCTCTCAGAGTTGGAATTGGAGTTCCTACCATCGCAGCTTGCTCTTCGGATGAAACTGCACCCGCAGCAATTTGATCAAAAGGATCTTGCCGGACAAACCACGAGCCGAAATCCAGGCGGCGCAGCTCTTCCAGGGTGAAAGCATCTACTCTCCAAGGATTGCGCAATGGGTATACCACGACAACATCCGAGGTGCGTTCCAGGGTGTCATCATGCAGCACCACCAGCTCGCCGTCGCCGGTCATTGCCACATCCAATTCCCAACCGCTTGCGCCCAGCTCGAGTGCTTTGCGTGCAGCCAACATTGTGTTTTCCGGAGCTAAAGAACGCGCCCCGCGATGAGCTATGTTCCGAAAAGTGGTTGTGTCCACAATCACAACTGGCGTCTCTTCGTCTAATCTACTTTTTTGCCCCGGCGATATCGAACAAGCAGCCAACCAGCCTGCCAGAGCCAGTCCTATCACCCACCGCATCGTAAGGAAGGAATTGTTCATACCGCCACACCGGTGTTAGCCGCTGAGGATGAACTTAGGGGTGTTTGGCGGGCGATGCCCATCCAAACACCCCCATCATCCTACCGTTTAAATAGGTCGAACAACAGCTACTCCAGACCCATCGAAATATTGTACTCTTCGATGGCCTGGGTTACCGCGGTTGCAGCGTTGTCCAGGGCCTCCTGCGGTGTTGCCTTACCCGCCAGGACTTCTTCGATCGCCGTCTCTATCAACTGCCGGGCGGAGGGGAATACGCCGATTAGGCCGCCGTTGGTAACCCGGTTATTTGGGGCTTCGTGCAGTTGGTCGACCGCTGTGGCAAACTGTGGGTATTGAGCACGCCATTCAGTGGCCAAGGGTTCATCGTAAGCGGCTTTAACAATGGGGAAATAACCCGACATGGTGTGCCAATAGGCCTGTTCTTTAGGCGAGGCCTGGAATTTGATGAATTCCCAACCGCAATCTTGCTCTTCCTGTGGGCGATTGTTGATGATCCACAGCGAACCGCCACCGATAACCGTACCAGAGGTCTGATAGGCCTCCTCATTCGGGCGCGGCAAGAAAGCGGTACCCATTTCGAATTTTCCGCCGATCGTGTCGACTGCGCCACGCAGCACTGCAGTCGAGTCGATGAACATCGCGGTTTGTTCGGCATAGAAAGCCGTGCGGACATCGGCGTTCTTCCGCCCGTAGTTGCCCATCAGGCCCTCATCGCTCATCGCCTTCCACCACTCCAGGACCGCCACGCCCTCCGGGCTGTTGAAGGTCGCTTTGGTAGCCAGAGCATCTCTCCCGTTGTTATTATCAACATAATACCCCCCTGAGACAGCCAGTAGTTGCTCGAAGAACCAGCCGTAGATCGAGATCGAGATACCGCTGACAACTACCTTGCCATCGGCATCCTTCTTGGTTAGCTTGCGAGCATAATCCTGAACCTCCGCAAAGGTGCGCGGGGGTTTTTCAGGATCCAGGCCAGCTTCTCTGAACATATCCTTGTTGTAATACAACATCGGCGTTGAACTGTTAAAGGGCATCGAAACTTGTTTCCCGTCGACCGTGTAGTATGCCAGCACGTTCGGCTCCAGGTCAGAAACATCGTAGCCCTCTTTGTCGATGAAATCCTGAACGGGTGTGATCACCTTCAGGTCAACCATCAGGCGCGTCCCAATATCATAAAGCTGCATGACTGCTGGAGTGTCCATAGACTGCAAACCAGCTTTAAGCTTGTTTAATGCGTCATCGTAAGAACCCTGAAAGATGGGTTCAACGAAACAATCTTGTTGTGAAGCATTGAACTCGTTAGCCATCAGCGGGATTGCTTTGCCGCCCAGGTCGCCACCCATGCTATGCCAGAAAGTGATCTTGGTGGCATTTGGATTTTGGGGTGGTGCAATTGTAGATGTAGGAATGGGTGTGATGGTTGGGGCCGCCGCTGCAGGAGGCGCGGTGGTAACAGCAACCTCCGGAGCTTCGGTTGGCTCAGCAGTGGGCGCGCAGGCTGCTAAGAGCATACCCACCAGGGTCAAGACGGTTATGATCAAATACATCGTTTTCTTCATTTTTTCACTCTCCTTAGATTTGGGTTGGAAAACCGGATCCGATAAGCAGTTAGCCTTTAACTGCTCCGGCAGTCAGGCCACGAATGAGCTGCCGGTTGCTGACCACGAATAGGGTCAAAGTGGGCAGCAGGATCATTGTCACACCTGCCATTACGGTGTTGATCATCAAGCGCTCCTCGTCTTGCAGCAGTGCAATCCCAATCTGCACTGTGCGCATATTGGGGTCATTGGTAATTAACAACGGCCAAAGATACTGGTTATAAGTTTGCAAGAAGCTGTATACTGCCAGCGTCCCTAGTGCAGGGCGCGCCAGAGGAAGCACGATGGTCAGTAAAAAGCGCAAACTGTTGCAGCCATCGATCGTAGCTGCATCTTGCAGTTCACGCGGGATCTTCAAGAAGAATTGGCGCAATAAAAAGGTGCCAAAGCCAGTTGCCATGAATGGCACTGCCAATCCTTGGAATGTATCCGTCCAACCTAATCGCTGAATCGTCAAATAGTTGGGGATAATCGTGGCTTCCCAGGGGATCATCATCGTCGACAGGAACACCAGGAAGAAGAAATTCCGTCCCTTAAAATCAATGAAAGCAAAAGCATAAGCCGCCAGGCAGGCGGTAATCAGCTGACCGACCATGACCAGTAACGATTGCACCACGCTGTTGGTAAGATAACGCATCAGAGGTGCCTGTTGTAACGCCCGCTGAAAATTCTCCAGGCGGATGGCTGAAGGAATCAAGCGCGGTGGATATGCGCCAATCTCAACGTCCGACATCATGCTTATATTGAACGCCGACCAGACCGGGTAAATCACCGCCAGAGCAGCAACGATTAATATCAGGTATTGCAGCGCATGACTTACAATGCGACGGGTTACAAAGGGTTGTTTCATTCGTAAAAAACCTTCTTTTCGATATATGCGAACTGAACAACCGTCAGTACGAGCATGATAAAAAATAACATGATCGATTGGGCCGCTGCAAAGCCGTACTTGCCATTGAAATAAAACTCACGATAAATCGAATAGACCAACAAATTGGTCGAATCAAGCGGACCACCAGAGGTCATGATATGAATGGGTGTGAAGGTTTGAAAGGCAGCCAGCATATCCACGACCAGCAAGAAAAAGAAGGTAGAAGACAGCAATGGCAATGTGATATAGACGAGATTGTTCCATGCGCTGGCGCCATCGATCATGGCGCTTTCATAGAGTTCCTCTGGAATCGTCTGCATAGCGGCTAGCAAGATCACCGTGTTCAGGCCGATCTGCAACCAGATGGTTGTCAGGGCAACCGAAAATAGAGCTGTTTTTTCGCTGACCAGCCAGGGGATTTCCGGAACGTTCAACAGGCCCAACCAGTAATTGACTCCCACCGTTGGGTGATACAGGTACAAGAACATCAAGGAAGCTGTGGCCCCGGAAACAGCAATTGTGGATGAAAATAGCATACGGAAGATGTCGATGCGCTTCAATCGCAGGTTGCCCAATAACGCCAGGCAAAGTGAGATCAAAATCGTTGTGGGCACGGAGTACAACACGAATTGGACCGACCGTGTCAGACTATTCATGAACACGGGTGTTTCGAACAGGCGTTGGTACATTAAAGTGCCAACGAATTTAGCCGGCCTGCCAATCGGGTCGGTCAGATATGTACTTAATTCGAAAGAACGGATGAGGGGAATGAATACAAAAGAAATGAAGATAATTAGGGATGGGGTCAGGTACAAAATTCCCAAAATGAAGGTTTTAACCGCCCGGCGTTGCCTGCCAGTCAAGCCGAATCGCCTGGGCATTTCCACCCCGTTTAGCCTGTGTGTGTTGGAGGGTTGTTTTGGTTCCATGCTGAAGATGCACACATTTGGCTTAGAACCTATCCGAAACCCGGGAGAACGGCCTTTTATTTTTCGGATAGATACTTATTAGAACTCATCCCAAAAAAGGAAATTTGGGGCATAATCCCCTCCAATTTTTGAGATTTATTCTGGTCAGAGTTTCTCACTGATCTTTGATGAGTTACCCATGGTAGAAGGGTAAAAGAAATCCTGATCACGAGCACCTACCCAGTCATTATTATACAGTAAAAACATCCGTTTCTTGATTAACCCATAATATTTTGTTTTCCTTTGGATAGCCATTCCCTAAATTGCAGAACAGGAAAAAAATTAAATACGTGGAGGGCGTAATCCTGGGATCTCAGGAGCCCTCCACATATTCTGAAGAATAATTCAACTGCTTTCAACCCTGGTCTACATAACCACGGGCAGCGTCGTCCTCCTCGGCTTCCGAGTCTGAAGCTCCGCTCTCCTCCTCGGTTGGAGTAGGAGGCGCCTCGATCTCAACCTGCACCGTAGGCGGTTCCACCGGCGGTGCTTCTTCCACCATCCCCAACGGGTCCACCCCTGTCTGCGGCGGGGCAGGCGGCGCGGGTTCCGGCACGATCACCGGCGCCAGGGGAACCAGGGGCACCGGGTAGACTTGCGTGCCGAAGCGCGTCAGGAGCACCGCCCCCAGCCCCAGCATGCCCGCCAGGGCAGGCACGATCCAGCCCACGCAAGGGATCAGTTCGTTGGCCCCGTTGATCACCAGGATCAGCACGAAGGTCCCTGCAGCCGCTGAAACTGCCGGCGCCCATTCCTGCTTGAGAACCTCCGCCAGGCGTCTGCCCACTTCCAGCCCCAGCGCAATCAGTCCGAAGATCCACGCCAGGGCAGCCACCGCCGCTAATGCCAGGCTGAATGGGATCAGCAAGATGGTGATGGTCAAAACCACCAGCAGGGGCGGCAGCACCACTACCGTCAGCAGACCCAGCCCGCCCGCGATCAACGGCTGGCTGACCGCGGTATGGCTGACGCGCTGCGTGTATTGCGGCAGGAACAGCGCTACCAAGACCGCCAGCGCCGTCCACAGGAACAGCTTGAACAGGAAGCCCATCACATTGAGAAACGGGGAGAAGCCTCCATCGAAGCGCGGGATATCCACCCCACCTGGGAAGTTTTGCGAAAATGGACCGTTGATTCGGTCGATCACGCTGCCTTCCACGCGCGCTCCCGGCGCCCGGTCGATCTGCGAGCCGATCATCACCGCATCGCCTTCAACCACAGCGCTGCTTTCCAGCCTGACCTGGCCTCCCATGCTCAACACTGTGCCTTCGACCAACCCGGCAGCCTGTACGTTTCCCCCCAGGACGATCACGTCTCCGGTAACAGTCGAATCGACTTTCAGCAGGGCATTACCGCCCAGCACCAACAGGCTGCCTTCCAGGGTCTCACCACTCTCCAGGGTGAAATTGCCTCCAGGCACAATCCGGTCAGGCAAGTTGCCTTTTGCCAGGGCTGTTCCAGGCAGGGCTAGCGCCAGGAGCAGAACGAGAGCGAGGACGAATCGAAATTTTGTTTTCATAAAATTACCCTCCGCGGGGATGTAAAGTGTTGTAAAGCGATGATCCACAGAGCACACAGCCCTCCAAAAGCCACGGAGATGGCTACCCACATACTGGGCGGGAGCAAGCCCAGTGTGACCCGCAGCAAGGCGCTGGCAGTGTTTCCCAGTTCGCTTGCCACAGAGAAAATCCGGGTTGCCTGCAGGATCGCCGCAAAAAAGATCGGTTGGGGAGCTCTGAGCACGGGCAGCAGCGCGATTGCCAGCAAAAAGAACAGCAGCATCGCCCCGCCAATGCTCAGGAGCAGAGTGGTGAACGTCTGCCGGCGCTGTTTGCGCAGCAGGCGCGCTTGTTCAACTTGCTGGCGTTCGAGCCAGCGCAGCCTGAATCCCTCGACAGGAGCCAAGACAGGGGCCGCGCCCAGCTGGTAATCCATCTCCCGCAACGAGTTGGACAGGTTGCGGCACGCTTCGCAGGTCTGCAAATGTTCCTGGAGCGAATGCTGCTCGTGTGCAGTCAGGCTGGCCTCATCCAACAACCAATCGCTAAAAGGCTGGTGATTGTAGTTCGCCATGTTTTGTCCTTTCGGCTTTCACAGCTTGAGGTGTATTTTGCTGCCACTCCTGAACCATGCTCAAACGGGCGCGGTGCAGGCGGCTTTTCACGGCGCTCACCGTAATCGATAAGGCTTGTCCGATCTCCTCATAAGAAAGGTCGTACCAATAATATAGGGTGACTGCCGCCCGATCTGTCGGACCAAGGCTATCCAGCAGGGCGCGCACGCGTTTTTGCTGCTCGCGGCGGTCTGCCAGGGTTTCCGGCCCCGGTTTGTCGTCCGAGAGGTCCGGGTACGGCAGCTCCTCCATCGATACAATCGGCATGCGTCGCTTGCGCATCTGGTCGATACAATAATGCGCTGCAATGGAGAGCAGCCAGGTGGCAAACGGGCGGCTATCATCGTAAGCATTCATTGATTTGTAAGCGCGCAAAAATGTCTCCTGGGCGGCGTCTTCGGCGTCGCCCGCATTGTTCAACATCCGGTAACACAGGTTATAAACGGGTCTTTGATAAGTTTCCACCAGATTAGAAAACGCATCTGGATCGCCTCTTTGCGCCCGTGCGAGCCAGTCTGACTCGTTGTCTTGCACTGCATTGCTCCTCTTGGCCTCATCCCAGGCCATTTTGCTCTACAATGTACTTGATATACGCAGGAAATCCGATCTGGTTGCAGGAGAGGAATCAGCAGGAATAAGAATGAAACCCATCCGAGGATAGCAAATTCTTAACCCTCTCCCGCTAACTGCTGGAATCCCTCACCCAGGGCCTCATGGGCATGGCCGATCACCATGAAAGCCTGCGCATCTGCCTCCCGTACCAGAGTCTTCACCTGGGCCACCTCTGCCCGGCTGATAACCGTGTACAGGATGGTGCGCTCGGCGCCGGTAAAGCCGCCGCGCGCCGCAACCGTGGTCACGCCGCGTTCCATTTGCCGCAAGATCTGCTGGGCGACCTTTTCCGGTTGGGAGGTGATGATCAGGGCTGTGCGCACCACGTTCGAGCCCTCCGTCGTGCGCTCGGCGGCGATCCCGCTAATGTACAACAGCGCTAGCGCATACAGCGCGTTCTCCCAGCTAAATGCCAACCCGGCTGCCAGGATGATCAGCGAATCGACCCACAAGTAGCTCTGGGAGATAGAAATGCCGCGCCAGTGGTTGAGGATGCGCGCCAGGATATCGCTACCGCCGCTGGTGCCCTGCCCGCGATACACCAGTCCATAACCGATACCGCTCAGCACGCCTCCATACAGGGTATTCAACAGCAGGTCGGGGGTGAGGCCCTGGGATGGAAAGAACCACACCAGCCCGTCGGTAAATAAGGCATAAGTCGCCACCGCAAATGCCGTACGCAGGGCGAAGCGCGTGCCCCCCAGGAAGCGCCACCCCAACAGGAACAGCGGGATATTCCCCAGGAGTACCATTGCCCCTATCGGCCAGTCGGTGTAATAGTTTAGGATTTGCGCCAGTCCGCTGATCCCGCCGCTTGCCAGGCGCGCCGGCACCAGGAACAGCCGCAGGGCGATTGCCTGCACCAGGGTCCCGGTGGCGATCAACAGAAAATCGCGACCGTTTTGCCAGGTGAGATTTTGTTTACCCAAGGAGAAAATGGATTTCCTGACCACAAGCTTCACCTAAATACCTTCCCAAACTTTGCGCCTCTTGTGGTTTATGGTTTTTCCTCTGCCAGCTTGATCCCCGCCAGCGCCTCCAGCACGCCCAGCACAGCCGAGTTATCCATCTCCGCCATCCCCATTTGCAGCATGGCGTTGAACAACTGCGAATGCACGCCTGCGGAGGGAAGTGGGATACCATACTGGCGGGCGGTATCCAGCACGATACCCAGATCTTTGGCTTGCATGTAAGCCTTGAAACCTGGAGCGCGGTTGCCAGCGAACAGGCGCGGCGGTTTCACATCCAGCGTCCAGCACTGGGCCGCGCCGCCGCGAATGGCTTCCACTACTTTGCGCGCATCTGCGCCAGCTTTTTGGGCGAATACCAGCAGCTCGCCCATCGCCACCATTTGCGCTGCCACCATGATCTGGTTGGCAGCCTTGGCAATTTGCCCGGCGCCAGCCTCACCCACGTGCGTGATGGTCTTGCCCATGGCTTGCAACACCGGCATGGCGACTTGCAGGGCCTCCGCAGGTCCGCCCACCATGACCGCCAGCGTGCCTTGGCGGGCGCCGATATCGCCCCCACTCACCGGGGCGTCCAGGCATTGCACGCCCTTTTCACCCAGGACTGCCGCGATTTGGCGTGCCGTGGCAGGCTTAATCGTGGAATTATCCACGAGGATCAAACCGGGGTGCGCGCCTTCAATGATCCCACCGGGTCCCAGGGCTACTTGCTCCACATCCGGGCTGTCTGGCAGGTTGGTGAAGATAATATCCACCTGGGCAGCCGCCTCAGCGGCAGAAGCAGCCGCCTGCGCCCCTTCTGCTTCCAGCTCCCGGACCGCTCCCTGGCTGCGGTTGGTAACCACCAGGGGAAAACCGGCTTTCAGAATGTTGCGGGCAATCGATTTGCCCATCAATCCTAATCCAATGTACCCGACACGCAGCGGTTTCGGCATCTGCACTCCTCTTTGGGTCTGCTTGAGCTTCGCTTTCCACGCATTAGGGAAACTGTACACCCGTTTCTATATTAACCAGCCTCTGGCCCTGCGGAGTATCCTGCACCTGCCAGCCCTGGCTGGCGATGCGCTCGCGCAGCTGGTCGGAGGCCGCAAAATCTTTGTGCGCCCGTGCCGCCTGGCGCTCCTCGAGCAGCGCCAGCACTTCGGCAGACGGCGCCTCCGCAGGAGGTGGAGCGCTGGCTGCCTGCCGGGCGGCGAGCGCTTGCTGCCAGATCGCCGCAGACACTCCTTCTCCAGCCTTAGGGTGGCGGAAATCGCCGATCTTGCTCAGGGGAAAGCTTTCTCCATTTTTATACGCATGTACATGCGCCCGGCGTTGCTGGGCCACTTCGATCAGGCCGGTTCCGTGCAATTCGGTGTGTGAAGTAGCCCCCTGGTGCTCCGGACCAGTGTGCAGCAAGGTTACCCCTCCCAAACCCACCACCTGGCATATTCCAGCTTGCGAGTCCATGATCAATGCAGTTTTCTCATCAATGCCCAACACGGTCAGCTCCGGGGGCAGCATTTCCATCAATTGCTGGAAGCGCTCCTTCCCCATGAAGCAGCGGCTGGTATCCAGCTCTTCGCCCCCATCGTTATTGTTCCAATGTGGGATAAAAACCAGCGGCAGCCCGTACAGACCGAAGAAATCTAGTCCGCCTTTCCAGTGCAGGTCTTCGCCGACCTTATAGATTTCATAAACCGGCAGCGCGTACAGACTGACCGCCACCACTGCCGCGCTGGCAAATACCACCGCTGCACCCAATGCATTGCAGGCCTGCAGCGCCTGCCATGCCAGGCTATCTCGCAGTTGGCGTACAGCATAACTTGGGCTCCCCGGACCCATGAAGATCATATCAGCCTGGAACATCGATTCCACAATACTGGGATTGTCCGGGCTGTTGTCGCTGCCGCGCCGCCGCGCGGCGATCACTTGCACGCGGGGTTCGTAGTTCTGCAGTCGTTCGCTGATAAACTCTCCCACCCGCCCAATCACCTGCGCCGAATTCAGCTCGAAACCGGCTGGGGTTTCCAACAAAGCTACCCGGGGTGAGTAAGTCAGCTGGCGCATGACCTGATCGAACACTTTACGCCCACTGGGCGAAGTCTCACCCGAACCGAACAATACCACCGGCCCAGGTTGGGGGACTAATTCTTCACTCTTCATTAAATCTTCACTCCGCCAATAATTTCATGAAAATATGTTTAGGACTTACGCAGCTGGTAGGAGGATGGGGGTGTTTTGGCGGGCGTGGCCCGCCAAAACACCCCCACTTCTCCCTTGAACTGCGTAATTTCTAATGTTAATAACCCGAGCTCTGTTTTTCCTGATAGCGTTGGCTGATGTTGGGCACCAGGTACTCGCCGAACGAACGCTCCACTTCGTAAGCTGGCTGCCAGTCCCAATCGCGCCGGGCGGCGCTGTCATCCAGATCTGCCGGCCAGGAATCCACGATCCCCTGGCGCTTCGAATCCGGATCGAAAGTTATCGACGCCTCAGGGAAATACCGAAGCACCCACTCGCGGAACTCGGCCGCGCTCAGGCTGAAGCTGGTGATATTGTAAACCAGACGGCTGAGCGCTTCACGCGGCGCGTTGGTGAGCTGCAGTAAGGCAGTCACCGCATCTGGCATCGCCATGAAGGGAATGCGCACATCTGGGCGCACGAAACAGGCATAAGGCAGTCCCTGAGCCGCGGCATGCAGCATCTCTGGGCCATAATCGCTGGTGCCGCCGCTGGGGACTGTGAAAGCGCTGATCAACCCGGGGAAACGCAGGCTGCGAAAATCAAGCATCACCGGGCGGTCGGCGGCTAATTGGCGATAATAGCGGCTGAAATATATGCCGAGCTGCTCACAGTACAGCTTGTTGCAGCCATACATCGTGCGCGGGTAGTTCCATTCCCATTCACGCACCCGCGCGTACGTGGTTTTGGTCTCCAGGTCTGGCAGACCATACGCCGCAATTGAGCTGGGGAAGATGAACTTGACCGCCTCCCCGCGCCATTCCGACTGCTCAGCCGCCAGTTGCAGCAGGCTCAAGGTACCTTCCACATTCACGCGGTGTGCCGCTTCAGGGGTGAACTCGGAGCGGGTGGAAAGCAGCGCCGCCAGGTGGTAAATAATTTCAATTTCATATTCGCTCACCAGGCGAGAGAGCAGGGATTTATCCAGGATATCGCCGCGCACATGGATCACCTGGTGATCGATGTGTTCGTCGAGTGCCTGCAAATCCAGCGTGATCAGCCGGTGGGTGCCCTCGGCGACCAGGTTTTCAATCAGCGCATGGCCGATCTCGCCTGCCGCGCCTGTGATCAGGATGGCTTTTTTGCGCATTAACTACCCCTTTCTATGCTAGAATGAAATTGCTGTACAATTTTTCTTCACCTTCTTCTGACTTTGGGGAGGTAAACATGCCCTTAGACATTATCGTTGGAGCCCAGTGGGGGGATGAAGGCAAAGGCCGGGTGGTGGATTTGCTGGCAGCCAGCGCCGATTACGTGGCTCGTTATAACGGCGGTGATAACGCCGGGCATACGGTCACGGTTGGCGCTGCCACTTTCCGGCTGCATCTGATCCCCTCCGGGGTCGTACACCCGCATACCATTGGGGTAATCGGCAATGGCGTCGTGGTCAACCCGGCTACCTTGCTCTCCGAAATCGAGGACTTGCGCGCCGGCGGTGTGCCGGTCAGCCCCCAGCGGCTGCGCCTGTCTTATGCTGCCCACCTCATCACCCCGGCTCACCTGGCCCTCGACTCTGCCCAGGAAGCTGCCCGCGGCAAGGGCAAAATCGGCACCACGCTGCGCGGTATCGGTCCCGTATATGCCGATAAGGTCGCCCGCAGCGGTTTGCGCCTGGGTCAAATGCTCGACCTGGATACCTTCATCGAGTCTTTGCAGGCTCACCTGCAGGCAGCCAACCAGCGCCTCGTCCAGGTCTACGATGCCCAGCCATTGGATATCCCGGCTGCTATCCGCCAGTACACCGATTATGCCCGCCTGCTCCAGCCCTATATTGCTGACGTTTCGGCTATCCTGGCGGATGCGCTGCGCGCCGGGAGGCGCGTCCTGGCAGAGGGCGCCCAGGGAACCCTGCTGGATCTGGATCACGGCACCTACCCGTTCGTCACCAGCTCTTATCCCACCTCAGCAGGGGCCCTGTTAGGCCTGGGATTGGGTGTGGGCTGCGCGGCGCGCGTGGTAGGCGTCACCAAGGCGTTCCAAACGCGTGTCGGCTCCGGACCGTTCCCCACCGAGCTTGCTGGCGAGCAAGCCGAGCGCCTGCGCGGCAGCGGTTTGAACCCGTGGGACGAGTTCGGTACGACCACCGGGCGTCCGCGCCGGGTGGGCTGGCTGGATTTGGTGCTACTGCGCTACGCCGTGCGCATCAACGGTCTGACCGAGCTGGCGCTCACCAAGCTGGATATTCTCAGCGGCCTGGAAACGGTGCATCTGTGTGTGGCCTACCGCGATCAAAACCAGGCCTACACCGACCTGCCCTTCGGCCCTGCCCAATTGGAGCGCTTTGAGCCTCAGTATGAGAGCCTGCCCGGCTGGCAGCAAGACCTGCGCTCCGTGCGCCGCTGGGAAGATTTACCCGCTGCGGCGCGCGCCTACATCCTGCGCATTGAAGAGCTGGCGGGCGCGCCGGTGAGCCTGGTATCCGTGGGTCCTGAACGCGAGCAGGTGGTCGAGATTGCATGATGGGACGTCGAGGTGGGAGCGCATCGCTCCGCGCCCTGCGGGATTTGGTTTGGATTCTGGCGCTTCTGGCTGCCCTGGCAGCCTGCCAGCCGAATGCCACGCCCTTGCCGCCTACCCCCACGCCTGAGCCCACCCCAACCAGCACCCCGACAGCTACAATTGTGTGGTTTCCGCCCACCTCAACCCCCACCGCCTTCGCGGCCCCGGTTATGACGCCCACCCTGGATACCCGGCCCAGCGCCGGCGCGCTGATTCTGGAAGACGATTTCAGCGACCCGGCTCCCTGGTCGCTAGTGCAGACCTCCACCAGCAGCGTGGCCCTCGGCGTGAACAACCTGACCCTGGCGCTCGACCAGCCCGGCGCTTACCTGTACACGCTGCGCAGCCAGCCCAGTCTGGGAGATTTTTACCTGGAGATCACTGCCAGCACCAGCCTGTGCCGCGCCAGCGATGAATACGGCCTGCTGCTGCGCGTTTCCTCGGACCTGGAGTTCTACCGGTATTCCCTGTCCTGCGACGGGCAGGTGCGCCTGGATAAATATTACCAGGGACGCGCCTCCTCGCCTCAGCCCTGGATGCTGAGCGGCGCCGTGCCCCCAGGTGCGCCCGCCAGCGCCCGCCTGGCAGTCTGGGCGCAGGGCAAAGAGCTGCGCTTTTACGTCAACGGCGAGCACCAGTTCACCGTCCAAGACCCCTCGCTCACCAGCGGCAGCTTTGGCCTCTTCATCCGCTCTGCCGGCGATAACGCCGTCACGGTGAGCTTCTCCGACCTCGTCGTCAGCGAAATCCCCTGACCCTTATCCCCTGATCCCTATCCCTTTTCCCCTAACCCCTATCCCTTTTCCCTTGACCCTTATCCCCTTCTCCCCTGCCTCCCATGCCTTCCCTCCCCTTCCGCAACCGCCTGAACGACCTGGACCCCAAGGACTGGCTCAAATTCCAGAAATCCTGGTTCATCCACAATCCCCCGCCGCGCCGCAAAGACGTGCTGCGCCACCCGGCCAAATTCCCCGAGACTCTGGCACAGGAATTCATCGAGTTCTTCACCCGCCGCGGTCAGTGGGTGCTGGACCCCATGGCGGGCACCGGCAGCGCCTTGGTCGCTGCCCTGCGCACCGGGCGCCAGTCGGTGGGCATTGAGCTCAACCCCGGTTACGCTGCCATCGCCCGCCAGGTGGTGGTGGACGAACGCGCCGCATTAGGTGCTCTGGCAGACGGGCTCTCTGCGGAGCTGCTCCAGGGCGACGCCGCCCAGGCTGCCAGCCTGCTGCAACCCCTAAATCTGCCGCCTGTCGACTACGTAATCACCTCCCCGCCCTACTGGGACATGCTGCGCGCCCGCGGCGCCCGCACCCAAAAAGAGCGCCGCGCTGCCCCCGAGCTGGACGTGTTCTACTCCGACGATCCTGCGGACCTGGGCAACATTCGCGAGTATGATCCGTTCGTCGAGCGCCTGGCAGGCATTTACGCATCGCTGCGCCCGTTGCTGCGCCCCAGGGCTTACCTGACCGTGATCGTCAAGAACGTCAAGAAAGGCGGGGTAATCTACCCGCTCGCCTGGGACCTGGCGCGCCGCCTGAGCCGCACCTACGCCCTCAAAGACGAACGCATCTGGTGCCAGGAGAACCAGCGCCTGGCTCCCTACGGCCTGGGCAACGCCTGGGTGAGCAATACTTTCCACCACTATTGCTTGCAGTTCAGGGTGGAGTGAGGCGTGGTACGTGATTCGTGATACGTAATGAAATTGACTGGGGTGACTTCGCTGAAATCAATTCGCGTCGATTAGCGCAAATTCGTGGACGCACTTCCGCATGCTCTCACCTGCTGACTTCATCCACCTGCCCTACACCCACGACCTGACCCCGGCAGGCATCGCTTACACCTGCCGCTGGCTGGCCTACAGCCCGGATCGCACAGGTAAACCCACGATACAGCACCTGCGCAGCCTCGTGGCGGATGCCGCTGTGGAGCTGGCATTTCGCCGCTACCTGGCAGGTCAGGAAGTGCCCTATCAAAACCTGGGAGCCGCGCCCTTCAGCGATCCCAATCGCTACGATATCTCCCTCGGCGGGCGGCGCATCAAATTTCATACCAGCCTCATCACCCAAAAGCCAACCATCCGGCAAGTGCGCAAGGACCCTGCCAGCCTGCTGCATACCTCAGTACTGACGCCGGGCGACTCGTCCGCCTCAGAGCCGCTTGCCGGCCAGGACCTGTACCTGTTCGCCTTTGTCACCGCCCTGGTCACCGCAAACCGCGTCGATCTGCAGCGCGCCCTGGGTGCCGGTCATCCTGCTTGCTGTTTGCACGCCCTGCCGGCCTCCTGGGCTCAGCCTGATCAATGGGTCTCCCTGGGGACTCTGGCGCTTAAGAGCGAGTGCAGCGAAACATTGGAGGTGGAGCTCGGCGGTCGCAGTTCGGGCGGGGGATTCATAGCAAAAACCCTCAACCTGCGGCCCCATCAGCGCCTGGAAATCCAGGCAGATTTTC
>Ga0105106_10000666_pt1 | contig 24256 bp, 18 predicted proteins | sample PPLLaktember2015_5_FD_79109 | JGI IMG/M metagenome (GOLD analysis project Ga0105106, IMG submission 79109) | Freshwater sediment microbial communities from Prairie Pothole Lake near Jamestown, North Dakota, USA - PPLs Lake P8 Core (1) Depth... | ecosystem: Environmental > Aquatic > Freshwater >...
GGGTGATCATGTCGGTGCATATGGGGCTGAACAGCATGGCTTTGTACCAGTGGGCCACAGAAGAGCAGAAACAGCGTTTCCTGGTGCTGCAAGCCCAGGGGAAGAAAATTGCGGCATTTGGGCTGACCGAACCGAATGCCGGCTCAGACGTGGCCGCGCTGACCAGCACGGCACGCCGGATTGGAGACGAGTACCTGTTAAATGGTGAGAAAATGTGGATTTCGCTGGCAACCAAGGCGGACCATGTATTGTGGGTAGGCCGCACAAACCCTGCAGCTGCAGATCCACATGATGGGCTATCGGCTTTTATTGTGGAGATGAACCGGCCAGGCGTGACAAGTGGAGATATCCATGGAAAGCTGGGAATGCGTGCCGGTTCGACAGGCTGGATCAACTTCCAGGATGTGCGCATCCCTGCCGATCAGCGTATCGGTGAGGAGGGCGAGGGGTTCAAGATCGCCATGTCATCTCTGGATAATGGGCGGTACACCGTGGCAGCCGGGGCGACCGGCTTGATCCGCGCCTGCCTGGAAGCGAGCCTGCGTTATGCCAATGACCGCAAGGCTTTTGGACGTGAGATCGGTAAGTTCCAGCTGATGCAGCAGAAGATCGCCAGGATGGTTCGTGACTATGAAATGGCGCGACTGCTGTACCTGCGGGCTGGTTGGATGAAGAACCAGGGGCTACGCAACACGCGCGAGACCTCGCTGGCGAAGTGGTTTGCCACAGATGCTTCTTTTGAGGCAGCCTCCGAAGCGATCCAGATCCATGGAGCATATGGGTATAGCGATGAGTATGACGTTGAACGCTACCTGCGCAACTCGCGTGGGGCAGTGATCTACGAAGGAACCAGCGAGATCCACCAGCTGATGCAGGCCGGGTATGCACTCGGCTATCGCCAGGATACCCCACTGCGCTGCGAGCTACCCGCCTATGATCCGGATACCTGGCAGGCATAGACCTTGTCTGGGAATAAATTTGATGGCGAAATGAGATATGTGGGAGTGAAACCGTCGCATATCCCATTTTCGCCTTGTTCTTTTTATTTGGGATTGATTTATTGGGTATAATAGAAAAACCAACCGCAGCGAGAGCCCGGTATGGTGTGAAAAACCGAAGAATAAGATCGCGGCCCCTACCATGAAAGGAGGGTACCATGACGAAGAATCCTGCTTCTAGCTCGCCAATCCAAGGCGAGCGTAAGAAAGTCACTATTCGAACCCTGCAAGAGAAGAAAAACCGCGGTGAGCCGATTACGATGCTCACCGCGTATGATTATCCGTTGGCGTTGGCTGTGGACAAAGCAGGTTTGGATGCCATCCTGGTAGGCGATTCACTGGGCATGGTGATCCTGGGATATGAGAACACCCTGCCAGTGACGATGGAGGATATGCTCCATCACAGCAAGGCGGTGCAGCGCGGCGCAAAGTATGCCCTGTTGATCGGTGATATGCCTTTCATGTCTTACCAGGTTTCGACTACAGAGGCCGTACGCAATGCCGGGCGCTTCCTGCAAGAGGCGGGTATGGATGCAGTCAAGTTAGAGGGCGGCCGCGAGCGGGTTGAGGTGGTTCGGGCGATCATCGGGGCGGGTATCCCGGTGATGGGTCACCTGGGATTGACACCGCAGTCGGTACATGCATTGGGAGGTTTCCGCCCGCAGGGTCGCAGCGCCAATGCTGCCCAACACCTGCTCGAAGATGCGTTGATCCTAGAAGAGGCCGGCTGTTTCAGCCTGGTGTTGGAATCGATCCCAGGACGCCTGGCTGAGTACCTTTCCCAGCACCTGACCATTCCGACCATTGGCATTGGCGCCGGGGCAGGCTGTGATGGACAAGTGCTGGTTACATACGACTTGCTGGGCTTCTTCGATCGCTTCACTCCAAAATTTGTGCGTAAATATGCCAACCTGCATGACGAGATCAGCCAGGGATTGGCTGCCTTCCTGAATGAGGTGCGGACCGGCCTATTCCCGGCGTCTGAGAATACGGTTGAGATGAGCGAAACCGAGTGGGAGGCCTTCCTGAACTCTCAAGTTGGTCGGGAGGAGGGAGGTTGAGATGGAAGTGATGATCGTCGGAACCGGAGCGTTGGCATGCTTATTTGCTGCCAGATTAGTAAGCAGTGGTACAGCTGTCACTATGTTAGGGACCTGGCGAGAGGGGTTAGAGACACTGCATCGCCATGGCGTGCGATTGCTTGAGAATGATGGCCATGAGAGCCGCTTCCCCGTCGTGGTGACCATGGACCCGGCGGAATGCCGATGTGCGAAGAATGCGCTGGTGCTGGTCAAGTCCTGGCAGACGGAACGGGCAGCGCAGCAGTTAGCTGGCTGCCTGGATGATGCCGGAGTTGCGCTCACCCTGCAAAACGGTTTAGGAAACCGAGAGGCTCTGACCGCTATACTAGGTGCGGAACGGGTGGCTCTGGGCGTGACCATGGCGGGTGCCAGCCTGCTGGCGCCCGGATACATCCGAGTGGCTGGCAATGGCAAAGTGAAGCTGGGTACACACCCGCGCTTGGAATCACTGGCGGATCACCTGAGCAAAGCGGGTTTTTCGGTTGAGATCGTTGTTGATCCAGATTCGCTCCTGTGGGGAAAACTGGTGGTCAACGCGGCGATCAACCCGCTGACCGCCTTACTGCGGATTCCGAATGGCGAGCTACTTAAGCGACCATCTGCACGACAGTTGATGGTGGATGCAGCGCGTGAAGCTGCGACCGTGGCTGTTGCGCGAGGTGTCGACTTACCCTATGCAGATCCGATCGAGATGGTAGAGGAAGTTGCTCACCAGACAGCGACCAATCTGTCGTCCATGCTGCAAGATATACTGCGCGGTGCCCCGACCGAGATCGAAGCAATCAACGGGGCGATTGTGCGGTTGGGAGAGCAGGCGGGAGTGCCGACACCGGTGAACCATGCATTGTATCGCCTGGTCAAAGGGCTTGTCCCGCAATCTGAGAAGCAGGAATTGTTGATCTAGGAGGCGCGATGCAGATTGTAACTGCACTGGAAGAGCTGCGTGAAGTACGGTTGAGGCTGCCGGGACTGGTTGGGTTTGTTCCCACGATGGGCTACTTGCACGCTGGACACATGTCGCTGGTGAAACAGGCAAAGGTTGAAAGTGCCAGCGTAGTTGCCAGCATCTTTGTTAACCCGTCGCAGTTCGGACCACAAGAGGATTTTGCAGCCTACCCACGCGACCTGGAGCGAGACCTGAACCTGCTGGAAGCTGCCGGCTGCGACCTGGTCTGGACACCCACGCCGGAGATCATGTACCCGTCCGGTCACCAGACCTGGATCACGGTTGAAGAGATCACCAAACCCCTAGAGGGGGCGATGCGTCCGGGGCATTTCCGTGGGGTAGCGACGGTGGTAGCCATGCTATTCAATGCTGTCCAACCGCAGCGGGCGTATTTTGGGCAGAAGGATGCCCAGCAGCTGGCGGTCATCCGCCGGATGACCCGGGACTTGAATTTTTCGATAAAGATCATCGGCTGTCCCACTATGCGTGAGTCGGACGGGTTAGCCATGAGCAGTCGCAATACCTACCTCAATCCCGCCGAACGCCAGGCGGCAAACGTGCTCTATCTGGCGCTCTCCATAGCCAAAGTTGCATTCGAGAATGGGCAGCGAGAGGCCGAAAAATTGCATCAGACGATGTCTGAGGTACTCGTAAAAGAGCCTCTAGCTCGCGTCCAATATATCTCCTGCGCTGACCCAGACAGCTTGCAAGAATTGCATGGTCGGGTGGAACGGGCACTGCTCTCCATGGCGGTATACATTGGAAAAACCAGGCTAATTGACAATATAATTCTATTCCAGGAGGGGAATTATGCTTCTCACGATTGACATTGGCAACACCAATATCACTCTCGGCCTGTACCAGGGTGTAGAGCTTGGGCCACGCTGGCGGCTGGCGACCGTACATGACCGCATGCCTGACGAATATGGTTTGCAATTTATTGGTCTACTCCAGCATACCGGGTACACCCCAGAGAATGTTCGTGGGATCTGCCTGGCGTCGGTGGTACCCCCGCTTACCGGCAAGATCCGGGAAGCCTGCTGGCAGTACCTGCACCTTGAACCTTTTGTTGTGGATGCTGGAGTTAAAACTGGTGTGCGTATACGCTATGATGATCCTAAGGCAGTAGGCGCCGACCGCATCGTGGATGCGGCAGCAGTTCAGAAGCTGTACGGTGGCCCGGCCTGTGTGGTGGATTTCGGAACCGCAACTACCTTCGATGCCATTTCCGCGGAAGGCGAATATCTGGGTGGAGCGATCGCCCCGGGTATCGGAATCGCGGCGGATGCACTATTCCTGCGGACTGCCAAGTTACCCAGAGTGGAGCTGCAACGGCCACCATTTGCTATCGGTCGGAACACCGTACATTCTATGCAATCAGGGCTGCTATTCGGTTACGTCAGCCTGGTTGAGGGGATGGTTCGGCGGTTTCGGAGCGAGCTGGGTTCCGAGATGAAGGTTATCGCCACAGGTGGGTTGGCAGAACTGGTGGCGCGAGAAACGGAAGTAATTCAGATCATTGCCCCCTGGCTGACACTGGACGGATTGCGTCTGGTTTGGGAGTTGAACCACCCAGGCGAAAGAAGATGATTGTTGGAAAAGACTCCGACTACTTTCAGGATTTGCCCGATTTGCTCTGGGAAGAGTATAATCAAACGCATCCAAGATGAAAACAGAACTCCTTTCCGCCAATCACCCGATTGCGTTACGTCATGCGGAGGATGTGCTCCGTCATGGTGGTCTGGTAGCTTTTCCGACAGATACGATCTACGGGTTGGCTTCCCTGCCCTTCAAAGCTGAGCATGTTGAAAGACTGTATGCTGCCAAGGGAAGGCTCAGCAGCCGGGCAATCGCCGTACTGGTCGGGCATGTGGAGGATCTAGTAAAGATCACTGTTGATATCGGTATGACTGCCAAGCGCCTTGCAGAGAGATTTTGGCCTGGTCCGCTGACCCTGGTAGTTCCCAGGCATCCTCACCTGCCGGACGTACTTTCCCAGGATAGCACCGTCGGGGTGCGCATGCCTGATCATCCTTTGGCGTTAGCTTTACTGCAAGCCATAGGTCCGCTGGCAGTAACTTCTGCCAATCTATCCGGAAAGGATAATGCCAATACTGCCGCGGAGGTGATGAACCAGCTTGAGGGGCGTATCCACCTGGTGTTGGATGGCGGACGTTCTCCAGGAGGAGTGCCCTCAACAGTAGTGGATTGCTGCAGCTCTGAGATTGTCGTGCTGCGTGCAGGACCGATCAGCCTGGATGATTTACAAGCAGTACTGGCTGAGGGGGATTGAGCTTTTTGGGATATTAATTATCTTATTAATTCAAGCTCATCCCCTCTTCACTTTTTTCTGTATAATTGGAATTGCATTCTCCTCAATTGAAATCGCCCAAAGAGATCCGGAGCCATCTCGATGGGCGGTTGCTTTTTAACCACAGGTTTAGTCTACTTAAAATGCAAAGGGAGGATGATGTGGAACTCGCTGCCTGGACAAAGGGCTTCATCACTGCCAATACTCTCAGCCCAGATCTTTCCACGATGCGCTTCAATGATCCCCCTCGAGATCGCTAATCCTAATCCAGGACCGCTACCTTTAAATTTCGTCTTCTCGGTTGAATTCAACACAATTTCACTGGTCTGGAAGAACTTGGTGAAGATCAATTCCAGATTCTCCGGGTCAATGCCGATGCCGGTATCAGCAACAATAATCTCCACACCGCCTTCGGGTAGTCCAAGTTGTCCTGATGAAACCGGTACCCCATTGATGGTGATCTTACCGCCATCTGGTGTGTACTTGATAGCGTTAACTAATACATGGTCGAAAACCTTTTGCAGTGCGCTTCCATCAGCTTCGATTTCAGGCAGATCGCTTAGATTCTCAATCTCCAATTTTAGCTTACGCGCGTTCAGAGAATCGGTATGACTTTCGACCACACTATGAATGACCTTGTTCACCGAGGTCGGTTCGACTTTCAGTTCTAAAGAGCGCATGTCTATGGTAGCCATATCCAGCATACTGTTGACAATCTCCTGTACGCGAATCACATTAGTGTAGATGCCGTTGATCAACTTTTTGATGTTGGGATTAGAAATGATAACTGGGTCATCAAGCAGCATCTCATTGTAGCCGCGCATCTCCGTGAGTGGGGAGCGCAGCTCGTGAGAGGCTACACGGATAAAATCGGATTTGGTGCGGTCCAGGCTTTGCAGCTGGGTGTTTACCTTTTGTAAGTGATTATTGGCTTGTTCCATAGCACCATAGGCGCGGCGGAAGTCATTGTTCAGCCGAATCAGTGATTCCACCAGGCGGGCATTTTGTAAGGCAACTGCAGTTTGATCAGCCAGGGTTGATAGCAAGTCGAGATCTTGGTCGGAATAGGGTAGTCCGGAGGTCTTCGGCCCGAGAGCAATTAATCCCACCCAATCTTCTTTGGTATAAATGGGCATGTACACTTCAACCCCCAAACCGGCAAACCAGGTGCGCTCAGCTTGGTCGGCCTGGAGGAAATTTGGCATTAACTCGATATCGGTCTGGCGCAAGGGCTTGTGTTCCTGGCGCAAGTAGGTGGTGATTGGACTGCTGGCAGACAGATTACCTCCAAAGGGGAGGAACTCACCAATCCCCTTTGTCGGTCGCAGCCGATAAAAGTTCTTGCCATCTTCCATTTCATTGTCGACGAGGAACAGGCAGCCACATTCGATCTCGATCGCCTCACTGACCAAGCCTATTGCCATGGTTGCAAGCAAATCTGGCACCAGTATGTTGCTCAGGCTCTGGCTGTATTCACGTAAGACCAGGCTGGTATCGTAGTTGGTATTCGGGAGGATGTGATCTACAATCTTCTGGGAGAATACCCACAAAGGACTTAGTAACGCAGCCAGAAAAATGGCGACAACGATTCCTGCCAAGGTGGCGTTGTAATTAGCCTGCATCGAGGTAAACAAGGGTGGCGTGAGCAATAGACCAATGATCAGGACGATGGCGGTCAGGATAGTCATGACCAGATAATTGAGCGCCAGCCGCTCTATTTGGCGGGTATCGGGCATAAAAGGACGGATGACCACACTTGCAGCAAAGATCACGCCTGGCCAGCGGAGAATGTGACCAAGGCTGATGTAATCGAACAGGAAAAGGAAGTCGCTGGCCGCAATGAAGAGCAACGCCATAATCCAATAATAGGCCCGATTGCGGATCATCGGGATGCTGGAATTGCGTAGAGCCTGGGTGGCCAGGTAGAATAAATACCAGGTATAGCTAAGCCAGCCAACAGCAAGAAAGGTGCGCGCCAACTCTGCCTGGTTAAATTGTAGATCGCGGTAAACGCTCTCTGGTAGACCAATAATGCCTAGATCCAGCATGACAAACCCTACCGCCCATAAAAATCCCGGCAAGAGTATCAGAAGATGGCGTTTGGTATGCAAGACTTGCCAGGTCAGCACCAAAAATACCAATGTAGAGACCAGTAGCCAGTAGTTATCGCTCCGCATGGTTACTTCTGGAATGATCAGGTTCTGGTTACCTAATATTCCCAGCAGACAGGCAGAGATGGCCAAGGTCAGATAGGTCAGCAAGGTATGGTTAGTCCGGTTGCGTAAACCATTCCGGCGCAGGGCAAACAAAGCGGTGACCAGGTACAGGCCGCAGCCGATCAAAGTGACGATGCTCAGAAGTTGCAGTGGAAACATAGGCTTTCAGTTATTTCTGGGCGCCTTTACCTCAGACAGAGGCCAGTTCGGCAGCACATCCATGCTCAGTGGATCGCGTTGACCATGGATATAGCGATAGTATCCTACTCCGGCGATCATGGCAGCATTGTCGGTGCATAACCAGATGGGTGGGATGTGCACCGGAACCGTAGCCTGTGATTGAATAGCCTGGCGTAAAGCCTGATTTGCCGAGACCCCCCCGGCGATCAAAATCGCTCGCGCGTGAAACTTCTGGGTTGCCTGGATTGTTTTGGTTACCAGCACGTCCACTATCGCTTCCTGGAAGCTGGCAGCCAGGTCGGCGGATGGCAGTGGTGTGACAATCCCTTCCATTTGACGCACATCTCGCATGACAGCAGTCTTCAAGCCGCTGAAGGAGAAATCTGAACTGCCTTCCAACCAGGCGCGTGGAAATTTATATGCATGTGGGTTGCCGCCTTCAGCTACCTTTTGAATGATCGGTCCACCTGGATATCCCAAGCCAAGCAGGCGAGCCACCTTGTCGAATGCTTCTCCGGCAGCATCATCCAAGGTAGCCCCTAAATGCTGGTAATTGAGATGGTCAGTCATCAGGACCAGCTCGGTGTGCCCACCTGAGACGATCAAAGCGATCAGTGGAAACTCCGGTAGGGGTTGTGGGGTCGTATCTGCTAAATAGAGCCAGGCGGAATATAAATGTGCTTCCAGGTGATTGATCCCAACCAGAGGCAGCTTGCTGCCTATTGCCAACCCTTTGGCAGCGTTCATTCCGACAACCAACGAGCCAGGCAGACCCGGACCGCGGGTGACCGCGATGGCGTCGATGTCTTTCAATGTCAGGTGCGCTTGCTGTAGAGCTTGCTCGATGATCGGATAAATTGTGCGGATGTGTTGACGCGAAGCCACCTCGGGAAAGACCCCACCAAACTGGGCGTGCAGATCCACTTGAGATGCCACGACATTCGAAAGGATCAGCCGACCGCTATCCACCACAGCTGCAGCAGTCTCGTCACACGAGGATTCAATGCCTAATATACGAGCCGGAGGTAGCTCAATCGGTGGGACAGAAGCTGGTATGGTTTCGAGATCATCCATTTGCACATCCTACATTTTCATCGGCAGCACTAGATCCATTGGATATTCTGCCAGGACTTCGATTTGCCCGCCAGGACGTACCCAGGCACTGTTCTCCAGGCGAACGCCCATTCCTTTTTCTGGATAATACAGTCCGGGTTCGATTGTGAAGACTGCGCCTGGTTCCAGGCGGTCAGCATCGCTAGCAGTGGCACCAAACCAGGGACGTTCATGGACACGCAGCCCCAGACCATGACCCAGGCTGTGGACATAGCCTTCCTGGACAGCAGGATTGGTTTTGATGGTTGGGTGACCATTGGCTTCGAACAATGCGCAGGTACGTTCCTGATAGATTTTGCAGGCTGTTCCCACTTGCATCTCACTAATGACTTGCAGATAAACATCCAATACATCCTGGTAGAGCGCTTGCACCGGATCAGGGGCATAGCCGAGGCACCAAGTGCGGGTGAAATCATAATAATAGCCACCGCCGGTCTCGCAGGGGAAGATATCATAGACGATGGTCTGCCCCAGGCGTAGCACATCGGTGGCGGTGCCGGTAGAATGGGGCACACCTGCATCCCGTCCAATAGCAAAGATGGTGCCTTCGGGATTGTCGGCTTCCCGCTCCGCCAGCCAAAGGTTTATGTGGCGCTTTACCTCGCCAATGGTAAGCGGGGTCCCATCCGGTTTGAACAGTATTTCATCATTAACTGTGTGGGAGGTCAGGAACTCTGCTGTTTCACCCACAACCGCTGTAGTGATACGGCCCATACGGCGGATACGTTCGATTTCTTGGGGGTCTTTGGTGCTCATTGCCTGCATCAACATGGAATCACCGGATTCACCCACCAGGCTCAATCCGGGCATCTCGGTTTGCAGGGCGGAAAAAATTGCATACCCAGCACCGATCTCCCCTTTACCGTAGATTGCAACGCGCCCACGGGTGACGCCCAGTTCGCTGAGCATCAATTTATAACGAAGGGCGGTAGCCTTGATCTGGTCTCCACCAGCTTCTTTGATCAGCTCGTTGAGCTTGTAATCAGCCAGGTTCTTGGTCCTCAATCCGGTACGGGCAGCTTCATCCCGTTCCATCGGATTGAAGAAAAGGACAGGTTCTTCGCCGTACTTCTTGATCAAATCCGCGTTGGTCATGTGACCACCGCCGGTCAGATACACCATGGCGGGGTTGTGCTGACCAGGTCCCGTGACCAGGATGGCGTCCAGTTGATAGGTGTGCATTAGTGTGTCAAGGTCACTTTTCATCGGTGTTTTGTTTTCTCCACTAAGATAATCTCACAATGATGCTAAGATTTTCAGCAGGTGTGTATCCTGCTCAGGAAGGATGGTGCGTGGGTCAAGGATCACCCGGTCATTTTCGAGCCGAGCGATGACAGGTGGGTCCGCCTGGCGCAAGCGCTCAAGTGTTCGGTTGGCTGATTTTCCCGCCAGAGCAATGACAAAGGTGGGCAGGGTCTCCTCGGGCAGACTGCCCCCGCCAATCGTAGATTGGCTGGCGATGACCTCCCCACGGCCAAGTGTTTCTACCCAGGTCTGTGCACGCTGGCGAAGTGCTTCTGGAGTCGCGGCGATCATCCGCCAGATAGGGATCTCCCGCTCTGCTTCGTCTTTGAGGTAGTGCAGCAGGGTAGCAGACAGGGCTGCCAGGCAAAGTTTATCTGCCCGGATGGCGCGCGCCAGCGGATGTTTCTTGAGCTTGTTCACCAACTCGGCCCGACCGAGGATGATCCCGGCTTGGGGTCCACCCAGCAGTTTATCTCCTGAGAAACAAATCAGGTCAGCACCGCTGGCCAAAGATTCTGTTACAGTAGGCTCATGCCCCAAGCCGTAGCGGGAGGTATCCAGCAGGACACCCGAGCCCAGATCATCCACTACAAAAAGACCGTGTTGGTGTGCCAGACGCACCAGGTCAACCAGCCCGGGTTCGGTGGTGAAGCCAATGATGCGGAAGTTGGATTGGTGAACACGCAGCAGTAGGGCAGGAGATTCGTCGGCGATGGCTGCTGCATAGTCATTGAGATGCACCCGGTTGGTGGTGCCAACCTCCACCAGGCGCGCCCCGGATTGTTTCAACACGTCGGGGATGCGGAAGCCTCCACCGATCTCTACCAGTTGGGTACGCCCAATTACAACTGCTCGCCGGCGAGCCAGGGCAGTCAGTACTAACAGTACCCCGGCTGCATTGTTGTTAACCACCAGGGCGGCTTCAGCACCAGTCAGTTGTTTAAGCAGGGTTTCGGCGTGTACCAGACGAGAACCGCGCGCCCCTTTTCGCAGGTCATATTCTAAATTGGAATAACCGGAAGAAACGGACTGCATGGCATGGATGGCAGCCTGGCTGAGTGGAGCGCGCCCTAAGTTGGTGTGCAATACAACACCGCTGGCATTGATCACAGGAAGGAGGGATGGCTCAGTCCATTCGGAGAGAATGTCACCGGCGCGCTGGATAAGCACTGGATGAGATGGGATTGTTTTCTCTAGAGGATACGCCTGGCGCGCCTGTTCAAGAGAGAGGCGTAGTGATTCAAGCGTCAAAGGACGACCGAAAGTCGCAATGTACTCGATCGCCTCAGGGGTTTGCAGCAGCTCGTCAACTGATGGCAGGTCACGCAGGCTCATGGCTTCCACTGGCTTTTTTCGCTTATGCGCAGCAAGAACTCGATCAGAGCCAGGCCGGCAGCCAGCAGAATAGCCAGTGTAGGAGTGAGCACGCGGCCGATTTGCAGCCAGGCGATGGAAGCGCCATACACACCGACCCACATTGCCTGCCGGACGATGATGGCAGAGGTGGGTGGGGGGGTGCTGGGAAAGCGCCGGTTGAGAAAGGCTGTCACCGGTAAAGCTGTACCGGTGAGGGCTAACACCGCCAGGAAAAAGAACAACCAGCGTGGCCCGACGGTCGGCAAGGTGCTGATTACCAGGGCGAACAGCCCACCCCAGCCAACCACTAATAACAGGATGGTGATGGGTAAAAACGAAAGAAAGGAAGGTGAGCGAGATTCCATGAGGTTAATTCTATCATAGGCGATAAAGATGCGTGTCGACAGGCGGGTTGAAATTGTTCGTGGTGCATGTGTTATACTGCCCAATATCCGGAAATTGCGATGACCTCTCTTGATGCTGCACTGATGCTCCTGAAATCCAAAGCTCGCCCTGATCAATTGGCGGGCATGGCACATTATGGTATGTCTGTGGAGCATCGATTGGGTTTATCTATGCCAGAGATGCGTGCCATCGCCAGGCAGATTGGTAAGGATCACAGGCTGGCATTGGAATTATGGCAGACCGGCTTTGCAGAAGCACGCATCCTGGCTTCGATTATTGCCGATCCGAAGGCGATGAAAGACACGGTGATGGAAGATTGGGTGGTGGGCTTCAATTCCTGGGATGTGTGCGACCAGGTATGCATGAACCTGTTCGAGAAAACTTCCCAAGCCTGGAGGAAGGTCAGCGAGTGGTCAGTCCGGGACGAGGAGTATGTCAAACGGGCAGCATATGCTTTGCTGGCCTGCCTGGCATGGCACGACAATAAAGCCGCGGATGAGCAGTTCATCGCTCTGCTTCCGGTCATTGTAGCGGGGGCAACCGACGGACGAAACTATGTCAAGAAAGCTGTTAGTTGGGCGCTGCGCAATATTGGAAAGCGCAACTTGATATTGAATCAAGCTTCGATCCGCACAGCCCACGAGATCCAGATGCTTGATTCCAAAGCTGCTCGCTGGGTGGCAGCGGATGCTCTACGCGAATTAGAGAGTGAGTCCACCAAGGCCAGGTTGAGTAAAGTTCAATGACGACGATCTAGCAACAATGAAATCGTGAGCCGGCAGGATGCTGCCAACTTCTGTCAACCAATTGAGAATAATTTACATCTGTAGATTGATTAAGGGTTAATAACGTGTTTATTTTTACATGTTTTTTTCCACTTGAAGACTGTTTTAGCATCTGAATTATTTAAGGATTCTCATCCATATATGGGTATTGGTGGGGGTATTGTGCCATTCAATGCCACATGTAGGGATAAGAACAGGTGTTCACCGATGTTTACGGTTTGGGTAATTTTAAGCTATCCGCAATCTATCGACTGTTCTTCCTTTGATCTTTTAAGGTTGCGAATGTTAAAGGATTTAGTTTTTTTAGGTTGTCGTAGGTTAACTGGATTGTTAAACCCGTGGATTTTCTGCTAGAATTCAAGAGAACTGAAACGAGCCTAATTCATCGAAAGATGGTGATGCAGGAGCTGGTTTCATCGATGAAGCACCCTGACCAGCAGTTCCGAAAAACCTAACTGAATTGTCATAAAAGGGGAAACCTCCGCCTAGTCATTAGCCGGGGGTTGTGTGTCCCTCACCCCTGACATGCCAGATAGGAGGGAGAAGAATTGACCATGAAAGCTGAACAAGCCTGGCAAGCTGCATTAGGCCAGCTTCAAATGGATATGCCGAAAGCCTCTTATGAAACCTGGGTGCGAGAGGCTGAGATGGTCGCATATGAGGACGGGATTTTCATGATCGGCGTGCCCAATGCTTACGCTCGGGATTGGTTGGAAAGCCGGTTGACCAGCACCATCTCTAGAATGCTGACCGGCATTATGAACCGTACCTGTGGGGTGCGTTTTAGCGTCTGGCAGAAGGAGGCAGCGTCAACCGAGCCGGATGATTTTTCCCGAATAGACCAGACAGAATTGATGGCGCAGTTCAAACCCACTGCTTTGAATAGCCGTTATACCTTTGACAATTTTGTTGTGGGGGCAAGCAATCGCCTGGCACATGCTGCCTCATTGGCAGTGGCAGAGCGTCCCGCTGAGGCTTATAATCCCCTTTTCCTGTATGGGGGTGTAGGCTTGGGTAAGACTCATCTGCTTCATGCGATTGGCAATCATTGCATCCAGCGCGGCCTGCAGGTGCTGTACGTCTCCTCCGAGGAGTTTACCAACGACCTGATCAATTCGATTCGTACGCATACAACCCAGGCTTTCCGTGACAAATACCGTCGGGTAGATGTGCTCTTGATCGACGATATCCAGTTTATCGCGGGCAAAGAATCAACCCAAGAAGAGTTTTTCCATACCTTTAATACCCTGCATGGACAGGAAAAACAGATCGTCGTTTCATCGGATCGCCCACCAAAGGCGCTGTCCACGCTGGAAGATCGCCTGCGCTCTCGCTTTGAGTGGGGTCTGGCAGCTGATATCCAGCCTCCAGATTTTGAGACCCGCGTTGCCATCCTGCGCTCAAAAGCTGAGCGCAGTGGGCGCACCCCTCCTGGAGATATTTTGGAAACGATTGCCCGCCGGGTACAGTCCAACATCCGCGAGCTGGAAGGAGCCCTGACGCGCATCCAGGCCTTCACGGACCTGTCTGGATTGCCGCTGACCTCTCAACTGGTGGATACGGCCCTGGTAGACATGCTGCCTCGAAGATCTGAGGTACAGCCGGATGATATCATCTTGAAAGTGGCGCAGGCATTTGACGTGACTATCGACCGCCTGCTAGGTCGCGACCGTTCCCGGGAGGTGGTCGTTCCCCGGCAGGTTGCAATGTACCTGCTGCGTGAGGAGGCAAACTGCTCACTACCAGCGATCGGACATGCATTGGGAGGTCGTGATCACACCACAGTAATGTACGCCTGTCAGAAGGTTGCGGATATGTTGGAACGTGATGATCGTCTGCGCCGGCAGGTGATCAAGCTGCGTGAACAACTTTACGGTTCGACCAATTTTACTGATTAGACAGGAAAATATTCACCGGGTAAAATAGCGTGAGCAGATTGCCTTGCCTGCTCACGCTCGGTTTTTATTTTCTTACAGCCTGTCTTACCCGCCATCTGGCTTGCATGCGTCGCACGATACGTCCCAACCAGGGAATCTCGATCCTCTTCATTTCCTCTTCTGGATCTGGCCAGGGTTCCTGATCTAACATTTTTCGGATCGTGTAACGTCCGACCAACCGGAGGGTTGCTAACAGGGGTGCTGCCAGTAGCAAGCCGACCAGTCCGATCAGGCGCGCCATGATCAGAGCGACAACCAGCACCGCCGCCGGGTGCAGTCCGAGGGATTGACCGATCACGCGGGGAGAAACCAGGTTGTCAAAGATCTGATCCAGCACGATGCTCAGTATGATCACCATCAGTGCATACTGCCAGGGTTCCATGTGGAAATAGTTCCCAGGTTGGAAAAAAGTCACCAGGACGGTAATCAGACCAGAAACCCATGGACCGACATATGGCACGAAGCGCGCCAGTCCAGCCAGGATGGCGATGGCATAGAAATAGCGCACGCCCAGGATCGAGAGCATAATGGTGTAGGCAACAATTACCATCAGCACGATCAGGATTTGGCCGCGCAGGAAGGCATTCCAGATCCGCCCGAGCTCGCGCCCGATCCGCTGAATATCCTCTGCATACCCTGGTACATCGATATAGGTCAACAGATCCGGAAATCGTCCTGCGTCTGCCAGTATAAAATACGAGATGATCAGCACAAAAAAGCTCCAGGCTGCTGTACTGGCAGCTCCACCGGCGATCGCGCTGACCACGGTACCCGCTTCTCCGAGCATACCTTTCGCCAGCTCGATCATCTGATTTCCAAGGGAGCTTAGATCAGTGAACTGGCTGAGATCAATTGGGATTGGTCCGATTTTGATCACCTGCCCAGAGAGGGATTCGAGCAGCTCGGGCAGATCGGTCAAGAAGCTGTCGATCGTCCTGATCAGGCTTTGGATCTGGTTAACCACGGCCAGGCCAGTGAGGGTAAATGAACCAAGCAACAGGAGAAGTAAAATGATAAAAATGAGGTTGACCGCAGAACGCCAGGTGAGGAACGAGAGATTACTCAAGCGGGCTGCCAGCGGGTGTAATAGATACGTCAGGATAAAGGCTAAAAGCAATGGGCCAATGAAGCTGCGAAAATAGATGACCAGCGCGACCAGCATGGCGGTAAAGGTCAATGCAATGACCAATTTGGTGGTGGAGCTCCAACGTGGGGAAATGACAGGTGGGGTAGATTGGATCATGATTTTTTCTCCTCACCGGGAGTTTTTTTCCCAGTTCGGTTCATGCAGGTCCAGCTAGCGACCTCCGCTTTGCAGCACCGCTTGCACGATAATGCGTTGGTTGTCGATCAGATAGGGGTAGCATGAGATCAAAGTCAGAGTGGGGTTTGGGGTGGCAGCCATCACCTCAACCTCGGTGGGCTCAACGATCTGCGTGCCAATAACCACATATACATATGCGCGTTGTGCGGTATAGATGATCACCTCGTCACCGTTTTGGAGTTGATCCAGGTCGCGAAAGATCTCACCAAAGACATCGTTATGGGCAGACAGCACCATGTTGCCATCCTGTCCGGGATTAGCAGATCCAAAATGCTGACCGACACCTTTCTTGAGCTGCTCCCAGGCATCACCTAATACGATAGGCGCATCCACATCGATCGCTGAGATCTGGATCTGGATTGCGTGCTCAGGGCCGGGTGTTACAATCGGGATCTGAGCCATTGTCTGGACCAGTGGCCGCAGATGTTCTGGGATCTCGGCTTCGTTCGGGCGTGTCCCACCAGGACTGTTGGGCGGGGTGTGTCCGGAGGGTAGCACGATCAACCCGATCAATGGAGTTGGGGTTAGCGTCGCGGGTTCCAGGACCAGGGCAAACTCAGCATTCAATCCACGTAAGATCTCCCAGCCGTTAAACAGGATTACTACCAGCCCGATGACTGCCAGGATTTCCACCAAGACCAGCACTCGATCAAAGACACGCCAGAAACGCTGCCACCGGGTGGGTTGGATACCTTCGATTGTTGCTTCTGGTAGGTTCGAGTGTAAATGGTCGTAGATTGGCGTTTCCAGGTCTGAAGCCAGTGTCACCACCCGTCCGGTCTCGCGGAAACGCTCCAGGTGTCCCTGGCGGACTTTACGCCGCTTCTCAACCAGCAGTTGGCGCAGCTCATCGATGGTTAGGTCTTCAGGTGATTTGCTTTTGGTCACGCGAAAATTATACCGGATAAATGCCGAAGAGATGTCCTGATGCAGGAGTATTATTACCTCAGGGGAAGGCTAATAATTGGGGAGATGAACAAGCCAGGAACAGATGGTTTTGATTGAGAAGTCTTTCAGAGATCAGCTTTGCGAATCAGATTTTGATTCATTACGCCGATCAGTCCATGCAAACAGGAAGAAACCGATCAGACGCAAACCAGCGCTGATAAGCAGGGCATTGCCGATGCCGATCTGCTGCGCCAGGAGTGTCCCGACTATTGGAGCAAGAATGGAAGATAAGTACTGTACGCTTTGTGCCAATGAGACGAATGTTGCGCTGTATTGGGCTGGGATGGTTTTCATCAATTCATCGAAGAAGACCAAATCCATTCCCGCTTGAAATATACCTGCTAATGCAGCGATCACAATGATCAGCGTCTCATTATGCGTCAGGGCAACCAGACCTGGGTAAATTGCTACTGCCAGCGTGCTCGCCAGTAGAACGAAGCGTGAACCACGACGCCTTGATAACGCCGCCCAGATCGGATAGCCGATCAACAGCACAGCTGTTTGGGCGGTGCTGACAAGACCGATCCATGAGTCAGGCGCATCCAGCTCGCGTACATAGTATAGAGGAAAAAGTGGGATCGCCAGGGTGATTCCGGATAGATAAACGAAGCGCTTGAGCGTAAAAGATATAAAGGCTGGCTCATGCCGTACAAGCTCCAGGTAGCCGCGCAGGCGATTGGCGATCGTCCCGCCAACAGAGGGGGGAGATGTTTGAGAGTCGAGCAGTTGGATGCGGCTGGAGAAATAGTAACTGATCAATCCACCCAGTGACAGTGCAATGAAGACAATCTGGTAATTAAGCGGAACATCGATCAGGTCAAGCACCTGCCCAGCAATGGCAACTGTGATAGCGGAAGTAATTCCCAGGATGGACCAACGCCGGCTCATCAAGTCAAAACGGCCTTCTGGACCAGCAACCGAATTCATCACCACTGAGAAGGCGACCGCCACCATGGTTTGTGGCAGAGTAGCAGCCGCCCAGACGATTAATACAGCTGGCACTACGAATTCGCGGGGAACGAAAAATGGGATAATACCGGTCAGGGCATAAGCTGAGATGACCAGCAAGCGGGCAATACTGAACCAGGGGACGATATTGCGTCGGGTTTGCAAGAACCGACCAACCAGGATCGCCAGGAGCAGTCCAGTCACGCCGGGCATCGAGCTGAGCAGGCCGATCTGCAGATTGGTAGCGCCCATACGTGTCAGAAATACCGGCAGATAAGGGCCGGAAGCGTTGCCAAGCGCCACTCCGACGGCATCGATCTGAACATAGCGGCGATTGCGCCGTTGGATATCGAAGCTGTCAGATTCGGGTTGGACGGGCGGTGAAATCGGGTCAGGGATGCTCATGGATGGGTGGTCAGATCAACCATTAGCTGGGCCAAATGGTCAGCCAGTTTGGAGCGGTCAAAATGAGCTTCCACGTACTGCCTGCCCCGGCTGCCCATCTGGCGGGCCTGCTTGGGCTGGTCAGCCAGGCTGCGGATCGCCTGGGCCAGGGCATCCGGATCGCCAGGTGGAATGTATACACCGGCATCCGCATCCTCGATCACCTGCCGGATGACACCATCGATCGCCAGCAAGACAGGCCGCCCGGCAGCCATGTAATCGAAGACTTTGTTCGGATAGGTGGTCTTGTACATCTCGACCGGTTTCAGTATCGCCAGGCAGGCGTCCGCAGCTGCCAGCGCTGCGGGCATTATCGTTTTGGGAATAGGGGGAAGGAAGAACAGGTTGGCCAGGCCAAGCTCCGCTGCCCGCACCTGCAGGCGGATTTTATCTTTTCCATCACCCAGCAGGACAATGGCGATCTCAAGCCGGTCAGCAAGCAGCGCGGCAGCCTCCAGCACGACTCCCAGATCATTCGACATGCCGTGAGCGCCAGCGTAAAGAATGAGGTACTTACCTTCCAGGCCATGCTCACGACGGAAATCCACCCCATTGGCCAGAGGGGAGAATATCGTGGTTTCAGCGCCATTTGGAACCAGTTCAATAAGGCGAGCGCCGCGCTGGCGGACATGGTCGATATAGCCAGGTGAATTTACCACGCACAGATCAGCACGCTGGTACAGGAAGCGTTCTAGCCATTCCGAAAGTCGGATCAATAGTGGGTGTTTGAGCACACCCACAGCAATAGCAAAAGCAGGCCAAAGGTCACGAACCTCGAACAGGAAGGGGACACGTTTCAACCGCGCCAACAGCCAGGCGGTGAAACCCTGAAAGATGGGCGGCGAAGTGCCCCAAATCAGGTCCACCTTACGCACCTGCAGCCCGATCAGGAAGGAAGAGACCATAAAAATGAAAAAACTCAAGACACGGTGCACAAAGCTACGGTGCAGCGCTTGATATGTATAGGTTCGCAGGATGGTGATCTGATCTCCATCAGGCTGGCGCTCTACCCATGGGATTCTGCTAGTTTTCGCTTTGCCTGTCAGGTAACTGACCGGACTGGCAATGATAGTTATGCGGTGGCCGCGCTGCGCCAGGTGGCGTGCCAGCTCGTGATGCCGTGTCCCGCCGGGTTCATCGAGAGCGGCAAAAGCCTGGTGGATGAGCAGGATGTGCACAAAAACCTCAATCTATCGGCAAATCTCGAATGCACAGTGGGTGTTCGGGCCAGCCATCCCGACAGGCTTCAGAGACATAGCGGGCCATAATACTGGGCAGCACCGGTAAGCCAGGTATATCAGTTATTGGAAGCCAAGTAGGTGTGTAAGACCCCTGGTTTGAATCTGCTGAGCTCTTCATCTCCTTGCCATGACCGGTACCAAATTTACCACCGATGGCTTCGACGAGGAAATAGTATTGCGGCAGTCCCTGGTACCAGACCTCAGCCACCAGGCGTTGGACGCGCATTTTCAATCCCAATTCTTCTTCCCCCTCGCGAGAAGCGGCTTCATCCGGGGTTTCCCCATTTTCCACGCCACCGCCGGGGAATACATAATAGCTCCGGCCCTGCCGATTGCGTTCGAGCAGGGCAATTGAGTGATTTTGGATCAGTACGACGGCGGCGCGCGGTTTAGCTCTTTTCATCCATGAAGTTCCAATGACTGGTAATATGTAGGGGAAGCTGGCTATTTACATCAACAATCACTGCCAAAGCGGGGATTTTATCGTTATATGTTGGAGATGTCCAGCCCCAGGTAGGGTGGGAAGGTCCCGGACCCAGGATCAGCACACCCGCGCGCACCATCGAGCACTGCATGGCTGCAGGCATTACCTGTCCTGATCGCTCAGCAGCTGCATGGATGGAGAGCTTGACCAAACCCTGTGGTGATGCGAAGCGCAAATCCCATACAGTGCTGCTCAAGTTTGCTTCCCAGTGCCAATCGGGAATCAACCAGTGCAGGCGAATGTCGTGGTTTGAAACAGCTGGACCGGTCAGGGTGTCTTCCACCAGCCACGTTCCATCCTGTGCCGCAGTTACCTGCCGCTGGTGAGTTATCCCGAATCGGTGATACCCATTATGCTGTCCAATCAGGCTGAGGTCGCCAATGGCATCCTTCGTTCGCCTCGTCACCTGGGCCTGAGCCCAGTCCAGGTACAGGAAACGGCCAGCGCGGGTCATGGGCTCCTGCCCATCCAGCGTGATGGTGTTGTGTACCATGGGTGAGCAAAGTGCGTTATCCCAGGGCAAAGGTGCGGTGTAGCGGTATGTGCCCGGATCCAGGGTGACGTTCATTCCCTGCCACCACAGGTCCAGGTGTAGCTGGTCGGAATGTCCGGGGCGGGAGGTAAAGTGGACAGCCCGTAGATAAGCCCAGGAGTCATATGCGCCATGCAGCACGGTCTGGTTGGGATGGGTGAGGCCAGCTGCAGCCGGTTCCTGATTGGAGGTGGTTACAAGCGGCAGACCGAACCATAAACTTATCTCATCCCAGGAACCTGGGGAGAAAGCCGAACGACCATGGAAAGCCCGGGCAGCTGCCTGCAATACCGGTCTGAAATCCTCAAAGGGAAGGCTGGTCAGTGGGAAGATGTAGGCGCCGTCATTGGGCCCCAGATTTGGCACCCCTCCTGAACGGGGGTCTACCAGCGCCAGCAGCCAGCTGACTGCAGCCTGCAGACGGGCCAATGTTTGAGGCGGGAAAGGTTTTTCAGAGGAGGTCGCTGGTTGGATCGCCAATGCCCATAAAGCAGCCTGAAGCATCAGGCGGTGGTAGTTGGTCGAGTGCTGGCTATAGGTACCATCAGGGGCGATCTGGTTTTGAAAGGCATGGTTCAACCACTGCCAACCCAGCTTTTGCCAGGCCGGTGCAGATGGGTGGTCCGGAAGGGCGGCCGCGGCACTGTAAAGACCCAGGGCTTCGCTGATCAGGTGGTTGTTGTTCTGAGCCCGCGCATAGATCAACGTTGGCGGGATGCGGGCTGCGTGTTGAGCTACCCCTTCAGCCAGTTGTGCCTGGCGTACCGGGGTGGAATGCCTAGAAGAAGAAAACACCTGGGCGGCGAAGATAAAGCCGATCAGGCGCAAGGCAGTTTCCTGACCGGAGATCCAGTTCGGACCCAGGTAGGGTGGGTTGGTCTTCTGAAACGCCTCTAAATATCCCCAGAAAGCCTGGGGAAAGGATTCATCCTGCGTCAGCAGGTATGCCCGACCGAGTGTAAACACCCAACCAAAGCGAGCTGGCTCCCAGATGAGTTTCAGGTCGCCCAGGTCATGCCCGAATGTTTCATACTCTGTCCAATGCCGCAGCGGTAGTTGAGGGGTTAGATCCAATGGAACCGGGAGGCCACCGAACAGGCGAACCTGTCCAGCGACGATCTCTTTGGCCTCGTCCGTTAACGCGGTCAGCCCCTTTTCACCCAACAGCACCGTCTGTTGGTCAACTTCTGGCAGGTGCAGGATCGGGCGGAGCGGTTGCGCGCATTGCGGTGCAGAGGGGGTGGGGGTAAGCCGGCGGTAGTGCCCGCTACGCAGGCCAAGCTGGTAAAAGGCGTACAGGCTTAGCTGAGGTAGCCCCAGCTCACGCAGTGCTTTGAGGCCGATGTTCAGGCGATGGGAAATACCACTCATATTTGGAGGATTGTACCATTGAGAGGGTTGAAGATGACAGGGGTATGATTGCCTGGATCAAATATGAACTTCACAATTCTTCATGAAGTATTTATATTGATGTAACACAAGATTTAATGGTATAAAGGGTACCGTCAACCTATGATATGGTTGTAATTCACCGTTTACACCACCGGTAGATTCTAAAACCAGTTCGTAATCGTGTGTCCTCAATGAAAGAAGGTTTGTATGAACGCGCCAGATCTCCAAGAGAGCATTCGATAAAACCAATTTCAGATGATTGGGACCTTTTCACCAGAACGTAGCGCTTCGATGGCTGCGAAGGTAGCCCTAGTCACTCCAAAGAGGTGAGCGTAGGGAATGGGTGGCGGACCGCCTGCCAGGATGGCGGCGGCGAAGGCTTCCCACTCTGCCTGGTGACCCTTGTCCTGGCGCATTCGCGAACGGAGCACAGTCCGTTTACCGGATCGGACCATCTCCAGCGAGCGGAAGTCATCCAATACCGCCACACGCCCATTGCAGAAGACTTCCAGGCGCTCCTTGGGGAAGGATTTGTCGCCGTTGGCCAGGTATGCCAGCGTGCCAACCGAGCCATCTGGGAAGGTGAAGGTCAGGATGATATTATCTTCCCGGTAGCGGCTCAGGTCAGGCAGCGCCTGCGCACTGACCGAGACGGGAGCTGCGCCTGCCAGGAAGGATAAGAAATCGACGAAATGGCAACCTTCGCCGATGATGCGCCCGCCGCCTTCTTCTGGATCGTGCAGCCAATGAGTGAGGGGTAGGAAACCCGCATTTACCCGGTAATGCATTGCCAGCGGTTCCTGGCGGTCGCGGAGAAACTCCGCCAAGCGGATGGCCAGCGGGGCGAAACGGCGGTTAAAACCGACCATCAGCAAACATCTCGAGCTGAGCTCCAATTGTGTTTGGATCTCCCCTAATCCCTCAGGAGTTATCGCCAGAGGTTTCTCACAGAAGACGTGCTTGCCAGCTTTCAAGGCACGCACCACCTGACCGGCGTGCAGGTTATGACGGGTGAGGATGGCAATGGTGTTGACCGCTGGATCGCGCAGCAGCTGCGCCTCATCGGCAGCTGTGGAGCGGAAGCCATACTTTTGTGCGGCAGCATGGGCATGCAATCCGGAGGCTGAGACAACCGCGAGGCGTTCCACCTGAGGCACCTTTTGCAGGGCGGGGAACAGCACCCCGCTGGCAAAGTTACCCGCCCCTAAAACGCCCAGGCACACTGAGGCGGATCTCTCGGGCGTGACGGTCGGGATCAGGGCAGTCTCAATAGCCTGGTCGGCCGCAAACGGTAGACCGTTATTTTGTGGATAGGTTAGCAGCACACCCAGGAAAGGTTCGTCCCGCTTGCCGGTGATCAGCTCATATGCCGCAGGAGCCTGGTCAATCGGGAAACGATGGGTGATCAGCGGGCTGACGTCCAGCCGGCGGCTGGCGAGCAGATCCACGAAAGCCTGCAGGTTGCGGCCTTCCGTCCAGCGCACATAACCGATGGGATAATCTTGCCCTGCATCCTCATAGGCCGGGTCATAACGCCCGGGGCCGTAAGAGCGTGAGTTTATGAAGGACAGCTCTTTCTCGTAGTATATTTTGCGCGGCAGGGTCAGGCCGACCGCCCCGGTCGCTACGATGCGCGCCCGATCTCGGGCAATTACGCCGGCCAGCTCGACCGGGTCGGTGGAAGGGGTGTCGGCACAGATCAGGATCACATCCAGGCCGCGCCCGTGGGTGAATGCCTGGGCGGCTTCCTCAGCCTGAGGGCGAGCTACGGCGGTAGCGCCCATTTGGGCAGCCAGGGCAACGCGTTTGAGGTCCAGATCCACGCCAAAGACCCGGCAGCCAGCGGCCTGGGCAATGCCCACCGCTAGCAGCCCTAGAAGTCCTAAGCCGATCACGCCCACGCTCTCGCCCAGCTGCGGCTCGGCCAGGCGGTATCCGTGCAGAGCTATGGCACCCAGCGTGGCGAAAGCACCCGCTTCGAAATCCACCGTATCAGGCAAATGGGCGAGCAGATTCTGAGGCACCACGCTATATTCAGCGTGCACTGCATAACCACCACCTGCACATGCTACCCGGTCTCCCACCCGAAAACCTTGCAATCCAGATCCAACCGCACTGATCATACCCGCAGAGGAGTAGCCCAGGCCCATGGGCTGGTCAAGGCGGTTGAAGGCTGCTTCTAGCGTGGTCAGCAAGCCCTCCCGGCGGGCTTTATCCAGCACCTGGCGCACCAGGTCGGGACGGGAGTGGGCTTTACCAACCAGCGATTTTTCGGCGAACTCGACCAGCATGCGCTCGGTGCCAGCGGAGACGAGTGAGACCGCGGTGCGCACCTGGGCTGCCCCAGGTCGGGGAAGCGGAATGGGTAC
>Ga0105106_10000669_pt1 | contig 24202 bp, 16 predicted proteins | sample PPLLaktember2015_5_FD_79109 | JGI IMG/M metagenome (GOLD analysis project Ga0105106, IMG submission 79109) | Freshwater sediment microbial communities from Prairie Pothole Lake near Jamestown, North Dakota, USA - PPLs Lake P8 Core (1) Depth... | ecosystem: Environmental > Aquatic > Freshwater >...
CACATCTGAGAGGGCCCCACGCACTGCCTCAGTCAGGTCCCCGCATTGCTCAAACATGACACCGATCAGATGCGCGAGCACTTCGGTATCGGACTCGCCCAGAAACTGATGCCCGTCGCGCATCAATTTCGTTTTGATCGCCATATAGTTCTCAATGATGCCGTTGTGAACGATGGCGATCTGTTTCTTGCGATCCCAGTGCGGATGGGCGTTGACGTTGTTCGGTTCACCGTGCGTGGCCCACCGGGTGTGACCCATTCCGAGGGGTGCGTTCAGTGCACCGTCCTCCTCCCCCAGGAGCTTCGCCAGGTCGGCAACTTTGCCGGCTTTCTTGCGGATGTGCAGTACACCGTCGCGGACCACCGCGATCCCCGCAGAATCATAGCCGCGATACTCGAGCCTGCGCAGGCCTTCGAGAATGAATGGAACACAATTCTGAGCTCCGATATAGCCGACTATACCGCACATGGTTCCCTCCGCGTTCTCGGCGATTAAAGCTTAAATAAAAACATAGGAAAAACGTGCCCTGAAGTCAACACTCCTGAACACTAACACTTCTGAACGCCACATTGTTTCATTCGACGGGAACCCCGGTGGCCTGACCCTTCGGGGAGATTCCTGCGACGCCGACCATCCGTCCCGATCGATAGCCGTCGCGCCGATGCGAGTGATATGACGCTGCTTCGTGGATCGTGCATGCGGGATGTACCTCAATCAAGCTTGCAGACACACCCGCGCGGACCAGCTGCGCCACATTAGCAGATTTCAGGTCCGCGTATTGCTTTCCATTCCGCACTGTGATAGAGCCGGCATCCAATGCCCCGGCCACCTCCGCGCCGACTTCGTAACAACACGCTCCGGCGGCCGGCCCGATGAACGCCTCGATGCGGGAGGGGAGAGCGCCGTAGGCAACCGTGAGCGCGTCCACGGCCGCAGAGACGATCCCGGCAGCCGTTCCGCGCCACCCCGCATGCACCACGGCGAGTCCGTGCACAGCACGGTCCAGCAGGAACACCGGAACACAGTCCGCCACCGTGACACACAAGTAGAGTCTCGAACAGTTGGTGATCATCGCATCGCATGCCGGATATATCCCCGGCGCGTCCACCCGCGTCACCATGCTGCCGTGCACCTGCTGCATCAAGGCCAGTTCGGTGATCCCGACTCCCAGCTCCCCGAAGAATCGTGCACGGTTCTGGTGGACGATGGCGGGATCATCGCCGACCGAAAAGGAGAGATTCATTCCGAACAACGAACCCGGAACTCCCCCGATGCGCGTGCTGAGACCTGTGGTCAACGCCGTCCCGCGTCCGAAACTGGATGGACGCACTATGGAGAGTCCGCCACTCATGACACCTGCAGGTCCTGTTCGAGGGGAATATCGAGTACAACAGTTGTCCCCCTCTTCACGGCGCTCTCAATTGCTATTGACGCGCCCAGATCATCCATGGTCTTCTTCACTATCGCGAGACCCAGACCCATGCCGTCCGTCTTCGTCGAGAAATTCGGCTGGAAGAGCTTCTGGCGGACCTCGTCGGAGATGCCCGAACCATAATCCCGGAATGCCACGCTGACGCCCGAGCTGCTGCGCCGGACCGTAACCTCAATCGTCCCTTTGCCCGCGGTCGCCTGGACGGCATTGCGGATGATATTGATAAAAGCGCGGCGCAGCTCTTCACGATCGGCCTGCAGGGCCGGAAGTCCGGCTTCTGCATCGATCTTGAATGTCACCCGTGTATCCGGCCGGAACAACTGCACGGCTTCGCGGACGACGCTCTCCACATCACACGCCTCGACTTTCCTCCGGGGCATCCGGGCAAAGTGCGAAAACTCCGAGGCAATACGGCTGAGCGTGTCAATCTGCTCTATCACGGTCCGCGTTACCGCCTCCAGGATGGAACTGAAGTCCGGTGCGTTGTCGCGATAGGTTTGGCGCAGATGCTGGATGGATAACTTCATGGGTGTCAGGGGATTCTTGATCTCGTGGGCAATTTGTCTGGCCATCTCACGCCAGGCCAATTCCCGTTCCGCCTGCACAAGTTCGTCGCGGCTGCGGCGCACATCGCGCGCCATCGCATCAAACGCCTGCACAAGTTCCCCGATCTCCCCTTCTGCCCTGGGCAGACGTGCTGAAATCTCCAGGTTCCCCCGGGCGACGTCGCGCGTCAACACCGTGAGTTTCTGCACTGGGGCGGCAATCCGGTTCGCGAGCACCGTGGTCGCAATCACTATCGACAGAAGTACCACCGCATAGACCCCAATCAGCACCGCATTCCGCTCGGAGAGTTCCCGGTCCACTTCTTCCTGCCTGTACAGCGTCGGGACACCCACGATGCCGATAACACCGCCTGCCGCATCGAGCACCGGTCTGTATCCGACTTCGTACTGATACAGCCCGACATGTTCGGTCTGCATATGGTAACGCCGGCCGTCGAGCACGACGGCGGCATAGGCCCTGCCGTTCAGCCGATCGTCCAGCAGCCCCGTTGTATAGAGCTCCGGGCGGCTGCTGATCCGCAGCTCGTTGCCGACATAGACGTTGAAATCCGTGCCGACATTGGAAGCGATCAGCTCCACACGATCGGGCCGCAAGGTGAGATCTGATGAGACATCGGCATACTCCCCGATTCCGGCGATCTCCTGGGCGATCGATGCCGTCTCCTCTTCAAGCCGGCTGGAGAGAGTTTCGATCACCCGGCGATGGACTTCATACTGACTGTAGAACATCAACAAACCCAGCGGAACGAACGCTGTGAGCAGCATCGCCATCAGCAATTTGTCACGGAAAGTGAGCCGGTACCGTCTGCCGCGCACCCAGGCGACGACCGCAGCCACACCGCCACCAAGGACCGCGACGATAATGAAGACGAGCGGGATTTTGACGAGGCCCACCATCGTCATGAGGATTTGCTGGTGCGCCATGCTGAGAACGACGACATCGTGGCGGTCCGGGCCGCGCCGGATAGAGTAGCAATCGTAGGACGCAGTGCCGATGAACTCCGAACTCCAGACGGTAGGCGATTCCGGTCGGTTGAGCGTAGCGCGGACATCGTCGGACAGCATATGCGTGTACGGAAAATCCGGGTTCGTCGTACGGACGAGCAACGCATCCCGGTACTCGGAGAGCGTGATGGGGCGGTAGAACGACTCGATGGGTTCGCCGGCGCTTCTGCGCAAGATTGCGGGGTTGTCTCCCCTGAAGAGTTGCTGCTCCCCGGCGGCAATCACAACGCGGGCGTATCCGGAGGGATGTCCGGACGGATCCCGAAGGAGAGTGGTTCCTCCATACACCCGTACGGCGCTGATGCCGTCACCGATGCTTTTGATACGCACTTTTCCGAGCGAATCCAGGGGCAGGGTTTCCGCGAACGGGATAACCAACGATGTCTGGCTTCCGATCGCAAACCTGCCCACCTCTCCTCCTGAGGAATCCAGAACCACGAAGAGCGCACTGTATCCTTCACGGCATGCGTTGCTTCGGGCCCAGGCCTCGAGCGGAACGCTTGTTACTCCCGCATCCTGTTGCGCAAACGTGTCTGTGCGCGCGGCCGATACTTCCGTGAGTTGACGAAGTCCGTCATCCACAACCAGCTTCAGCCACCCGTCGACAGGACGAAGGAACTCGACGGCAAAGGCCTCGATGCGGCTGCGCACATGCTGCTCGATATTCCGCTGCAGCAACGGCAGCAGGAGGGACAGGGTCATCAAACCGGAGACAGCTATGAGGGTGCCTTTGCGCAACGGTGCGGTGCCTGGCTCCAGAGAAAGTCGCCAGAACGCCACTGCAATGAACAACGCCGCACACATGAGCCTGTACGGTACCGACATTAAGGGCTCGACCTGGAGAGTACCAAAAAGGACGGCGGCGGTCACATAAAGGATGATGACGCGGAGCAATCCCGCGTAACCGCCTCCGAGCCAGGTGATCACATGTTCCGTAGTGCGCACGGCGACAACAACCATACACATGCACAGCATGCCGAGAGTCAGGATCATCACACCCATCCCGAACGTCGGAACGATGATCGCCGGATCACCATATCCCATAGTGGAGTCGTAGATGGCGCTACGCACAACCGCGCCGAGACCTCGCAGGATCCAGAAAAGCAGGAATGTCACCACGATGGCCAGAATGGTGTGCCCAAGCAAGCGGATGACGCCCGGTGATTGTCGCACTTCCCGCCGGCGCACGGCAGTCAGCCGGGCGAGAGACCAAAGGCTGAGGGAAAGGACAATCGTGGTGATGAGCAGGTCCCCGACGGATCGTGCGAGTCCGCCCCCGAATCCCGAGGCGAACAGTGCGGGGTCGAAGATACCGTGGGGAATGACACGCCCGGGAAAGCCCAGCCACACCCAGAGGTACCGCAGGCCCCAGAGCGCCAGCGTGAGTCCAATCGCGCCCTCGAGCCTCCCTCTGCGCCGGAGAAGCCATCGGGCAACGGGCACGGCCGCTGCAAAGCAAAGGAGCACAGCGAGCACGGTGTCGAATGCGGCGAAATCGCCCCGGAGGCGTTCGATTACCGCCGACCGACCCGGCCGGAGAACGCTCACCGCTCCCACGCGACGGGCATCGATGCCATAGAGGGGGACCGCGAGCCAGCGTCCGTCTTTCCGGCCGGTGGCGTTGTCGGAGAAGTCAAATTCAACCACTGTACCCAGGCGGCTCCCCAAGCGATCAGCGAGCCCGACGTATGCCATAAATCTGTTGCTGAGAGGATAATCCAGTTCCACGATTTGACGTACTGCAACGACGCCGACGATCATCCCCGCGTTCCGAGCAGGTGAGACCACGAGCAATTGTGAGGCGACCGGAGTCCTCACGACTATTGACGTCATCCGGCCGGTCAGTGCAATCTGTACCTCGGGGCCAATGGAAGGTCCGCTGGATCCTCCCCACGCGGCGAGTTCGCCGTCCGCATCATAAATCTCCACACCACATTCGTGCGACTCGGCCGCAGCGGCGACGGCGGCGAAGAGCGCCCGCCGGTCGCTGTGCAGGCCGTGCAGATAACCTGCAACACCCTGCTGTTGCCCGAGCTCCACCGCGATCCGTCCGGCCGAGCGTTGGAGGTCACCAAATTCCTGCACGGCTATCGCAGCATCCGCCTGAGCCTCTTCCGCCTGGATGCTTTCCCATCCCCGCTCCAGAGAGGCCACCCGAACAACACGGATCCCCTGCGACAGAAAAAGCAGGCAGAGGAGGAGAATGATAATCCCAGCCTCGCGGTATCGTCGTTGGGCAAAGAAGCTGCGGATCCGGTGTGATGGTGAGGGCATCGTGCGGATTTTAGTAGATGCTTAGGTGTGTGATCATCCAGTCTTCTCCCCCACCGGTGAGGGAGACATACAGGTGTGCCTCCTCCCGGACTCCCTGAAAGAGGTATGTGACGCTGCCGGTGGCAAACGGGTTTGGCGCTGCACATTCAACCCTGGAGAACTTCACGGCAAGAACCTTGTGCCTCCGCAGGAAGAGGTCGAGCACGTAGAACGCCTGATGCGCGCTATAATGCGCCTCCTCGCACTCGGGCAGCTGAAGGTACGTACGCTGTCCGAGATGGGAGGAGAACTGCGCAATCGATCCCGCCACGATCCCTTTCTCCACGGACTCGAAAACCAGCGCAGCTCCCGCACCTGGCTCCTGGAGCGGCTGTGAGCGGGCAAACGCGAAGGCCGGACCACCGATCACCGGCGATCCGGCCAGAAGTACACCGCATATGAAGGTGCGCATGTTAACCATGTATCCCCTATGCAGAAAAAAAGTACGCCAAAGAGCGACGAAAGTCAACCGGCGCCGTCAACCGCCGGCCTGCGGCCCGCCTCCGCGCACCGAGGGGACATTTCGCTTCATCAACCGGTTCGAAGGAATCAGCTGATATGCCCAGTCAAACACCACGCGGTTCTGCGAGAGGGTTGAAACCCGGAACTTGGCGTAATGATCGTCCCAGGTCCACACCACATACGTGTGACCGGTCATGAGGGCCACGTCATGGGTCGGTGACCATCCACCCGCCGGGGCCTGACCGATGTCGAGTATGGAATTCGTCGGACCCACATCCTGAATGTCGGTGTCCTGTCCGACACTCATGCGGTAATGACCGTTCGCGCCGTCATAGACCATGTCCGCATACTGGTCATTCTCCGCCACAACAAGGTATCTGGAGAAGTCATACGCTGACTGGGCCGGATTGATGACGGCATTTATCAGAGTAACATCATAACCTTCCGGACGCGGGATGTCGTAGGCAACATCAGTACTCAACTCGCTCTCATTGCCGTCATAGTCGTACGCACTCACGGCGTAGTAGTACACCGATCCGTTCCTTGCGCCGTCGTCGTAGTAATAGGGGCTTTCCGACGACCCGATCAGCTCATACCGGCCGTTGTAGCTGGAGCTCACGTACACATCATACCCGGCAAGGTCCGGCTCGCGGTTATTATCCCAGTACAGCTCGATGAAATCGTCCCCGGTGGCTGTATACAATCCCCTCGGAGGAATCGGAGCGGTAAAATCCGGTTCTTGGATCCAATCATGACAGCCGGATCCGGACAGGAGGATTGCCAGGAGAGTGAGTGCGTAACCGATCATTTTCATGTGAACCTCGCCTTGTCTAACATTTCCACCAGGCTTAGTTCAAACAATGTGCCATAGCCGTCCGTAATTCAAATCCCCCTGAAGTCCTCAATTTCGGCAGAACTCAGGGGGGGTCTGTATAAATGCAAATGCAGCGTCTATTTTACTGGACGGTCAACACCATAACGCCAGACCATTATTGAGGATGCCGATGGGCTTTCCCCACAGACGGGTTCCGCCGAAGGGGGTGTTCCTGGCGCGTGATTTGAAGGACGACGGGTCCACGATCCATTCTGCCGCCGGATCGAACAGGGTCAAATTCGCCTGCTCGCCTTCCGCGACCGCGATTGGGGGAAGATGGAGTAGCTGCCGGGGATTGGTTGAAAGCTTTTCCACAAGCTGGTAGAGGGAGAGGATGTTTTTCCGGACAAGTTCCGTCACGGCCAACCCCAGGGCCGTCTCCAGTCCGATGATGCCGAAGGGGGCCTGTGCAAACTCGACTTCTTTCTCGTCGTACGAATGCGGGGCATGGTCTGTGGCAATGACGTCAATCACTCCCTCCTTCAGTCCTGCTTTCATCGCTTCCACATCCTCGCGGGTGCGGAGCGGGGGATTCATTTTTGTGTTTGTGTCGAATGTGGAGAGGGCGTCATCCGTCATTGTGAAGTGGTGGGGCGTCACTTCACAGGTGACGTGCAGTCCTTTCGCTTTAGCATTCCTGATATGATCAAGCGTCTCTGCAACGCTTACATGAGCCGCGTGGTACTGCCCGCCGGTGTACTCGGCCAGCCGGATATCGCGCGCGATCATGATCTCTTCACCCACTCGCGGTATAGGGGGAAGGCCGAGAGAGGCCGACGGATAGCCCTCATTAGCGACGCCGCCTTTGGTGAGTGCGGGATCCTGGGCATGCTGGATGATGGGTCTCTTGAACATCGTGCTGTATTCGAGGGCGCGGCGCATGAGTTCCGCATCATGCACGGGGTCGCCGTCGTCCGAAAAACCGACGGCGCCTGCAGCGGCAAGTTCCGCCAGCGGGGCCAGATGTTCGCCTTTCCGTCCGGCCGTCACAGCGCCGATAGGGTAGACATTCACCAATCCCCCCAGTGCGACACGCGCACGGGCATGGATGAAATGGACAATCGATTCATCGTCGATCGGGGGATTGGTGTTGGGCATGCAGCACACCGCGGTGAACCCGCCCGCGGCCGCCGCCGCACATCCCGACGCTATGGATTCCTTGTACTCGAAGCCCGGTTCCCGGAAATGGACGTGCATGTCGATGAATCCGGGTGCGATGATTTTCCCCTTGAGTTCAATCACCTGTGCGGCGCTCGCCGAGAGGTTTGTCCCCGTGCGCTCGATGCGACCGTCGTGGATCAGGATATCCAACGCCTCATCGCGCCCCGTGGGAGGATCGACAAGCCTGCCGCCCTTCAGAAGGAGTTGCATAGGTGTCTGCTGTTGAATGATGAGATCAGTGATTTCTGTCCGGGAAGTCCTTAACCACGCGTTGACAGCAAGTACAGCACCGACATCCGCACAGCGACACCATTGAGCACCTGCTGGAGGATCACCGAATGTTCGCTGTCGGCCACATCCGCGGAAATTTCGACATCCCGGTTGATCGGGCCGGGGTGCATAATTGTTATCACCCGGCCGGCTTTTTCGAGGCGCTGACGGGTAATCCCGTATGTCTGCCGGTACTCCCGGATCGTCGGAAAGAGTCGGCCCGCATCCCGCTCGAGCTGTATGCGCAGAACGTTCAGGACGTCAACCGTCGGGAGAATGTCATCGAGATGATAGTACACTTCGACGCCGAGCCGTTCGATCTCGCGCGGAATCATGGTTGCCGGCCCGCACACAGACACCCGCGCCCCCATGGTCTTCAGGCCCAGGATATTCGAACGTGCAACCCGGCTATGGGAGACATCGCCGACGATACAGACATGGAGATCATTCAACCGGCCATGCTTCTCGCGGATCGTGAACATATCCAGCAAGCCCTGCGTCGGGTGTTCGTGCGAACCGTCGCCGGCGTTTATGACGTTCGCATCGATGACGCGGGAGAGGTAATGCGGTGCGCCCGCCGCGCTGTGACGCATCACCACCATATCCACCTTCATCGCCTCGATGTTCCGCGCCGTATCCTTGAGGGTTTCCCCTTTACTCACACTGCTCCCCGTTGCCGCAAAACCGAGGACATCCGCAGACAAGCGCCGTTCCGCCAGCTCGAACGAGAGCCGTGTGCGTGTGGAATTCTCAAAGAACATGTTTGCAACGGTCTTCCCCTGGAGCGGCGGCACCTTTTTGATGGGCCTCTCCAGCACTTCGCGGAATGAGACCGCGGTGTCCAGGATCAGCTGAAGATCTTCACGGCTCATGCCGTCCAGGCCGAGAAGGTGTTTGCTGTGCAGTGGCATGGATATTCTCTCTGGTGGTCAGCGTTTCATTCTTCGGGATGCATCAGGAGGACGGTGTCTTCGCCGTCCACCTCTTTCACGTGCACACGGATCGACTCGTTCGCGGAAGTGGGAACGTTCTTGCCCACATAGTCCGCCCGGATCGGCAACTGCCGGTGTCCGCGATCAACGAGGACCGCAAGCTGGATGGTCCGCGGGCGGCCGAGATCAATCAGCTCGTCGAGAGCCGCACGGATCGTTCGGCCGGTGAACAGCACATCATCGATCAGGATCACGTCCCGGCCGCTGATGTCGAACAATACTTCCGTCCCCTTCAGCTGCGGCTGCTCAAGTTTGCCAAGCAGGTCGTCGCGATACAGGGTTATATCCAGTGAGCCGATATGCAGCTTCGTGTGTTCGACATCTTCGATGATGCTGGCGATCCGCCGCGCGATAAATTCTCCCCGGGTGCGGATGCCGACAATGACAATGTTGGCGGCCCCCCTGTTCTTCTCCAGAATTTCGTGCGCCAGCCGCGTGAGGGTCCGGTCGAATCCTTCGTTGTCAATGATCTGTGCTTTGAGTCGTCGCATCGGAGTATTCCGTTATGCTGGGAATGACGTGATGTAAGAAGGGCAAGAAAAAGCCTCCACCCGCATGCTGCGAATGGAGGTGAAAATGCCGCGCCCCGTGCACACCACAGGGTCGGCACGAATGAGTTCGGCCGCGTCGCGGGAACTCATCAGGTATGTTCGTTGGGAGGTTCAGGTTCACTGCGTATCCCTTCCCTGCCTCTCTGTGCAGGATTTAAAGGGGGTGGGCGATATAGGACTTGAACCTATGACCTCACGGATGTGAACCGTGCGCTCTAACCAACTGAGCTAATCGCCCTTGTTTCCAGGTGAATATACGCGTTTTGACGCGGATGTGCAAGTCGCTCCTGCTGCGGCTTCGGCCGCTTCATCGAGTCCTTTCAAGCTGAAGAATCTGTTGCGTGTTCCTCAGGAGTTGTTCCGGCTCGTAGTTTTCCTCTCCGTCAATAACATACTGTTTCAGGAACTCCCGGCAAATGGTCAGAGGATCCTTCCCCGCGTTCGACTCCTTTTTCGATTCCTTCAGGCAATAGAGGGCCGCTGACTTGATCCCTTTGGTCCAGCGGAGCTTTGTCCCCCCCGTGAGTCCCGCCTGGGCCCCCGGCAGCTGCATTTCACGGCGTGCAAGCTTCGGCTCCAAATCCTTGAAGTGAATCTGCAGATAGTTCATTGCCCCGACGATCGTGCGGTGGTGGGACATCTCCGATCCGATCTCCAGCAGCAACTGCCGCTTCTCCTTTTCCTCCTGTGCTGTCAGCTGATCATCGCGCTTCAGGTACTTCACACTGAGAGATCTGTCCGCGCCCGTCGGAAGTTGACCTTCCATCATACCGGCGAAAGTGTTCTCCTCAACACCCTTCTTGCGTTCCTCAAGTGTCGTGAGTGTGATCGATGACCTTCCTTTGATTTCTGTGACCGAGAGGGTCTCGCCGCCATCGGGACCAATGACTGTCAACATCATCTTTCCGCCGGCGGCTTTGGACACATGGGCCACGTGCATCTCGTCCAGCATTTCCATGCACTGGCGCTCTGTCATCCATATCCCCGGCGTCCGTTGAGTCATATCACGCATTGCATGCCTCCACACGCCATGAAGCCGGCTCATCAGCGGCAAACCCGTTTTCACCCCCTGTTGGAGGGAGCAACTTTCATACCATCAGGGATGTGGATTGGCCTGTCTGGATACGGGGGTTGGAAGAGAGAATACCGGCAAAGAAGTCCAATATTGGCCATGTGTTCATTCTTTTGCTTTTTCGTCGTATTCGGCCGCCGCGTCTCCGACATCAAAGTATTCTTTGATTTTTCCCGCCACTTTGTCGCCAACCACAGCTGCAAGCTGTTCAGCCGTCGCGAACCGGACACCCTGGACGGACCCGAACACCTCTAAAAGCTCCTTCGCCCTCTTATCGCCGACGCCGGCTATGAGATCGAGCTCAGTTTGTAGAGTCCGCTTTTCCCGCAACGTGCGGTGATAGGTAATGGCGAACCGGTGTGCCTCATCGCGTACCTGCTGGAGCAACCGGAGTCCCGTTGAAGTCTTGGCGATGAGTTCGGGATCGCTCCTGCCGGGGAGGAAAACCTCTTCCAACCGTTTTGCCAGACCGATAATGTGTACGTCGGACAGCCCGAGCATAAGGAGCACCTCGACTGCGCTGGAGAGTTGACCTTTTCCACCGTCGACCATGATGAGATCCGGCGGCGTTCCCTGTTCATCAATCATCCGGGTATACCGTCGCTCGATCACCTCGCGCATGCTCGCGAAATCATCTGATCCGAGCACACTCCGGATCTTGAACTTCCGGTATTCGCTCTTCCGCGGTTTCCCGTCAACAAACACAACCATGGATGCCACCGAATCCGTCCCCTGCGTGTTGGAAATATCGAAGCACTCGATCCGTCTCGGCAACCGGACGAGGTGAAGGTCTTTCTGAAGTGACACCACGGCATGGGGGACATAATCAGACTTCTTCATCCGCTGGATCTTCAGTTCATCCAGGAGGAAACGGGCATTGGTCCGCGAGAGATTCACCAAGGTGGTCTCCTCCCCTTCTGCTGGGAGCCGGACCACCAGGGGCGAACCCCGCCGGTCGGTCAACCACTGCTGGACAACCGCACTGTCTTCCGGCTGTTCGGGCACGAGGATTTCTCCGGGAAGATCCTCCGCTTCAAGATAGTGTTGCTGCAGGACGATGCTGAGTATTTCGGATGACGGCCTGTTTTCCACATTGTTCATGTAATAATGCCGCCGCCCTATCAACTTGCCTTCCCGGACCGCAAAGATCACACCGCAGGCATCGTCGCCTTCCGCGGCAAAAGAAACGATATCTCGATCCCCACCATCCAGCAGAGCCACTTTCTGGCGCTCGCTGTACGCTTGCAGCCCCTTGATGCGGTCACGCACCAGCGCGGCATCCTCAAACCTCATCGCATTTGAGAGGCCTTCCATCTCCTCGCGCAGACGGGCGATCAAGGTATCGGTCTTGCCTCGCAGGACTGCGGCAACCTGGTCAATCATGCTCTGATACCGCTCCCGGGACACCAGGCCCTCGCAGGGACCTTCGCATTTCTTGATGTGGTAGTCGAGGCAGAGCCGGTACTTTTTCCGCGCGATCGAGTCGGCATCCAGAGCATAATTGCAGCTGCGAATCATGAAAATATCCCGCACCGCCTTCAGGGCGGCACGGACATTCTTCACGTCCGTGTAGGGACCGAAATAGCGGGAACCGTCACGCCGTATGCGCCGCGTGACGAACACACGGGGAAACGGTTCATTGGTGATGACGATGTAGGGATAGCTCTTGTCGTCTTTGAGGTTGACGTTGTACCGCGGCCGGAGTTTCTTGATGAGGTTCGCTTCGAGGATCAGAGCCTCGACTTCCGAATCCGTCACGATGATTTCCAGGTCGGTGGCGCGCTGCAGCATCAGCTCAATACGCCGGTCCACAGAACGGGACTTCTGGAAATACTGCCGCACACGGTTCCTGAGGCTCTTGGCTTTGCCTACATAGAGTACGTTCCCTTCAGCGTCCTTGTGCTGGTAGACGCCCGGACCTGCAGGAAGCGCCTCGAGCTTTTGAGCCAGCGACACTAACTCGTCGCTAATCCTGATGGAAATAGTCGGTTGAACGCGTTCTTCCATCGCGCCATTGCCTCTACCGGATGAGCAGCATCGACTTCACGGCAACCCTCCCGCCTGCCTGCAGGCGGACGAAATACACACCGCTTGCCAACCCGGAACTGCTTTCGCCGGCGGCGGGGAAAGTGACCGAGTACCTGCCGGCGGGTTTCTCTTCGTTCACGAGCACAGCCACTTCACGCCCCAGCATGTCATACACGGTGAGTTTCACCCGGCTGGACCCCGGGCCTTGGGCCACGGACGCATCATTCCCAGCCGGGACCCGGAATGTTATGGTCGTACTCGGATTGAACGGATTTGGGTAGTTCTGTTCCAGCGCGAATTCCGACGGCTGTTCCGGCGCTTCCGGTATTCCGGTGGACACAAGACTCTGTTTCAGTACCAGGCCTTCAGGATCCAACTCAATCGATGTCGGGGAGAATGAAAGGGGGACCCGTATCACAAATAGTCGTGCGTCGGGCATAATGGTGAACACGGTGTCACGCAGGCTGTTCGCTGCCCGCACTTCCAACGGGACGGTAAACGTCGGCCATGACGGCTCCTGCTGCTGCGTTACGCTTACGGTCAGCGTATCCAATGACCAGCTGAACGTGCTGGCGTACATCGGCCATCCCAACCCGTACACCCACTGATCGAAGAACCACTGCATGCTCCTGCCCGTGACGGTATCGGCAACCGCCCGCAAATCCCCGGTGGTCGCGGATCCTCCGGCATACAGGTCGCGGTAGCGGTTCAGTATCCGGAAGAAAACTGAATCGCCGACCACCCCCCGGAGCGTATGCAACACCCATGCTCCCTTGCTGTACACCACATCGTCAAACAGGTTGAATCCCTGCCCTTCGGGATCGTACAGGGATCCCCGCCACGATCCGTAGTTGAAGCCCTCCAGCTCGTCGTGCATATAGCGCGTGAGGGCGTCACGCCCGCCTTTTTGTTCCTGCCAGAGCGCTTCGGCATACGTGGCAAAGCTTTCGTTGAGCCAGATATCCCTCCACGTTCCGCAGGTCACCAGATCGCCCCACCACTGATGTGCCAGCTCATGCACAACCACTTTCTCGTCGGTCTTGAGATAGCGGTTCAACGTGGTGATAGTCTGGTGCTCCATCCCGAGGTACTTAAACGGCACGATGGCAGTCATCCCGTACTTGTCAAACGGGTACGGCCCGAACACGGTGCTGAGACCCCCGATCATACTGCGTACCGACGGAAGATATGCAGCGCATTCTGCGGAGTCCTCCGGCCACACGTAGTACTGCACGGGCACCGTATCGCCGGCAGCGCGCACGAACGGGAGAGTGGAGATAGTGAATCGCGACGCCGTAATGCTGATGAGGTAGGTGGCAATCGGATGTGCCTCGCGCCAGTGCCACACCGTGGTGTTTCCGCCGGCAGAAGTCACACCCACAAGCCTGCCATTGCTTGCGGCAACATATCCTGCGGGCACTGTCACGGTAAGTTCGGCCGTTGCCTTGTCATCCGGGGTATCGACGCACGGCAGCCAGAACCTCGCGTCCGATGGTTCTGCGAGCGTGTATCCCAGATTAGAGGGAATGCCGAGGGTATCAAGGAAGAAGTAGTATCCCCATCGTCCCCCGGGTCTCCCGCCTTCCGGACGGCGGTAATCAATGGCAACCGTCACCGTATCATCTGCGGCACGACCGGCGCCAGGGGCGTGCAACGTGAGGGTCTCCTGAAGGCTGTCGAGTGATGTCGGCCAGGTCTCTCCGTCCACTGTGGCCTGGTTTATAACAAGCCCGGCCGCATTAACCACAATCAGTTGCGCCGTACTGTTGAGTCGCATGGTCATGGTCACGCGCCCTTCGAGTGCTCCCCCGGTCATGTCCAGTATTACGTCGATCTTGTAGTGGAGAGCATCGACGGCGGGGAGAAGTGTACTGCCCGAACGGCGTTGTTCACCGGCGGAACCGACAGATACCGCCAGGACCAGGCACACGACCGGCCACCACGCCCTCAGCGCCGGTGTGAGCGGTTCAACTTCTCGCGATGAACTTCTCATAGAGCGTTTTCCCGTTGGCAACCAGCATACCGAACAGCACGAATGCGGCACCCACGAAAACCATCGACGCGAGGCGCTCCTGCAACACCAGGGCGCCGATTAGGACCGCGACGATGGGATTGACAAAGGAGGAGAGTGAAACGTACACGGCATCTATTTTCTTGAGCAGCCAGTAGTATGCCATGAACGTGATTACGGAAGCCACAATCGTCAGGTAGGCGAGAGAGGCCACCGCCGGCCACGTCCAGATCACCGGCTGCCCGGTCTCAAGCACCAGACTCAGCGCCAGGAGCATCACCCCCCCCATAGCCATGCCCACGAAATTCATCGCCGTGGGGCTCACGGGCTCTCCGTGCTTCTTGATGATGATGAGAGCGACTGCCTGGAGAAACGTACTGAGGAGGATCGCCGCCATGCCAAGCATGCCCTGCGTGTCCGCGATCGAAAGATCCGAGGAGAAGATGAGCACGACCCCGATGAACCCCAGTGCAATCGATGCGGCCTTGAAAATGTCCAGGGGCTCGTTCTTCAGCATGAAGTGGGAGAGGAGGGCCACCCAGACGGGAAAAAAGGCGAAGAGAATGCTGCTCAACCCGGTGGGGACATATCGCTGCCCCCAGTAAATCAACGCGAAGGGAATGCCGATCGTGAGAATACCCAGTGCGGAGTAGACCTTCCACGCGACATGCGAGGTCAAAATGACACCACCGCTGATTCGAAGAAAGGCCAACAGCACAACGGCGGCGACGCAGCAGCGGATGCCTGCAGCAAGAAATGGAGGAACGGTCTCCGATCCGACACGAATGGCATACCAGGTCGTTCCCCAGACTGTCGAGATGATGAAGAATGCCAGCCAGATGCCGAAGCGTTTAGAGAGCACAGTTCCCCCCGGCCGCGATTCTCTTCACACTCCGGTCCTCCCCGAAGATCCAGAGGACCCGTCCGGACAGAACACGCCGTTCACTCCCCGTACCCCAGCCTCTTGATCCACTCGTCCCTCTCCCTCCACTTCTCCCGCACCCTCACATGCAGTTCGAGGAAGACGGGGTGATCCAGGAATTTTTCGATCTCGTGCCGTGCGAGGTGCCCGATCCTCTTGAGCATTGCACCCTGCTTTCCGATCACAATCCCTTTCTGGGAGTCCCGTTCAACGATGATATCTGCACTCACGAACCACTTTCCCGCTTCACGTTCTTTGAATTCGACGATATCCACTGTCGCTGAGTACGGAATCTCCTCGCGGCATGACAGAAAGATCTTTTCGCGGATGATTTCGGAAACAAAGAACCGTTCCGAATGCTCGCTGACAATGTCCGTGGGATAATATGGGGGATGCACGGGGAGAAGCGCCACCAGGGCACCGAGGAGCGTGTCTGTTCCTTCACTTCTCAGCGCAGAGATGGGGAAGACCTCGGTGAAGGGGAATGCATTGGCATACGCCCCGATAATCGGCAGCAGCTGTGCTTTCCGGACAAGATCGATTTTGTTCAGGACGAGGAACGTCGGTTTCCGAAAACCCTCGATCCTCTTGAACGCCTCGGCCTGCGACAGGCCCGTGCCCAGCTTCGGGTCCGTCGAGTCCACCATGAACAGCATCACGTCGGCGTCGGCAATCGCCGACGCTGCGCTGCGCATCATCGCCTCGTGCAACAGGTACCGCGGAGTGATGATGCCAGGCGTATCGAGAAACACAATCTGGAAGCCATCTGCAGAGAGGATTCCCAGCACTTTGTGCCGGGTCGTCTGAGGTTTGTCGGTGACAATGGAGACTTTTTGTTTCAGCAGACAGTTCATCAGCGTCGATTTGCCGACGTTCGGCTCACCGATGATCGTCACGTAGCCGCTTTTGAATTCTCCGCTGGCTCCCTCCGGTTGCCCATTCACCATCGTCCTTTGTCCATCGGCCATTGGTCTCTTGTTAGAGTGCGGCTTCCCCCGCTTCACCGGTGCGCACGCGGACCGCATCTTCAACGCCGTACACGAAGATCTTCCCATCGCCCACCTGGCCCGTTCGCGCCGTTTTGAGGATCGCGTCAACCACCTGGTCCTCCATGCGATCTGGCACGACGACTTCCAGCTTGATCTTCGGGAGGAAGTCAATCTGGTATTCGGATCCTCTGTAGAGCTCGGTATGGCCCTTTTGTCTGCCATACCCCTTCACTTCAGTGAGGGTCATGCCCTTCACGCCGATTTCGGCAAGGGCTTCGCGGACGTCGTCGATGCGGAACGGACGGATGATCGCTTCGATTTTTTTCATGCCGTGGCTTTCCTCGTGGTCGTGGGGCCCGTTATCGGCCGTGACACTGTTTGTACTTCTTGCCGCTCCCGCAGGGACATGGGTCGTTGCGTCCTATTTTGTCGCCGACGTGGATAGGCTGGGGTTTGCCGGCACGCGGCGGACCCTCCGCCGCGCCGGCGGCGGGCGGCTCGTCCGGTGCCCGGTTCGACCGGAACCCCATACCGTCGGTGGCATCATGGGTGATATGCATCTGTTGCGGTGGCCGTTGTGGTCCGCGGATGGGCAGCTGCTGCGCCGCCGCGGGGAAGAGCCGGAAGACCGTGGTGACCGTCTCGGTGTTCACCAGATCCAGCAATTCCATGAACATCCGGAAGGCCTCTGTCTTGTATTCCACCAGGGGATCCTTCTGGCCGTATGCCCGGAGGTGGATTCCCTCTTTCAGGTCATCCATTTCCCTCAGATGGTCTTTCCACTTCTCATCAATGTTCTGGAGCACGACCATCTTCTCGATCTGCCCCATCATTTCCGGCCCGAGCTTTTCCTCTTTGCGCCTATAAAATTCAGCAGCTTCCGCCAGGATCTTTGCACGCAGACCGTCGGGACCCAGATCCTGCCATTGGTCCGGCGTAACATCAAGGTTCACCAGCAGCTGTGCGCGCAACTCATCCTGCAAGGCCGTGATCTCGCCTTCACCGTAGTATTTCTCCACCAGTTTCTGCGCGAATTCTTCGGCCAGGTCCATAATGTCATCTTTGATGCGGTCACTCACCAGCGCCTTCCGGCGGCGGGTGTAGATGACCTCCCGCTGCTGGTTCATCACGTTGTCGTATTCCAGCAGGCGCTTGCGGATACCGAAATTGTTCTCCTCCACCTTTCGTTGGGCGCGTTCCACCGACCGGGTGATCATGCGGTGTTGGATCACCTCACCCTCTTTCAGCCCCATGCGCTCCATGACGGAAGCAATACGATCGCTCCCGAAGAGGCGCATGAGATCGTCTTCCAGCGACAGGAAGAATTGCGACGAACCGGGATCGCCCTGGCGTCCCGATCGGCCGCGCAACTGACGGTCGATGCGCCGCGCTTCGTGCCGCTCCGTTCCGACGATATGCAAGCCACCGGCTTCGCGGACCCCGGGACCGAGCTTGATATCGGTACCGCGTCCGGCCATGTTGGTGGCAATGGTGATCATGCCCGGCAAGCCGGCATGCGCCACGATCTCGGCCTCCCGTTGATGGTGTTTGGCGTTCAGCACGTTATGCGGAACATTCTTACGCTTCAGCATGCGACTGAGCGTCTCCGACACCTCGACACTTGTCGTACCGACCAGCACGGGCCTGTTCAACCCACGCATCTTCTCGATCTCTTCGATCACCGCGTTGTACTTTTCCCGCTTCGTCTTGTAGACCAGGTCCTCCATGTCTTCCCGGACCATCGGCCTGTTCGTCGGAACGACTACCACGTCGAGTTTGTAGATATCGAAGAATTCGCCGGCCTCGGTTTCCGCCGTCCCGGTCATCCCCGCGAGCTTCTTATACAGGCGGAAGTAGTTCTGCAGCGTGATGGTCGCCAGGGTCTGCATATCCCGCTCAACCTTCACCCCTTCCTTCGCTTCGATAGCCTGGTGCAATCCGTCGGAGTATCTGCGACCGGGCAAGAGACGGCCGGTGAATTCATCCACAATCATCACTTTGCCGTCATCGCTGACGACATATTCGTCATCCTTTTCGTACAGGGAATATGCCCGCAACAACTGGGAGACCGTATGGATACGGTCACTTCGCTCTGAGTAGAGAAGGGTCACCTCATCCTTCTTCTGCCGCGCCTGATCCTTGTCGATCGAGGCATCATTCTCGATGAGGCTGAACTCTGTTCCCAGGTCCGGCAAGAGAAAGAAATCTCTGTCGCCCACGATCGGGGAGAGGTATGATCGCCCTTTGTCGGTGAGATTAATCTGGTGATTCTTCTCGTCGATGGCGTAGAGGAGCTCATCGTCGATTTCATGCATCCGGCGGGACTGGTCGCGGAGGTACTCGGATTCGGTCTGTTGCACGAGACGCTTGTTCGACGGCTCGGCAAACATCTTCAGCAACCGGGGGTGCTTGGGGAGCCCGCGCGACGCCCGGAGCAGGAAAACGCCCGCCTCCTCTTGCTTCCCGTCCGCGAGCAGCGTTTCAGCCTCCGCAACGATCTTGGAAACGTAGGTACGCTGAGCATTCACCAGCCGCTCCACATGCGGCTTCATTTCATTGAATTTGTGATCTTCGCTCTTTGTCGGACCGCTGATGATCAGTGGCGTTCGGGCTTCGTCGATAAGCACAGAGTCCACTTCGTCGACGATCGCATAGTAATGCTCCCTTTGCACGAGGTCAATCTTGTCGACCACCATATTGTCGCGCAGGTAGTCGAACCCGAATTCGTTGTTGGTTCCGTAGGTGATATCACAGGCATACTCCCGACGGCGTTGCGCTGAATCCATGGTATTCTGAATGCATCCGACCGTCAGACCGAGAAACTGGTAGACCTGGCCCATCCAGATGCTGTCACGTTTCGCCAGATAGTCGTTGACAGTGACAAGATGGACGCCTCGCCCGGTCAGCGCGTTCAGATATATCGGCATCGTCGCAACGAGCGTCTTTCCCTCACCCGTGGCCATCTCGGAAATCTTACCCTGGTGCTGCACGATGCCGCCGATGAGCTGTACGTCAAACGGCACCATGTCCCACACAGAGGGACGTCCGAGCATGTCAAAGGTCCATTCCCGATCTTTCATGCGTCGGCAGGCTTCCTTCACCACGGCGAAGGCCTCGGGCAGAATCTCGTCGAGTACCTCGTTGGTAATCGCGTCCCGGTCCTTCTCCAGCGCGGCAATGTCGTCCAGCAGTTTCTCCCGGGCATTTCCGTCCATATCCGCCTGCAGATCGCGACGCAGCCCCGCAATCTGGTCTTCCGTCTCCTTCACGGCATCCTGAATCTGCTTACGGAATGTTGCCGTTTTTGCCTGCAGTTCCGTATCACCCAGCGCTTGCAGGGCCTCACCGTGAGCACTGATTTGCTCAACGAGAGGAAAAAGCGCTTTGACATCTTTTTCGTGCTTGCTGCCGAAGAACTTATTGAGAACGCCCAGCATGGTCATCACCAAAATGAAGTGAACGAGACAATGAATAAATAATATAACCAGAATCCCAGTACCGTGCAATCTGTTGATTTTTCAATGAATCTTCGCCAAAATAGAGGAACCAATAGAAAAGGACCCCAAATGCCGGCCAGAATTATTCTCGTTTTTCTCAGCGCCCTCATCGTGGGATGCACAGGCGGTCGCGAAATGTTCCGGACTCCGCTTCCGTTGCCCCCACCCGTCGGAACCCTGAGCGTTTCCACCATCCCCGGGATCAAAGCCCGGATCGATGCGCTTATCGCTGATTCGCTTTTCCCGCCGTCAAACATCGGTATCAGCGTTACCTCCCTCACACATGGCGACCAGCTGTACGCGCTGAACGAACACATGCTGTTCAATCCGGCGTCCAACCAGAAACTCCTGACGACATGCACCGCCCTCAGCAATCTTGGCACATCATATAGTTTTTCCACCGCCGTCTTTGCCGATTCGGCGCGACGGCTCGTGGTGCTGAAAGGATACGGCGATCCGCTGACGTCAACCGGGGATCTGGACTCGCTCGCACACATTGTAGCTCCCCTCCTGTCCCCAGCCGCCCCTTGGCGCGTGGCGGTGGATATTTCGTTCTTTGACGATCTCCCCTGGGGCGCAGGGTGGACGTGGGATGAAGAGCCCGAAGCCTACGGGATGTTCCTCTCTCCGGTGACACTTAACAACAATACCATTACCGTCCGGGTTCTCCCGGCGGAGCAAGCCGGAATCGCCCCCATTGTCTCGATCGATCCACCCACATCCTATGTCACCGTTGAAAACACCGCTGTCACGGTGGCGGATACGCCGACGGTGAGAATGGCAATCTCCCGCAAATGGAGGGAACGCTCGAACACCATCACGGTGCAGGGACAGATCCGCCTCGGGGGCCGTGCCCGCACCGGGCAGCTGAGTCTTTGGAAGCCCGAGCTGTACGCCGGATCGGTATTTGCGGAACGCCTCAGAACGTGGGGGGTGCCCGTGGAAGACCCGGTCACCGTCGACACCGTCACCACAACCATGGTCGAGTTGCAGCGTTTCGAGCACGGCATCGACACCGTCATGACCTTTCTGAACAAGGTGAGCGACAACCTCTCTGCGGAATGCGTGCTCAAGACTATCGCCGCGGAAAAATACGGCACCCCGGGCTCTGCCGAAGCCGGCAGGTGCCTGGTCAATGAGTTCCTCACGGCCTGCGGTGTGGACACAAACCGGATTTCGGTCGCTGACGGATCAGGCCTCTCGCGCTACAATTTGACGTCCGCCGCCACCATCGTCCGCGTCCTGGAACGGGTCTACAAGGATACGCAAAGCTTTCCGCTGCTGTATCATGCCCTCCCGATCGCCGGGGTGGATGGGACGATCGAATCGCGAATGCGCGGAACGCTCGCCGCGGGCAACCTGCGCGCGAAGACCGGATCACTCAGTGCCGTTTCGGCATTATCCGGATACGTGCTGACCCTCGACGGCGAGATGGTTGCCTTCTCGATGCTCATGCAGAATTTCCCCGGAGCCACCCGTCCGTACCGGATGGTCCAGGATGCCATAGGAGAGTATCTTGCGGGGTTGAAGAGAGGTGACCTCTAGAACTACGAATTAATGAGGTATGATGGATGATGCAGAATCCACACATCATGCATCACCATCCCATCATGGCGCGATGAGGAACACCACTCCGAGCGGCGGGAGGGTAAGGGAGAGCGACTGCGCTTGCCCGTGGGATGGTACCGGCTCCGTATGAAGACCACCGCCGTTCCCGACATTCGCGCCACCATAGGCAGTGCTGTCACTGTTCAGAGCTTCACGCCAGTACCCGGCGAAGGGAACACCCACCCGGTACCCGTGGCGAATGACCGGCGTGAGGTTGCATGCGACCAGGACTCTGGGGGTGTTCGATCGATCCTTCCGCAGAAACACGATGACGCTGTTTTCCCAGTCGTGAAAATCGACCCAGCTGAAGCCGTCGATGGAAAAATCCACTTCATGCAGCCCGGGTTCAGCGCGCAGCAGTGCATTGAGATCGCGCACCCAACGTTGCACCCCGATGTGAAACGGGAAGGCAAGGACGTGCCACTCCAGGCTCTCCTCATGGCTCCATTCGCGCCACTGCCCCAATTCGTTCCCCATGAAGAGCAATTTCTTCCCCGGATGGCCGAACATGTAACCGAGCAACAGCCGTACATTCGCGTACCTCTGCCATTCATCACCGGGCATTTTCCCGACCAGCGCCCCTTTGCCGTGCACGACTTCGTCGTGGGATATCGAAAGAACAAAGTTTTCCGAAAACGCATACCAGATGCTGAATGTGAGCTGATTATGGTGGAATTTTCGAAACACGGGATCCTTGGAAAAATAGTCCAGCGTGTCGTGCATCCATCCCATGTTCCACTTCATTCCGAACCCGAGCCCGCCGACATAGACCGGTCGTGAGACCATCGGCCAGTCCGTCGATTCCTCGGCGAATGTCTGCACATCGGGAAACTGTCCGTAGACGACCTCATTGAATCGCTTGAGGAACGCAATGGCGTCGAGATTCTCTTTTCCGCCGAACACATTCGGCACCCACTCACCCACCTTGCGGGAGTAGTTCAAATACAGCATGGAGGCGACGGCATCAACGCGGATCCCGTCGATATGATAGCGATCCAGCCAGTACACAGCGCTGCTGATGAGGAAGGCGCGGATTTCATTCCGGCCATAGTTGAAAATATAGCTGGCCCAATCCGGATGGTAGCCCTGCCGCGGGTCCGCATGCTCGAACAGGTGGGTTCCGTCGAAGTACGCCAGGCCGTGTTCGTCACCCGGAAAGTGCGAAGGCACCCAGTCAATTATTACCCCGACCCCCTGTTGATGCAACGTGTCGACCAGAAACATGAAATCCTGCGGAGTCCCGTAGCGGCTTGAGGGTGCAAAATACCCCGTGGTCTGATAGCCCCAGGAACCATAGAACGGGTGCTCCATGACCGGAAGAAGCTCCACGTGCGTATACCCCATGTCACTGACATAAGCCGCAAGCAGAGGAGCAATTTCGCGGTAAGTGAGGGAGCGGTTCCATTCCTCGGGCACCCGCCGCCAGGAGCCGACATGCACTTCATAGATGCTCATTGGCGCATCCAGTGCATTTGCCGCGTGACGGTTCTTCATCCACTCCGTGTCATTCCACGTGTAGTCCAGTGACCAGACCACGGAACCGGTTTTTGGCGGACATTCCCAATGGACGGCGAACGGGTCGCCCTTGTCCGCTTGATACCCATTGTAGCGCGATTCGATGTGATACTTGTAGATCATCCCTTCCTTGATGCCGGGGATGAACAGCTCCCACACGCCGGAGTCATCGTGGCGAGGGTGCATCCGGTGCTTGTCGCGTGTCCAGCCGTTGAAGTCGCCGACCACGGAGACGCGCTCGGCATTAGGCGCCCAGACACGGAACCATGTTCCGGGCGTCCCATTCCGGGTGCCGACATGTGATCCCAGGGTGTCGTGGAGCCGGAAGTGATTGCCTTCCTTGAAGAGATAGACATCGTGGTCAGTCATCGAATTATCCTTTGCTGAGTTACACGAACCGCAGGAAGAACCAGTAGACAAAGGTCTGCCCAACAGTCAGCGGAATCCCCGCGCGCGCGAATTGCACGAATGTGAGTGTCCCATGTGCGCGGCGCTCGGCCCTCTGGATGATCATAACGTTGCTTGCCGCTCCGAGAATCATGAAGTTGCCTGCGATGGTACTTCCCGCCGCGAGAGCCATCAGGAAGGGTGAGGAGCAGGACCGTCGCCTTCATGGCATGCCTCCGGCCCAGGAGAAGGACAACGGGCGTCCCCATGATTGCCACGACATCGTTCATCAGCAGCGCAGAAAGAAGCCCGCTGCCGAACAGCACCATCAGTATCATACTGTCACGTGAGCGGGCGCGCTTGAAGAACTTGTACGAGAGGTGGGCAAGATATCCGCTCTCCTCCAGCGCCTGACCCACCACGAACATGGCAAAAAGGAATACCAGCACATCAAGATTGATCGCAAACCACGCGTCCGCCGGCGAGATCTCGCCCGCCGCAAGCACCACCAGGGCACCGAGCGACATGATCTGCAGCCGGACGTTTC
>Ga0105106_10000671_pt1 | contig 24156 bp, 21 predicted proteins | sample PPLLaktember2015_5_FD_79109 | JGI IMG/M metagenome (GOLD analysis project Ga0105106, IMG submission 79109) | Freshwater sediment microbial communities from Prairie Pothole Lake near Jamestown, North Dakota, USA - PPLs Lake P8 Core (1) Depth... | ecosystem: Environmental > Aquatic > Freshwater >...
CAAACATGTCGTGATGGTGAACGTCGAGGCCGACGCGCTCGCCGGCCCCCTGCTCGCGCAGCGTGCGCGCGAGGCGGGCGTCGTCTACTCGCTCGCCTACGGCGACCAGCCGGCGCTGATCTGTGAGATGGTCGACTGGGCGCGCACCGCCGGGTTCGAGGTCGTCGCGGCCGGCAAGGGCACGAAGTACCTGCCCGAGTACCACGCATCCACCCCCGCGACCGTGTGGCCGCACTACGGCTTCACGCCGGAGATGGTGGCGGCCGGCGACTTCAACGCGCAGATGTTCAATTCCTTCCTCGACGGCACGAAGAGCGCGATCGAGATGGCGGCGGTGGCGAACGCGACCGGGCTCGTCCCGGCACCCGGTGGCCTCGAGTTCCCGCCCTGTGGCGTCGACGACCTGCCGCGCGTGCTGCGACCCATCGACGAAGGCGGCCATCTCCACCACGTCGGCCAGGTCGAGGTGCTCTCGTCGCTCGAGCGCGACGGCCGGCCGGTGTTCCGCGACCTGCGCTGGGGTGTGTACGTGACCTTCCGCGCGGGCGATGCGACCGGCGAGGACTACGTGCGCCGCTGCTTCAGGGAGTACGGTTTCTCGACCGATCCGTCGGGCCGCTACAGCGCGATGTACAAGCCGTACCACGCGATCGGTCTGGAGCTCGGCATCAGCGTCGCCTCGGCGGGACTGCGCCACGAGCCCACCGGCCAGCCGGTCGCCTGGCATGGCGACGTGGTCGCGACCGCCAAGCGCGATCTCGCGCCTGGGGAGACGCTGGACGGCGAAGGCGGCTACACCGTTTACGGCAAGCTGATGCCGGCCGCGGACTCGCTTGCGCTGGGCGGCCTCCCACTGGGACTCGCCCATGGCGTGAAGCTCAAGCGCGCCGTGGCCGCAAGCGCGTCGGTCCGCTGGGACGACGTCGCGTACGATGCAAACGGCGATGCCGTCAAATTCCGCCGCGAGATGGAACGCTTGTTCCGCCGCTGAACCTGCCGCCGTGTCGGGCCGCCCTCAGCCAGCCCGCTTGAACGTCGCGAGCACCGCGCCGGCGGCGACGAACAGCGCGCCGAACGTGCGGTTCATCGCCTTGATGTGGTGCGGCTCCCGCAGCAGGCGCAGCACGCGCGACGCGAACGCGGTGTAGCCGCTCATCACCACGAGGTCGGTGAACACCAGCGTCGCGCCGCAGATCGCGTACTGCGGAAGCTGCGGGCGCGACGGATCGATGAACTGCGGCAACACCGCGAGCATGAACACGATGCCCTTGGGGTTGGTCGCGTTGACCAGGAAGCCCTTGATAACGAGCTCACGCGGGGTCACCGGCAATGCGGCCTCGGCCGCCTTCGCGTCGACGGCGAACGCTGGTGCACGCCACTGCTCGATGCCCAGCCACACGAGATAGGCCACGCCCAGCCACTTCACTGCCGCGAACGCGACGGCAGACGCCGCGAGGATCGCCCCCAGCCCCGCGGCGACGATCGCCAGTACGAACATGATGCCGAGGATCAGCCCGACGATGTTCCAGAAGGCGGTGCGGAAGCCGTGGCGCAGCCCCGCCGCCATGCACGAGATCGCGCCCGCCCCTGGCGACAGGCTGATGAGCCAGGAGGCGACGAAGAAGGCGAGCCAGGTTTCGAGCGTCATGGTGTGCAGTGGCACGCGACGCACATTCTACGCATCCGTGCCGTCAATCGAGCGTGCCGCGGAAAGGGAACACGCCCCTCGCGCCCGGGATCGACCACCCGGTCGACTGCCGCGCCCGAGGCCGGTCGCGGCGTCGTCAGTACTTGACGCTGCAGCCGTAGGGCGTCGTGCTGGCGGTCGTCACCGGCTTGCCGGCGAGCGACTCGTTCAATGCCGTGCGGACGTAGTTGTTCGCGCCCTTGACGTCCGCCGGGTTGGCGGAGCGCTTGTCGTCGATCGCACCCGCGTAGACGACCTTGCCGGCGGGGTCGATGACGAACATGTGCGGCGTGGTTCGCGCGGCATAGGCGCGGCCGGTCGTGCTGGCGTCGTCGATCAGCACGGCTTTCGGCGAGCCGCCCTGCTTCTGCATCCACGCCGCCATCTGCGCGCCGTCCTTGTACTCGGAGTGATCGCGGCTGGTCGAGTTGACCGACAGCCAGACCACCTCCTTCGCGCCGAATTCCTTCTGCAGCGCCTGCATGTTCTTCGCGTTGTAGTGCTTCTGCACGAACGGGCACTCGGGATTGGTCCACTCCAGCACGACGTGCTTGCCGCGGAACTCCGAAAGCTTCACCGGCTTGCCGGAGGCGTCGTTGACCGTGAAGTCGGGCGCGGGCTGGCCCGGCGTGGCGGCGAGTGCCGCCCCGGCGAGGAGCGCGACGACGGCAGCGGAGACGAGGCGAACAGCTGGGAAGTGCATGGAGATCTCCTCGGAAGGGGTGCGGGATCGTACCGCGACCTGCGTCAGACGACGGTAACGGGAAGCGGTTCCCGCACGTTCATAGTGTCGAAAGCGCGTCGTGGATCATTCCGGCCTGCAGCACCTCGGGAAGCACGAGTGGGCTCTTGCCCGGACGATGCAGCACGTACACGGGTACGCCGTTGCGGCCGAGTGCAGCGAGCGCCTGCGTGATCTCCGGGTCGCGGCGGGTCCAGTCGGCACGCACCAGCGCGACGTTCTTGCGGCCGAAAGCCGCAATGACGTCAGGGTCATTCAGCACGAGCCGCTTGTTGACCTGGCAGGTGACGCACCACGCCGCGGTGAAGTCGACGAATACCGGGCGACCCGCTGCCGCGAGCGATTCGACGCGAACCGGCGAGAACGCCTGCCATCCTTCGTCCGCGGCCGACTTCGCGGCACGGGCTTCCGCGGTCGCGACGGCACCGGTGAGCAGCGGCATCATCAGCACGCCCGCGCCGACGAGACCCGCAGCCGCCGCCAGTGCGAAGCCGCGCGCGGCACCGCCACGGAAGGCCCGCCACGCCCATGCGGCAAACGCAACCGTCACGAGACCGAGTGCCAGGCGCAGCACCGCGTCGTTGTCGACCTGCGCGCCCACCACCCACGCGAGCCAGGCGACCGTCGCATAGAGCGGAAACGCGAGGATCTGCCTGACGCGCTCCATCCAGGGCCCGGGCTTCGGCAGTCGGCGGCGCCAACCCGGGAACCACGCCAGCGCCGCGAACGGCAGCGCCATGCCGAGGCCGAGCGCGACGAACACCGCGATGGTCACGCCGACGGGCTGTGTGATCGCATAACCCAGCGCCGCTCCCATGAATGGCGCAGTGCAGGGTGAGGCAACGATGACCGCGAGCACGCCACCCAGGAAAGCGTCGAGCGTGCGGTTCTTGGCCGTCCATCCGGCCGCGGCCTGCGGCGCGAACATCCCGAACTCGAAGAGGCCCGAGAGGTTCAGCGCGAGCACGAAGAAGAGCACCGCGAGCGCGGTGACCACGGCCGGCGACTGCAACTGGAAGCCCCAGCCGAGCTGCTCGCCCGCGGCGCGCAGCGCGACGAGCGCGAGCGCAAGCAGCACGAACGAGAGTACGACGCCGAGGCTGTAGGCGATCGCCTCGTGGTGCATCGTCGACCGGGCGTCGTGGTGCCTGACGAATCCCATCGCCTTGATCGACAGCACCGGGAACACGCAAGGCATCAGGTTGAGCAGCAGTCCGCCCCCGAAGGCGAAGGCGAGCGCCGCGGCGAGCGACAGCGTCGACGTGGCGGGTGCGCCGACGTCGAGCTTCGGTGCAGGTGCCTCGAGCGGCTTCGGGCCGGCGACCACGGTTCCGGCGAGCGGCACGTCGATCGTCGCGGCACGCGGGCCCGACAGGCCGTTCTGCGCGGTCAGCACGCCGGCCACGCGCGTGAATCCCGGCTCGAGCTGATTCGCGACAGGAAGCGTCATGGTGAATCCCGAACCATCACGCGCGAGCGTCTGCGGGGCGGACGGCTCGATCTGCCCTTCGCCGAATGGGTAGAAGCGGATCGCGCCGGGGTCGGGGGCGCCTGCGGGCGGCGCGAGCGTCAGCCGCACCTTCGGGCCGTCGCCGGTTGCGGTCACCGTCCAGCCAGTGATCGGCCGCGGCAGCGCGTCGCGCGTCGCGCGAATCGGCGCGCCCCACTTCGGATGCGCGTCCGTACCCGTGGCGACCGGCAGCGTGAGCGTGAGATCGGCACCCTCCGGGATGCAGGTGTCCTCGCAGACCAGCCAGTCGGCGCGCGCCGCCAGCGTCACGGTACCTTCCGCGGGTAACGTCGCCGGCACCGCGAGGTCGACCAGGTGGAAGACCTCGCCCTCGTAGCCGTAGTTGATCAGCGGTCCTGCGGGCAGCGCCTTGGGCGCCGGCCACTGGATCGGGCCCGCGGTGATGCCGCCCGGCAACTTCCAGTCGAGCGTCGTCGGCAACCCTGAATCGCCGGGATTCTGCCAATAGGTGTGCCAGTGGTCGCGGATCTTGAGCCTCAGCGCGACGGTCGCGGTCTGCCCGGGCACGAGCGCACTGCGCTCGGAGACGAGCTCGGCTTCGACGTTGGGCGTGCGCACCGGCTCGGCGTGCGCGGCCGCGATCCCCAGGATCGACGAGACGACTGCGACAGCGAGCGCGAGGGCGCGGCGGATGGGCATGGCAGGGCGGGTGAAGGGAGCGCAGACAGGTCACCGCCCACTCGGCGCGAGACCCCGGGGTAGGAGCGGCAGCGCGGCGTGGCGGTTCCCTGCGGTGGGCGTCTATTTTGCCACCCGGCCGGTCCCGATCCCAGGATCGGGTCTGGCGGCCGGCCGGGCGCGGCCGGCCGGCCGATCGGCGGCGATGCAAGCGACTGGTAGAATTTGCGCTCTCGCGCGACGCTGGCCGCCAAGGAGTCTCGCGCGAACCGCAGCACCGAGCGCCGTCCCGGCGCGCGGGCCCTCCATGCTCGAAACACTTCTCGTCTCCACGGGCATCGTCGCGATCGGCGAGATCGGCGACAAGACGCAGCTCCTGTCGCTCGTGCTCGCGGCGCGCTACCGCAGGCCGTGGCCGATCGTCGCGGGCATTGCGGTTGCCACGCTCGCCAATCACGCGATCGCCGGCTGGGTCGGGAACTGGGTACGCGGCGTGGTCCCGGCCGACGTACTGAAGTGGGTGCTCGCGCTTTCGTTCTTCGCGGTCGCCGCCTGGGCGCTCAAGCCCGACACCTACGATGGCGAGCCCTCGGGCCACTCGCGCTGGGGCGTGTTCGGCGTCACGGCGGTCGCGTTCTTCCTGGCGGAGATCGGCGACAAGACGCAGGTGGCCACGGTGATGCTCGCCGCGAAGTATCCCTCGCTCCTCGCGGTAGTGATCGGCACCACGATCGGCATGCTGGTCGCCAACGCCCCCGTCGTATTCGCCGGCAATCTCGCCGCCGACCGGATTCCGTTCAAGGCGATCCGCATCGTCGCGGCGGTGCTCTTCGCCGCACTCGGCGTCTGGGTGCTCGTGCAGGGGCTGCCCGCCGAGGCGAGCGGACTCCCGCCGGTATAATCGACGGTTCGCCATCGACAGACGCCGCGCGTCGAACGCGGCACGCCCATCGCATGAAGCCGTTCGATCCCGCCGCCATCGAGTCGGCCGCGCAGTCCGCGTGGCGTATCGCCGACGCCTATCGAGCCGTCGAGAAACCCGGCGCGCGCAAGTACTACTGCGTGTCGATGCTGCCCTATCCCTCGGGCCGCCTGCACATGGGGCACGTGCGCAACTACACGATCAACGACGTGATGTACCGGCACTTGCGCATGCGCGGCTGGAACGTGCTGATGCCGATGGGCTGGGACGCCTTCGGCCTGCCCGCCGAGAACGCCGCGATGAAGAGCGGCAAGGCGCCCGCCGCGTGGACGTACGAGAACATCGCCTACATGAAGAAGCAGATGCAGGCGATGGGGCTTGCGATCGACTGGTCGCGCGAGGTCGCGGCGTGCGATCCCGACTACTACAAATGGAACCAGTGGCTGTTCCTGCGCATGCTCGAGCGCGGCGTCGCCTATCGCAAGACGCAGGTCGTGAACTGGGATCCGGTCGACCAGACCGTGCTCGCCAACGAGCAGGTGATCGACGGCCGCGGGTGGCGTACTGGCGCGGTGGTCGAGAAACGCGAGATCCCAGGCTATTACCTCAAGATCACCGACTACGCCGAGGAGCTTCTCGCCTTCCTCGATCGCATGGCCGGCTGGCCCGAGCGGGTCAAGACGATGCAGGCGAACTGGATCGGCAAGAGCGAAGGCGTGCGCTTCGCGTTCACGCACGACATCCGGGATGCCCAAGGAAAGCCGATCGGCGACGGCCGCATGTACGTGTTCACGACGCGCGCCGACACGATCATGGGCGTCACGTTCTGCGCGGTCGCCGCCGAGCACCCGCTCGCCCTCCACGCCGCGAAGTCGAATCCGGCGCTGGCCGCGTTCATCGACGAGTGCCGCCGCGGCAGCGTGATGGAGGCCGACCTCGCGACGATGGACAAGAAGGGCATGCCGACCGGCCTCTGCGTCGTCCATCCGCTGACCGGTAACGAAGTCGAGGTCTGGGTCGGCAACTACGTGCTGCTGGGCTATGGCGACGGCGCGGTGATGGGCGTCCCCGCGCACGACGAGCGCGACTTCGCGTTCGCGAAGAAGTACGGGCTGCCGATCCGGCAGGTGGTGGCCCTCGAGGGCGAGTCGTTCTCGACCGACGCTTGGCAGCCCTGGTACGAGGACAAGGCCCGTGGGCGCTGCGTGAACTCCGGCAGGTACGACGGGCTGGACTACAAGGCGGCGGTGGACGCAATCGCCGCCGACCTTGGCGCCAGGAGTCTCGGCGAGAAGAAGGTCACGTTCCGGCTGCGCGACTGGGGCATCTCCCGGCAGCGCTACTGGGGCACGCCGATCCCGATCATCCACTGCGTTGCGTGCGGGTCGGTCCCCGTGCCCGACAGCGACCTGCCGGTCGTGCTACCGGAGGACTGCGTGCCGGACGGCAGCGGCAATCCGCTCGCGAAGCGCGAGGACTTCCTCGCCGTCGACTGCCCGACGTGCGGCAAGCCGGCGCGGCGCGAGACCGACACGATGGACACGTTCGTCGACTCGTCCTGGTACTACATGCGCTACACGTGCCCGGACGCGACAGCGATGGTCGACGCGCGCAATGACTACTGGATGCCGATGGACCAGTACATCGGCGGCATCGAGCACGCGATCCTGCACCTGCTCTACGCGCGCTTCTGGACCAAGGTGATGCGCGACATGGGGCTCGTGAAGTTCGACGAGCCGTTTACGCGCCTCCTCACGCAGGGCATGGTGCTGAACCACGTCTTCTTCCGCCGCAACGCGAAAGGCGGGCTCGACTACTTCCCGCCGGCGGACGTCGCGACGATCCAGGACGAAGGGGGGCGCATCAAGGGCGGCCGTCTCCCCGACGGCACGACCGTCGAGTACGGCGGTGTGTCGAAGATGTCCAAGTCCGAGCGCAACGGCGTCGACCCGGAGGACCTGATCGGCCGCTTTGGCGCCGACACCGCGCGCCACTTCGTGATGTTCGCGGCGCCCCCGGAGGCGACGCTCGAGTGGTCGGATGCCGGGGTCGAAGGGAGCTACCGGTTCCTGAAGCGCCTGTGGGCGTACGCGCAGGGCGCGAAGGACACGGTCGCCGCCGCCGACGGCGCGTTCGACCCGCGTGACGCCGACGGCACGATCAGGAGTGCGCGACGCGAGTTGCACCTGACGCTCAAGCAGGCGAACTACGATTACGAGCGGATCCAGTACAACACCGTCGTGTCGGCCGGTTACAAGATGCTGAACACGCTCGAGGCGCTGCCACGCGACGCGCGCGGCGCCGCGTCGCTCGCTCGCGAGGGCCTGTCGATCCTGCTGCGCGTGCTCTATCCGGTCGTGCCGCACACCGCGTGGTCGCTGTGGGTCGAGCTCGGCTTCGCCGCCCGGCACGCTGACCTGCTCGACGCGGCATGGCCGGAAGTCGACACCACGGCGCTCGAGCAGGACGAGATCGAGCTCGTGCTGCAGGTCAACGGCAAGCTCCGCGGCAAGCTGGTCGTCCCAGCAACCGCGGACCGGGATGCGATCGAGGCCGCGGCGCGCTCTTCGCCGGACGTGGCGAAGCACGTGGGTGGCGCAGGCGTGCGCAAGGTCGTGATCGTCCCCGGAAAGCTCGTCAATGTCGTCGCCTGACGTCCGGAGGGCATCGCGGCGTGCGGTCGTGGCCGCGCTGGCGTCGGCGCTCGGCGCGGGTGCCTGCGGCTTCCGGTTGCGCGGCGAGGCCAGCTTCGCGTTCTCCACGGTGTTCGTGAGCGCCCCCGGGCACCCCACGTTTGCCACCGAGCTCTCCCGCGCGCTCGATGCATCCGGCGGCGCCAAGGTGGCGGACACCGCCGCCGGGGCGCAGGCAATCGTCGAGATCATGCGCATCTTCGACGACAAGCAGGTGCTCTCGCTGTCCCCGGGAGGTCGCGTGCAGGAGTACATGCTCGCCAAGAGCGTAGCGTTCCGCGTGCGCAGCAACGATGGACGCGAGTGGGCGCAGCCCGACGAGATCACGATCCACCGTTCCTACACCTACGACGACAGCGAGCGCCTGGCGCGCGAGATCCAGGAGCAACGCCTGTTGCGGGAGATGCAATCGGACGCGGTCCAGCAGATCGTGCGTCGGCTCCAGTCCGTGCGGCCGCCGGCGTGAACCTCCGGCCCGACGACCTGCCAACCCACCTCGGGCGCTCGCTCGCCCTGCTGTACCTCGTGCACGGCGACGAGCCGCTGCTCGCGCTCGAAGCCGGCGATGCGGTTCGTGCGGCGGCCCGGCGCGAGGGGATCGAGGATCGGGAAGTCCTGATCGTCGAACAGCACTTCCGCTGGGACACGTTCCTGGCCGCGAATGCGAGCCTCGGGCTGTTCGGCAATCGGCGCCTTGTCGACCTGCGCATCCCGTCGGGCAAGCCCGGGATTGAAGGGGGCAAGGCGCTCGAAGCCTACGCCGCCCGACCCAGTCCCGACAACGTCACGCTGATCACGCTCCCGCGCATCGACCGCGCGGGACAGTCGTCAGCCTGGTTCACGGCGCTCGCGGCAGCCGCCGTGGTCGTCGCGGTGGAGCCGCTGGCACGTGAGGCGCTGCCGCGCTGGATCGCTGCCCGCCTCGCGCGCCAAAAGCAGACCGCCGCACCGGAGACGCTCGCATTCCTTGCCGACACCTGCGAAGGGAACCTGCTCGCGGCGCGCCAGGAGATCGAGAAGCTCGCGCTGGTGCTGCCGGAAGGCGCGCTCGACCACGCCACCGTCGAGGCGACCGTCGCCGACGTCGCCCGTTACGACGTGTTTGCCGCTTCGGAAGCGTGGCTGGCGGGCGATGCCGGGCGCGCACTTCGCGTGCTCTCGGTGCTGGAGGGGAGCGGCGACGGTCCGCAGCTCGCGATCTGGGCGCTCGCGGAAGACCTGCACGCGATCGCCGCCGTGCAGGCAATGACGCGCTCGGGCACGCCGATCGCGGTCGCGCTGCGCAGCGCCCGGGTGTGGGGCAAGCGGCAGGCCGCGATGGAACGCGCCGTGCGACGCATCTCCGCGAACGCGCTCCATCCGATGCTCGGCGCGCTGGCTCGTCTGGATGCCCTGTCGAAGGGACTCGGCCGCGGCAGCGCCTGGGACGACGTGTCAGCACTCGCCATGGCGATCGCCGGCCAGCCCTGCCGGCCGGTCACGCGGCCGTCCTACGCGTCCTGACGCGCGTCGCCGGCGACGGCGTTGAGCGTGGCGAGCGCAGCCAGCGCCGCGGTCTCGGCACGCAGCACGCGACGACCCAAGTGTACCGGCAGGATACCGAGACGCACCGCGAGCGCCTGCTCGTCGTCCGTGAAGCCGCCTTCCGGTCCTACGAGCAGATGCCTCGGCGGCTCGTTCGCCGCGAGCGAGGCGAGCGACCGCGCCACGCCGGGTGCGAGCACGGCCGCGGTACCCGGCTCGCCCTCGTATTGGGCGAGCCACGTCGCGAGCAGCACAGGTGCCAGGACTGGCGGCACGCGATTGCGGCCGCACTGCTCGCACGCCGCGACCGCGATCGCACGCCAGTGCGCGACGCGGCGTTCGACACGATCGCCGCCCGGCACCCCCTGGCTGCGCGCGGCGACCACCGGCTGCACCGCGTGGACGCCCAGCTCGACGGCCTTGCGCACTGCGAAATCCATTGGATCCGCGGCGATCACCGACATCACGAGGGTCGTGGCCACCGGCGCTTCCCGCTCGACCGGATCGAACTCGTCGAGCCGCACCGCTGCCGAGTGGCGCCCCGCGGAGACGATCGTGGCGCGATGCTCACCGCCCGTGCCGTCGAAGAGCGTCACGGCGTCGCCCAGCCGCAGCCTGAGTACGCGGAGCGCGTGCGTTGCGACCGTCTCCGGCAGGGCGAACGACGATCCGGGACGATCGCGCGGAATCGCTTCAGCCACGTGGAAGCGCGGCGCGCCCGCGTGCCCTCTGGATGCCGCGCCGTCGCTTCCCTGCGACGCCCGCGCGCCATCGCTCGATCGAAGCGTCACGGCGCGGCCACCCAGTCGATGCGGCAGGCGTCGTCGAAGCAGCCGTCCAGCCGCCGCGCGGCGGCGGCAAAGAGCGGGACTGAAGCAACATGTCGTTCGATAGTCATCGTTGGCGCAGTCGGGTCGGTCCCGATGCTACGATTCTGCCATGTCCCATGCGCACGGCCGTTGCGCCTGGTGATGTCGGTTCGGCGGGCCGCGCGGGGCCGCAAGCGCGTCGGGACCCGGGACTGCAACCTCTGCCCCACAGGAGGTCCGTTGATGGCCACGCTCTCACCCGCGGACACGCCGCTGGGAACGCCCGCACCGCCTTTCGACCTGCCGGGCACCGACGGTCGACGGCACACCCTCGACTCGGTCCGTGGTCCGCATGGATTGGTGGTGATGTTCATCTGCAACCACTGCCCCTACGTGAAGGCGGTGATCGGAAAGATCGTGCGAGACGTGCACGACCTCGCGCGCGAAGGCGTGGGTGCCATTGCGATCTCGAGCAACGATCCATCCGCGTATCCGGAGGACTCGTTCGAAACGATGCAGCGTGTCGCGGACCAGCACGGCTTCGGGTTTCCGTACGTGTTCGACGAAACGCAGCAAGTGGCCCGCGCCTACGGGGCCGTCTGCACGCCGGACTTCTTCGGCTTCGATCGCGACCTCCGCCTCGCGTACCGAGGCCGACTCGACGACACCGGCCGCTCCCCCAGGGAGGGCAATCGTCGCGAGCTCTACGAGGCGATGGTGCAGACGGCGCGAACCGGCGCGGCGACCGCCGAACAGTATCCGGCGATCGGCTGCTCGATCAAGTGGAAATCCGCATGAGCGCGATCACGGCATGAAATGAACGTGCCGGGCGACGTCGCTGCGGAAGTGGCCGAGATCGTCGAGTCCAGACTCGAAATCGCCGCGCCGGACGGCTATCGCCTGGGCGCATTGCTGTTTGCCCGCGCCGACCTCCGCGATCCCGCCGATGTCGTCGTCTTCAACGCCGGCGGCGGTTTGTCGTCGCTGCGATACCGTCACTTCCTGCGCTTCCTCGCGCTACAGGGACTGCCGGTGCTCGCCTACGACTACCGAGGCGTGGGCATTTCGCGCCCGGCCAGCTGGCGCAACTTCGACGCCGGGATCGAGGACTGGTGCGAACTCGACCAGGTGAGCGCCATCGAGACGATGCGCGCGCGGTTTCCGGCGGCGCGACTTTCGAGCGTGTCCCACAGCATCGGCTGCATGATCGCCGCGGCCGCACCGAACGCACCATTGCTCCACCAGATGGTGTTCATTGCACCGCACACCGCCTATTGGGGCGATTACCTCCAGCCCTGGCGGTGGCCGATGGCGTTCATGTGGCACATGCTCATGCCGGCTGCAGCGAAGGTCGTCGGATACTTTCCGGCCAGCCGACTCGGGCTGGGTGACGACCTTCCGCGGCGGGTCGCCTTGCAGTGGGCGTCGCGCCGGACGCCCGACTATCGGCCCGGGGCCGCGGGGGGCGACCCGGCGCGCGAGACTGTCGCTTTGGACAGGATGGCTCGGCTAACCGTGCCCGCACTTGTTATAAGTATCACCGACGATGCATTCGCACCCGAAATCGCGGTCCGGCGGTTCTTGATGGGGGTATCGAGTGCACCGGCCGTGAGGCGAATAGTCGAGCCCTCGACCAGCGGTGGTCGACCGGTCGGCCATCACGGTTATTTTCGTCGTGCCACTGCAGATCTTTGGCCAATTGTGTCCAGGTTCATTTCATCCTAGGCGACCGCCTGAAGGCAGATTAGCTGTCGAGCTTTCGGGAACGCCAATACGCGCGTCTCGGCGAAGTGGGAATTCTCGGCTGGAGGCAGTAACCATGCTCAAGTTCATCGAGTTCAGCCAACCACTCGTTCGAGACACTCAACTCATCCCTGAGTCGTTCAGACCGTTGATCGACGCAGCACGCCAGGGTCGGGACCTCATCCCGGTCGTCCGCCAAATTGTCAAGGGCCTAGGCTTCGATTCGTTCATGTGCGGATTCAGCACCATGCTTCGCCCAGATCGAAGTGCCAATTTGTATGTGTTCACAACTCTTCCAAGAGAATGGGTTCAGTTATACGACCAAGAAGCGTACATAGAAGTAGACCCGCGGATTCCACTTGTATATGACCGTACAACCACGATGGTGGTCTGGAATGCGCGGGAGTTTTGCGGCAGATCGCCGGAGGTTGATAGATTTCTCAAGAACGCGGAGAAATACGGAATTCGCAGTGGAGCCTGCTTTGGATTGCCCGACGATCATCAGAATGGGGTTCTTGTTTGCTACAACTCTTCGGTCGGAGAGGTTCAATTTGAGGCAGTCGAACGCAATTTGGGCGCATTGTTGTCATTCGGAACGTACTTCCACGAGGTCTTCATGCGTACCATTGTGGAGAATGGCATTCCGTCACGGCTACGCGGAGCTACCCTGACTAAGCGCGAACTCCAGGTACTCGGCTTGGTCGCACGTGGCCTGACCTACCAAGACATTTCGGTCAAGCTTTCGGTCGCGCCGAGAACGGTCAAGTTTCATGTCGACTCGGCGCGCACGAAGATGTGTGCTCTGAACCGGCAGGAAGCCGTCGCGCTCGCGGTCAAGGCCGGGTTATTCGACGTGCTGCCCTGACCGGGCAGCGAGTAGCGACACTTCCTACTCGACAAGCGCCCTGTAGGCATGCCATGTCGCGTGGCCGATGACGGGGACCGCGACCACGAGTCCGGCGAACCAGAGCAGGAAGCCCGCGCCGATCACGATCGCGATCAGCGCCGCCCAGACCGCCATCGCGAGCATGTTCTCGCGACACACGCGAAGGCTCGTGAGTGCCGCGACGATTCCGTCGGTGTTGCGGTCCAGCATCATCGGCACCGACACGACCGCGATGGCAAAGACCAGCGCGGCGAAGAGACCGCCGACGGCGAAGTAGGCTAGGACGAACTCCAGGTTCTTGGGCGAAAGGGCGTTCTCAATGAACCCCCGGAGCGAGGGCATCTCGTCAGGAAACGACAGCGCTATGACGATCAGCGAGGCGCGCGACCACACCAGCAGCAACACGCCGAGCACGAGCGCGAACATGCCGATCGAGCCGAGATTGGGTCGCCAGATGTCGATCGTGGGCGCGAGCGCCGTGGCCTCGCCTCGTTCGCGCTGCCGGGAGAGTTCGTAGATGCCGGTCGCGAAGAACGGCCCGACGAGCAGGAACCCGGTGGTCAATCCCCAGACGTACTCGTACGCATTGCGGAAAACGAAGACGACGAGCCAGCCCATCAGGGCGAACACCGCGCCGTAGAAGATGCTCGACTTCCACGCGTGACGGAAATCGTCCCAGCCCTTCGCGAGCCAGCGAAACGGCTCCGAAGGCGTCACCTTGCGCACGCCAGGCAGCGCCGAAGCCTCTTCCGACGCAGGGGCGCCGGGAACGACGCGCGACACGTCGCGCGGCCTTGCGAAATCCTCGTCTGCCACGAATTTGCCTCCTGGACCGCGGCCCCGCTTCGCCGGCGGGACTCGCACGCACGCTAACCTAGAGGAAAGCGGCGAGCGCGTCGAGTACCGCGTCCGGCTGCTCGGCCATCATTGCGTGGCCGCAGTCCGGCAGCGTCACGACCCGTTTTTCGGCAAGCGCGTCGACGAGCCCCTGCACGGCCTTCGGCGGCGCCATGAGGTCGCGCGCCCCGACAATCAGGAGTCCCGGACATCGGACGGCCGCAGCTGCAGCGATACCGTTCGCGTAATCGTTGCATGCGCGAAGGTCGACGTGGAGTGCGCCGGGGCGCGACCGCTCCATGAGTCGCAGCGCGGTGCCCATCATCCACATGCCCGGTACCGGGTTCCCGCCCAGCTGCTTTCCGGCGCTGTGCGACCATCCGGCGATCAGTTCGAAGGCGACGTGATCGTCGGCGCGCGCCGCGTCGAGCAGCGCTTCCGATACGGTCATCGGGACGGCCGGACCGAGAAGCGCGATGCGCGAAATCCGGGAAGGAAATCGCGACGCTGCCTCGAGCGCCACGAGCGCACCGAGCGAGTGGCCGGCGAGAGCCGCCTCCCGGATGCCGGTGGCGTCGAGCAACTGGGGTATCCAGTCGGCGATCGCCTCGACGCTGTCGAGCGGCGCCCCGGCCGATCTTCCATGGCCCGGCAGATCCACCGCCAGCACATTGCGACCGTGATGCGCGAAGTAGCGCGACTGCAACGCGAAGACGCTATGGTCGTTCGCCGCGCCGTGCACGAACACGACGGACGGCCGCGACGGGTCGATCGGCCGCGTGCCGGTGTAACAGTAGACCTCGCCGCCGCCGACCTGGGCGCGCATCACGCCTTGCCCGCGGCATGGAGCGCCCGGGACAGGTCCTCGATCAGGTCGTCGGGATCCTCGAGGCCGATCGAGAGGCGGATCGTGCCCTCGGTGATGCCTGCACGCGCCAAGTCCTGGGCGGACACTCGGAAATGCGTCGTCGACGCAGGATGGATCACCAGCGACTTCGCGTCGCCGACGTTGGCAAGGTGGGAGAAGATCCGCAGCGATTCGATGAACCGCCGCCCCTGCTCACGCGTCGCCGCAAGATCGAAGCTGAACACGGCGCCACATCCCCGTGGCAGCAACCGCTGCGCGAGCGCGTGGTCGGGGTGGTCCGGGCGCTCGGGATAGCGCACCGCCGCGACCAGCGGCTGCGTGGCGAGGTACGCCAGGATGCGCCGCGCATTTTCGACGTGACGTTGCATCCGCACAGGCAGTGTCTCGATACCCTGCAAAATCTGCCATGCAGTCGCGGGCGCCATGCAGGCGCCGAAGTCGCGAATGCCCTCGCGACGCGCGCGGAGCAGGAACGCGGCGGTCGTCGATTCCTCGGCAAACACCATGTCGTGGAAGCCGCGGTAGGGCTCGGTCAGCGTCGGGAACTTGCCGCGAGCGGCGGGACCGTCCCAGTCGAACGTTCCCGCGTCGACGAGCACGCCCCCGATCACCACGCCGTGCCCGGAGAGATACTTTGTCGCCGAGTGGAAGACGAGATCGGCTCCGTGGTCGAACGGCCGCATGAGCCAGGGCGTGGTGAACGTCGAGTCGACGAGGAGCGGCAATCCGTGCTCGTGCGCGAGCTCCGCAACCCGCGGCACGTCGAGGACGTCGAGGCCCGGATTGCCGAGCGTCTCGCCGAACAGCAGCCGCGTCTCCGGGCGGATCGCCGCCCGCCACGCGTCGATGTCGCGCGGATCGACGAACGTGGTCTCGATGCCGAAGCGCGGCAGCGTGTAGTCGAGCAGGTTGTGCGAACCGCCATACAGCGCGCGCGAGGCGACGATGTGGGCGCCCGCACCCATGATCGTCGCGATCGCGAGATGCAGCGCAGCCTGACCGCTTGCGGTGGCGATGGCCCCCACCCCGCCCTCGAGCGCCGCCACGCGCTCCTCGAGCACCGCGCACGTCGGGTTCGAGATCCGCGAGTACACGTGCCCCGCGCGCTCCATGTTGAAGAGCGCCGCCGCATGGTCGGCGTCCGGAAACACGAACGACGCGCTCTGGTGGATGGGCGTCGCGCGCGCGCCTGTCGCCGGATCGGGCTTCGCACCCGCGTGGAGCGATAGCGTGTCGAATCGATGGGTCTTGGGCCGGGTCATCGCTGGCGGTCCTGATGCCGCGGATGGTAGCGCAGCATCGCCGGCCTCACGCGGCCCACCGCGACGATCGCCCGCGGCCCTTTCCGCTTGGAACGCGCATTGGTATGATCCATCGAACGATCGTTCTTTCTTACTTCCATTCTTCGTGCCACCTCGCCGGGAGCCTCGATGCCTTCCCCAGAAGATCTTCCCCACCGCACGGGCGAGCGTGGACGGGGCGCGACGCACAATCCCGCGAACCGATTCCGGCGCGACCTCCGCGAACGGATCGATGAAGGCGCGCCCGATTTTGACGAGCCGCCGCCAGCTCTCGCGACGACGGTGACGATCCACCGCGCCCGGACGATCATCGCGCGCAACGACTCGCCCGATATTCCGTTCGACCGCTCGATCAATCCCTACCAGGGCTGCGAGCACGGCTGCGTGTACTGCTACGCGCGGCCCTCGCACGCGTATCTCGATCTGTCGCCCGGCCTCGACTTCGAGTCACGACTCTTCGCGAAGCCCGACGCCCCGGCGCTCCTCCGCGCCGAGCTCGCGCGCCCCGGATATGCGTGCCGCCCGATGGCGCTCGGCACCAACACCGACCCCTATCAGCCGATCGAGCGCACCTGGCGGGTCACCCGCGGCGTTCTCGAGGTACTCGCCGAGTGCGAGCACCCGTTCACCATCGTCACCAAGGGCGCGCTCGTCGAGCGCGACCTCGACGTCATCGCCCCGATGGCGGCGAAGGGCATGGCGCGCGTGTACCTTTCGGTGACAACGCTCGATCCGCAACTCGCGCGCCGCCTCGAGCCGCGGGCGGCGTCGCCCCGACGCCGCCTGCAGGCGATCCGGACGCTCGCTTCCGCCGGTGTGCCGGTCGGCGTGATGATCGCCCCGGTGATTCCCCAGCTCAACGACCGCGATCTCGAGGCCATCGTCGCCGCCGCCGCGGACGCCGGCGCGGGCGAGGCGGGCTACATCCTGCTGCGACTGCCGCTCGAGGTGCAGCCGCTGTTCCGCGACTGGCTCGACGCACACTATCCGCTCCGTACCGCGCACGTGATGAGCCTGATGCACCAGTTGCACGGCGGACGGGCGTACGATGCCACGTTCGGCGTCCGCCAGCGCGGGACCGGCCCCTTTGCCGAGTTGCTGGAGCAGCGCTTCGCGATCGCCGTCCGGCGCTTCGGGCTCGAGCGCAAGACGCCTCCGCTCGACACGTCGCACTTCGCGCCGCCGCGCAGGGAATGCCCCCAGCGCACGCTGTTCTGACTCGGCACGAAGGGAGGGTGGCAAGCGGTATCATCGAACGGTGCCGCCGGCACGAGCCGCTTGTGCTCCGTCGAGGCGGCGAAGGGCGGCGGCACGCGGCCCGAGGCCCGAATCCGTGAAGCTCTCCGTCCTTCCCGTCACGCCGTTCCAGCAGAATTGTTCGCTCGTGATCTGCGCGCGTACGAATCGCGCCGCGCTGGTCGACCCCGGCGGGGAGGTCGATCGGCTGCTCGATGCCGTGGCGAAAAGCGGTGCCACACTCGAAAAGGTGCTGGTGACGCATGGCCACGTCGACCACTGCGGCGGCGTGGCCGAGATCGCCGAGCGCACAGGCGTTCCGATCGAGGGCCCCCACCCCGACGACGCTTTCTGGATCGACCAGCTCGCCGCGCAGTCGACGATGTTCGGCGTGCCGGGCGCGAGACCGTTCGTGCCCGGTCGCTGGCTCGTCGGGGGCGACACCGTGTCCGTCGGCGAGCTCGTGTTCGAGGTCCGTCATTGTCCCGGGCACACGCCGGGCCACGTGGTCTTCGCCGACCGCGCCCGCGACATCGCGTTCGTGGGCGACGTGCTCTTCCACGGCTCGATCGGTCGCACCGACTTTCCGCGCGGCGATTACGACACGCTGGTCCGCTCGATCGTCGAGGAGCTCTGGCCGCTGGGCGATGCCGTGCGCTTCGTGCCGGGGCATGGGCCGATGTCGACGTTCGGCGAGGAACGTCGGTCCAACGCTTTCGTGTCCGACGCGGCGCTCGGCCGCGCGGCGACCCGATGACCGACGCAACCGCAGGGAGCGCTACACGATCGGCAGCGTGAGCACCCCGTCATAGGCGGGTCGCGCCGTGATGCGTGCCATCCACGCCTCGACATTCGGGCGTGCGACCCGTCGCAAGGGCAGGCCGAGCCATCGGTGCACGGCGCATGCGAGCGGAACGTCGCCCATCGTGTACCGCGCCCCGGCGACGAAGGGCCGGCCGTCGAGGTGGGCATCGAGGATCGCCATCAGCGCCTCGGTCTTCGCCGCGGACTCGTCGATGGCCGATAGGCTGCGCTGGTCCGGTTCCAGCCGGATCAGGTTCCAGAACGCCCCGAACATCGCCGGCGTCACCGCAGTCGCCTGCCAGTCCATCCAGCGGTCGGCGTCCGCACCTTCGCGGGCATCGTCGGGCCACAGCGTGCCGGCGCCGTGCACGCGCGCGAGGTAGCGCACGATGGCGTTCGACTCCCAGAGCACGAAACCGCCGTCCTCGATCACCGGCACGAGGCCGTTCGGGTTGAGCCGCCGGTACTCAGGCGTGCTCACGACGCCAAACTTCCCGCCCGCGTCGATGCGCTCGTACGCGCCGCCGAGCTCATTCGCGCAGACGACGACCTTCTGCACGTTGACCGAAGAAAGGCGTCCCCAGATCTTGAGCATGCAACCCCCATCGAACACCTGGCACTGCGAAGGAGTGCCACGCGGCACCGGTACGCGGGAGCATAACCTGCGCGACCACATTCGGGAGCCTGCCGGGCGGCGCGACGCGCTGATGCGCATCAAGGCGTGCCCCCGGGCATGCCGCTAACGTACCCCGTCCGCGATCTCCCATGGACGCACCCATGCTCCTACTGCGCCTCGCCCCGGTCGTGCTGGCCGCGCTGCTTCTCAGCGCGCACTTCTATCGCGCCGGTGCGCTCGGGCTCGCCGCGTTCGCGGTGGCCGCGCTCGCCCTGCTGTTCGTGCGCCGGCCCTGGGCGGCACGTGCGCTGCAGGCGGGCCTCGTCGCCGGCGCGATCGAATGGGTGCGCACGCTCGCGACGTTCGCGGCCGAGCGCGTGTCGTTCGGACAGCCCTATGTGCGCATGGCGCTGATCCTCGGCGCGGTGGCGCTCGTCACGGCGCTCGCGGCGCTCGTGTTCGAGACGCGGGCCGTACGCTCGCGCTACGGCCTGCGCCAGCGACGCCGCGCGACCGCCTGAAGCCCTTCAACCCGGGGCCGCACCGGAAGCGCCTGCGTCGCGAACGATCTCGACCTTGAGCGGCCGCGGCGCGTCGAGGTGAACGTCGCGCTGCGGGAAGGCGATGACCACACCCGCCTCGTCCAGACGCTTGCCGATCATGAAGCGCAGGTCGCTCATCACCCGCAGCGACGACGCAATCTTCGACAGGTCGACCCAGAAGTGGATCGTGAAGCTGATCGCGTTGTCGCCGAAATCCTCGAGATAGACCTGCGGCGGCGGCTCGGTAAGCAGATTGCCGTGGCGTTTCACGGTCTCCTCGAGCAGCTCGGCGACTTCGCGCAGGTTCGAGCCATAGGCCACGCCGATCTTGACCGAGCGGCGCACCTTTTGGTCGGTGAACGTCCAGTTGGTGACCTTGTTCTCGAGCAGCACCGAGTTCGGCACGATCGTCTCGACGCCGTCGAAGCCTTTCACCGTGGTCGAGCGAAAGTCGACCGAGGCCACTGTGCCGGTGATGCCGTCGACCTCGATCGTGTCACCGATGCGCACGCGCCGCTCGGCGAGCACGATCATCCCGCTGATGAAGTTCCTGATGATCGTCTGCGTGCCGAAGCCCACGCCGATCGCGAGCGCGCCGCCGAGGAAGGCGAACACGGTGAGCGGAATGCGCGCCGCGTTCAACGTCAGCAGCAGCAGGACGAGCGCTGCGAGCACCATCACCCAGCGCTTGAACGTGCGCACCCACGGCGCGTTGAAGCCGCGCGCAACGAGGCGGCGCTCCAGCACGCGCAGCAGGCTGCCGACGGCCCAGAGGCCGCCCAGGAAGATCAACGCCGCACCGACGCTCTTGCCGACGGTGACACCGCGCGCGACGGTCACGTGCTGGCCGTCGACGACGACCGAATCCTCCACGGAGAAGAGCTCGAAGTTCCAGACGCGGCCGACTGCCGACTTGAACGCGCTCCAGCCGTCCGCCATCCGCTCGCCCGCCGTGCGCTCGCCCCGTGCGTGGTCGAACTCGGCGAGCCACGCGTCAACGGACTGCGTGGCTCGGTCGAGCTCGTCCTCGACCCCCTCGAGCGCGGCCACCCCGCGCCGCCTCGCGTCGGCAGCATCCTGCAGGAGCGACGCGATGCCCGGTATGGTCGCCGCCTGCCTGCGCAGGTCGGCCTCGCGCAGCTCCAGGCGAGCCTCGGCGACCACATTGCGCGCGTAGCCTGCCCAGTTGGCGAGCGTCGTCGAGAGTGCGCGCAGGCCCTCGATCGCCGCGGCCCGCTCGACCGGATTCGAACCACCGAGGACCGCGAAGCGGTCGGCCCAGGCTTGCGCCATTGCATCGGTCAGCCGGGCCGTTCCGCGCGCCGCGTCGAGCTCGGTCTCGTTGCCACGCAGACGCGCCTCGGCGAGCGCGACACGCGCCTCGGCGAGCGCCACGTCGTCGGCGGAGGTGGCGCCGTTCGCGCGCAGGCGCTCGAGCTCGCGCGCTGCGGCGTCGCGCTGCTTCAGGTAGTCGACCGCCAGCGCACCGAAGCGCTCCTGCTCCCGGCGGTGTCTCGCGCTCGACTCCCTGATCCGGGCCTGCGTCGCGTCGAGGTCTTCGCGCGTGAAGCGCGAGTGACCGGCAACCGTCGCGAGATCCGCCTCGATCACTGCCAGTTCGGCCGTGCGGGCGGCGACCTCCTCGTCGATCGACTTGCCGACGAGTTGCGCGAGCGTCGTGCGGGCCGCCGCAAGCCGAACGCCGGCCTCGGCAACCTTGCGGCGCCACGCCGCCGCCGGGGCGTCCGCGCCGCCCGCGCTCTCCGCAGACTCGCTCGCGCGGCGCAGCGCCTCGTCGGCACGCTGGGATTGCGCGAAATAGCGCTCCGCCTCGCGCTTCAGCCGCATCTCCGCGGAGCGGAGCGTGTCGATCCGCGCGCGCTGGGCCGCGATCTTGCCGCGCAGCTCGTCGCCCACGAGAATCGAATACGGTGGCGGCGTGGTGAGGGTCGTGGTGCCGACGCGACGTTCCGCTTCCTGCCGCAACGCGGACGCCCTGGACAGCGCCTCGTACTGGCGGATCTGCGCTTCGTACGAGGAACGGGTTTCGAGCAGGACGTCCTGGAGCGCGCCGGCCCCGGCCTCGCTCACGCCGGGCGGCGCCGGCTCGTTGCGCGCCATTGCGGCGCGCGTCTCCTCGAGCTGTCGCTTGGCGCGCGCGAGCCCCTGGGCCGGCGTCTCTGCCTCGGGCGCCTTCGCCGGCTCCTTCGCGTCCTTCGCCGACGGCGACACGAGTCCCGGGATCTGGAGCTGCGCCGGCACCGGCCCCGCGGAGGCCAGTGCGATCGCGGCGATCGCGATCCCTCGCGCGATATGAACCCGTGCCGGGAGCGGGGGCAGCAAGGTCATCGCGGTCTCACAGCCGCGGCAGCGCCGAGGCGAGCCGCTCAGCGGTGAGCAGGCCGAACTCGGTCGGCCGCTGGCACGGCGCACGGTCGAAGACGTGCTCGATGCCGAGCCGTCGCGCGACGACCCGCTTGCCATAGCAGACGAATGTCTCCACCGAGCTCATCATGAACACGATCAGCGGCAGGATCTCGCGGTAGCGACCCTCGGCCTCGGCGTCGCCCTCCGGCGTCTCCCGGCGCATCGCCTCGTAGACCGCCACCTGCACGTCGAAGCACTCTGGCGCCGGGATCATCCCTGCGCAGCCCGCGCGCAGGCACTCGGGCAGCTCCATGCCGCCGCGGCCGTTGAATACCCGGTACACGCCCTGGGTGTCGGCCACGAGGCGTTCGATGATGTACGCGGGCGCCTCGCCCTTGAGCATGCACACGTTCGGGTGCTGCCGGTTGAGCGTCGTGAGTGCCGCGTTCGAAAGGCCCGTACCGAGGAACTGCGGGGCGTTCTGGATTGCGACCGGCAGGTCGGTTGTCGCCGCGACGGCACCGAAGAAGCGCAGCAGCTCGCTCTCGCCCATGCCCGTGATTGGCGGGGGCTGCAGGATCACCCAGTCGGCTCCGATGTCCTGCGCCGCCCGCACGAACGCGGCCTGGCCGTGGACCGACGGCTCGGCGACCGTCACCGCGAGCGGGAGACGACCTCCCACCGCTTCCGCCGTCCACTCCATGATCTGGCGCCGCTCGGCGGTGTCGAGCTTGTTGGTCTCCGTGGCGAGCCCCAGCACCGCTACCCCGTGGGCGCCATGGCGCACCGTCGCCTCGACCTGCGCGACGATCGGCGCCCGCAGCGGTCGGCCGTCGGCGTCGAAGAACGCGTACAGGATCGGCTGGATACCGTGGAACCGCGAAGTGTCCATGTCCGCTCTGGAACGTTCAGGCCCCTTCCTGGCCACCCGCCAGGAAGAAATCGACCATGCGCGAGACCTGCCCGCGCATCATCTCGCGACCGATCACGGTGGTGCAGCCGCAGGCGGCGGCAAGCTCGATCAGCGGCGTGCGATCGGGCTTCACGACGGCATCGAACACGGTCAGACGGGAAGGCAGCGCATCGACGTCGACCGGCAGGCGCGCGTCGCCCAGCATGCCGACCGGTGACACGTTGAGCAGCACGTCGGTGTCCTCGATCGAAGGTGGCGCGACCGCGACGTCGATCGCCGGATCCGTGCCGCGAATGCGGGCAGCGAGCGCCTCCGCGCGCGCCTGGTCGAGATCGTGCACGCGCATCGACCGCGGCCGCTGGTCTGCGATCGCCACGCCGACCGCCGCGCCGGCGCCGCCCGCGCCGATCATCGCGATGCGCTGTCCCGCGAGCGGGATGCCACGTCGGCGGAACGCCTCCACGCAGCCCAGCCCGTCGAAGATTTCGCCGCGCCAGCGGCCGTCGCTGCCGCGCGCAAGCGCGTTGATCGCGCCGACGCGCCGCGCCTGCGCGCCGAGTTCGGCCGCGAGCGCGCAGGCACGGACCTTGTAGGGGATCGTGAACACCAGGCCGTCGAGGTTGTGCAGGCGCATCAGCGCCGGCAGCGTGGCGTCGAAGTCGTCCGGCAGCACGTGCAGCGGCACGAGGATCGCGTCACGCTCGCGCCGGAGGAACTCCGCGGTGAACATCTCCGGCGAGCGCACCTGTTCGATCGGGTGGCCGACGATCCCGTAAAGTCGCGTGCGACCGCCGATGTAGTCGACCGTGTCGATGGCTTCGTTCATGCGTCCCTCGCTCACTTTGTAGTCACCGCTGCGCGGTTTCCTTCGCCGGCGCGCCGTGTGCGGCAAGCCACGTCTCCGCCGCGGGATGCAGCGGAATGGCTGCACCGTCGCGCGCACGCGTCACCGCGACCTGTGCAACGGCGGCCGTCGCCGTACCTTCCCGCCGCTCGAAGAGTAGCCGAAGCATCGCCTCGACCGTCGCCGGGGCGACGTCCGCGCGCGTCACGAGCAGCGCGGTGGCGGCGAGCGTGGGCATGGCTTTCGTCTGACCCGAATAGGTGAGCGCAGGCAGCGTGTGTGGCAAGAGCCCGCTGTCGACCAGCTCGCGGCTCGGCCCGATCGGAACGATCACGATCGGCGTCCCCGCAGCGAGCCGGCCAATCTCGCGGGCAGGCGCGTGGATGGTCGCGAAGAAGGCGTCGATGCGTCCGGCAGCGAGGGCTTCCACGGCGTCGGGGAGCGCGGATCCGCTCGCGGACGCGAGCTCGCTCTCGGCGATCCCCGACGCGGCGAGCAGCGTTGCCGCATTGGTGCGCGTGCCCGAACCCGGCAGGCCCAGGTCGACACGCTTGCCGCGCAGGTCACCCAGCCCCCCGATGCCGCTGCCCGCGCGCGCCACGAGATGGATCGTCTCGGGAAACAGGCTCGCGACGGCCCTCAACTCGGGCTGCGGCGCCCCTGAGAAGCGGCC
>Ga0105106_10000673_pt1 | contig 24139 bp, 23 predicted proteins | sample PPLLaktember2015_5_FD_79109 | JGI IMG/M metagenome (GOLD analysis project Ga0105106, IMG submission 79109) | Freshwater sediment microbial communities from Prairie Pothole Lake near Jamestown, North Dakota, USA - PPLs Lake P8 Core (1) Depth... | ecosystem: Environmental > Aquatic > Freshwater >...
CCACCCTCATCCTCGGTCGGCCCCAACGGCCGTGACGCCGGTGAACCTCGGGGCGAACAGACGCCGGTCGGCCCGGGCTGCCGCGGCGTGACGAGCTCGTCGCGGGCAGAATCTTGCCGATGAAGATCGCGTTTGTGCTGGGCGGTGGGGGCCGCTGGGGTGCGGTCGAGGTCGGCATGCTCCGGGCGCTCGACGAGGCAGGGATCAAACCCGACCTCGTCCTCGGCACGTCGATCGGCGCATTCAACGGCTCGGTGATCTCCGATCGCCCCGGAGCCGAGGGTGTGGAGAGGCTCGCCGGGCTGTGGATCGAGATCGCCGAGAGCGACGTCCTGCTCGGCAGCAAGTTCGACCGGTTCAAGAACGTAGCCACGCTCAAACCGGCCCTGCACGACACCGGCGAGATGCGGGCGCTTCTCGAGCACGTTCACTCCCCGGACCGACGCATCGAGGATCTCTCCGTGCCCTTCCAGTGCGTTGCCGCCTCGATAGAGCGGGCTGCCGAGCATTGGTTCACCAGTGGCCCTCTGATCGAGGCGCTGCTTGCCTCCTCGGCGGTTCCCGCTCTCTTCCCACCCGTCGAGATACAGGGCGAGCACTTCTATGACGGGGGTCTGGTCAACTCGGTGCCCCTGGCGAGAGCGATCGATCTCGGGGCAACGACGATATATGTGCTCCAGGTGGGCCGCATCGAGTCGCAGTTGCGACCCCCGGAGCGTCTCTACGAAGCTGCACTGATCTCCTTCGAGATCGCCCGCCGCCATCGCTTTACCACAGCAGTCGAGAACCTTCCTGAGGGCATCGTGCTTCATTTGCTGCCCTCGGGCAATCCCGTTGCATTCGACGACACCCGGCAGCTGAAGTGGAGGGACGTCAGCTCGACCAATGACCTGATCGAAGGCGCATACGCGGCTTCGGTCGACTATCTGGAGTCGGCCGGCCGATGAGATTGCCGCCGAAGCCGGTCAGACGCCTCCTCATCGATCCGGCGATAGTCCTCCTGGTGGCATTGGCCTTCGTCTCGCTCCCGGTGTGGATCGTGGTGGCTGCGTTCGTGTCCCGATATGTTCCTGGGAATTGGCGGATTCTCCGTCTGGCATGGTTCCTCTTCCTATATCTCGGAGTCGAGGTGATCGGGTTGGCACTGATGTTCCTCACCTGGGTGACCTCCGGATTCGGGTGGAAGATCCGTTCCCCGTTCTTCACCGAAGCCCATTACCGGCTGTTGGGCTGGATGCTTCGCACCATCGTCAAGTCGGCCCTATTCACCTTCAAGCTGGAGCTCGTGCCGGAAGGGGAGCGCCCCTCCACCTCGGAGAGGGAGCGTTCCCGCGCCATCCTGGTCCTGTCCCGTCACGCCGGACCGGGTGACTCGTTCCTCCTCATGGACGGTCTGGTCAACGGATTCGGTCGTGACCCCAGGATCGTGCTGAAGGAGTTCCTGCAATGGGATCCGGCAGTTGACGTCATTCTCAATCGGCTACCGGTCTCCTTCGTCCCCTTAGGTCGCAAAGGCGGGGATGACCTGATCGATTCCATTGCCGAGCTGGCTCGGACCATGGACAGGGACGACGCGTTCGTCATCTTCCCCGAAGGGGGCAACTACACGGAACGAAGACGGACGAGGGCGATCCAGAAGCTGCGGGAGATCGGGCGACCCGATCTGGCGGAGCGGGCAGAGGGCCTCAAGCAGACCCTTCCGCCTCGATCACGCGGTGTGATGACGGCTCTGGCCACCGCACCCCGGCCCTCGGATGTCTTCTTCATCGGTCATGCCGGGCTCGAAGCCTTCGAGACCGCAGCGGACATATGGCGTGGGATGCCGATGGACACGTCGGTGGCGGTGAAGTTCTGGCATGTCCGCGCCGAGGACATCCCCCCGCCTGAGGAACAGGAGACCTGGCTCTACGACATCTGGGGCGAGATCGATTCTTGGATCGGCTCCGAGCTGGGCAAGACCGGCTGACGGGTCCCACATCCCCCGCCTCGGCCGATTAGCGTCGAAGTGCAATGAAGACTCTTGGAAACGTCCTCTGGTTGTTGCTGTGCGGGATCTGGATGTCGATCGTCTACTTCGTCGCCGGGGTGCTCGGGATGATCTTCATAGTCACGATCCCCCTCGGCCTCCAGGCATTCAAACTGGCCAACTACGTGCTCTGGCCCTTCGGCCGCTCAGTGGTGAAACGGGAGGGGGCGTCCGACTTCTGGTCCCTGGTGGGCAATATCGTGTGGATACTGCTCGAGGGCTGGTGGCTGGCCCTGATCCATGTCGCGATCGGCTTGGTCTTCTTCATCACCATCATCGGGATCCCCTTCGGGGTGGCCAACATGAAGCTGGCACGGCTCGCCCTACTGCCGTTCGGGATGAGGGTCACCGATGAGGTGGTCAGAAGCGAAGAGGCGGTTCTCGTCATAGAGCAGCTCGGCCCGAGCAGTCAGAAGAGCGTGATCGGCCCGACCCCCTAGCTCACCCGCCGCGTGGATCACGGGGCGGATTTGGGCTCCATGAAGGGCATCATCTTGCGCAGCTCCTTGCCGACCTCTTCGATCTGGTGAGCCCGGTTCTTCTCCCGTTGCTCGTAGAGGAAGGGTGCCCCCTCCCGAGCCTGGGCCATCCACTCGTTGGCGAAGGCGCCCGACTGGATCTCGGCCAGGGCTTCCTTCATCGCCTTGCGAGTCTCGTCGGTGACGATCCGGGAGCCACGCGTGTAATCCCCGTACTCGGCCGTGTCGGAGACGGAGTAGCGCATCCAGGAGAGACCCCCCTCGTAGAGCAGGTCGACGATCAGCTTCAACTCGTGCAGGGTCTCGAAGTAGGCCGACTCGGGCTGGTACCCCGCCTCCACCAACGTCTCGAAAGATGCCTTGATCAGCTCCGAGATCCCACCGCACAAGATCACCTGCTCACCGAACAGGTCGGTTTCGGTCTCCTCCTTGAAGGTTGTTTCCAGGATGCCGGCCCGGCCGCCACCGATGGCGGAGGCGTAGGACAGCCCGAGATCGCGGGCATTCCCCGAGGCGTCCTGGTGCACGGCGAGGAGGCAGGGAACCCCTGATCCTTGCTCGTAGGTGCGGCGGACCAGGTGCCCCGGCCCTTTCGGGGCGATCATGGCGACGTCGACGTCTTCTGGGGGGACGATCTCACCGAAATGGATGTTGAATCCGTGCGCGAAGAGGAGCGTGTCCCCCGAGTCGAGGTGTGGCTCGATCGACTCGGCATAGATGGCCCCCATCACCTGATCGGGGACGAGCATCATGATCGTGTCGGCCCATTCGGCGGCAGCATCCGGGGTCATAACCGTCAAACCGGCCGCTTCTGCCTCGGCCCAGCTGGCCGAGCCCTCACGCAGGCCGACGATGACCTCGACACCGGATTCCTTGAGATTGAGAGCATGGGCATGACCCTGGCTCCCGTAACCGATGACGGCGACCTTCTTTGCCCGAATCAGATCGAGGTCGCAGTCGGAGTCGTAATAGATCGTTGCCATGACCGGATTGTGGTCGGTTTCGCGTTGTGTCGAAACTCGGCGTCTTAGGATCGTTGCCATGACCGACAAGATCAGATCTCAGGAGGTGACCGAAGGCCCGGCCAAGGCGGCGGCCCGAGCCATGCTGCGGGCGGTGGGGCTGGGCGACGACGACTTCGCAAAGCCACAGGTCGGTGTGGTCTCCGCGGGCAATGAGGTGACTCCCTGCAATCTGACCGGGCCCGAGTTGTCCAAGCACGCGAAAGCCGGTGTGATTGCCGCAGGCGGTGTCGGCTTGACCTTCTCCACCATTGCTGTCTCTGACGGGATATCCATGGGGCACGAGGGGATGCGGGCGTCTCTGGTCTCACGCGAGGTGATCGCAGACTCGGTCGAGCTGGTCATGCACGCCGAGCGATTCGACGCCCTGGTGGCCATCGCCGGCTGTGACAAATCGCTACCCGGGATGCTGATGGCGGCCGCCCGCCTCGATCTTCCGGCCGTGTTCCTCTACGGGGGCTCGAGCCTTCCCGGCCACTACCTCGATCGCGACATCTCAATCGTCGATGTGTTCGAAGGGATAGGGGCCGAATCGGAGGGGAGAATCACCATCGAGGAGCTGATGGCGATCGAGAAGGCGGCTTGCCCGGGCGCAGGGTCGTGCGCCGGCATGTTCACCGCCAACACCATGGCTTCGGTTGGCGAGGCGATCGGGATGTCGTTGCCCGGATCGGCATCGGTCCCGGCCGTCGATCCGCGTCTCGCCGGCTACGCCGAGCGCTCCGGTGAGGCTGTGATGCGGTTGCTCCACAATCGGACCCGCCCCAGGGAAATCATGACCCGCCCTGCTTTCGAGAATGCGATCACCACGGTGATGGCGCTTGGCGGTTCCACCAACGCGGTTCTGCATCTTCTCGCCATCGCGCACGAGGCCGGGGTCGAGCTCGAGCTCGACGACTTCGATCGCATCTCTCGCCACACCCCGCATCTCGGCGACCTCAAGCCCTTTGGCAGGTATCACATGGTCGACCTCGATCGGATCGGGGGCGTGCCGGTGGTGCTTCGCGCCTTGCTCGACGAAGGGCTTCTCAACGCTGATGTGCTCACGGTGACGGGGCAGACCATGGCCGAGAACCTTCGGGACGTCGTGTTCGATCCCAATCAGAATGTGATCGCCGCACCGTCGAGCCCGCTGGCTCCCGAGGGCGGAATCGCTGTCCTACGAGGCAACCTCGCCCCTGGTGGTGCCGTCGTCAAGGTCGCCGGGATCGAGCTGGAGGTTTTCGAAGGACCGGCGCGGGTCTTCGAAGGCGAGCAGGCGGCGCTCGAGGCGCTGTTCGATCATCAGATTCATCACGGAGACGTTGTGGTCATTCGGACCGAGGGCCCGAGAGGTGGGCCTGGGATGAGAGAGATGCTGCAGATCACTGCGGCCATCAAGGGAGCCGGGCTCGGGAAGGACGTGTTGCTCATCACCGACGGCCGGTTCTCCGGGGGGACCACCGGGTTGTGCATCGGCCATGTGGCGCCGGAATCCGAGGTGGGCGGGCCGATCGGGCTGGTCGAGGAAGGCGATCGGGTGAGGGTGGACGTCCCGGCCCGCCGCCTCGACGTGTTGGTCGACAAAGGGGTCCTCGAGCGCCGGGCCGCCGGCTGGGCGCCTCACCCGGTTCGCTATGAGACGGGGGCCCTGGCCAAGTACGCCAAACTGGTGGGTACCGCCGAGACGGGCGCAGTGACCGGCTGACCTCGCATTGTTCGGGCCAAAACGGCTTGTCCCCGCTCGAGAGCCACTAGTTTCATCGGTGTGAGCACCGATTCGGCTCCGGCCGACAAGTCCAATGGGCGCAGGAGCATCTTCAGCCGCGCTGCCCAGGGGGTGAGCGAGCGGGTTCTCGACGCCGTGGACCCGGACATGATCCTCGAGCATGTGGACGTCAACGCCTTGCTCGACCGCATCGACGTCAACGGCTTGCTGGATCGGGTCGAGGTCGACGAACTGTTGGACCGAATCGATGTGAATCGTCTCCTCGAACGGGTCGACATGGACGAATTGCTCGGACGGGCAGACATCGATGCGCTGATGGCTCGCGTCGACGTGAAGGCCCTCGTCGACCGTGCCGGGATACCGGAGATCGTGGCCGAAAGCACCAGCCATCTCACCGGCTCCGCCCTGGACATGTTCCGCAAGCCGATCGTGGGTCTCGACGAGATCACGGTTCGGTTCTTGAACCGGCTGGTCGGACGTGACCCCCGCACCTTCCCGGCCGGCCCGGGGTCGTTGGTCACCTGGGTAGACGAGAGGACCGAGGAGACCGGTGTCCGCACCGGGCGCTACGGAGGCCCGGTGACCAGGCTCATCGCCTTCCTCATCGACAGCCTGATCGTCACCACCGGGTTCACCCTGATCGTGGCCGGCTTCTCCTATCTGGTCGAGTTGGTGACCGCCCGTGAGATTCAGGCGGAGGGTCGGGGCCTGTGGTATGTGATCGGCTTCGTCACCTGGGCGTTCTTCTATCTTTGGATCTCCGTGGCCGTGTTCGGGAAGACACCGGGCAAGACGATCATGGGGGTCCGGGTGGTCAGCGCCGACGGGTCGATCGAGCTTCGCGGCGCACAGGCCTTCTTGCGGGCCCTGACCTATCCGCTCTCGTTTGCCTTCCTCGGGATCGGTCTTCTCGGGATCGTCTTCGGGCGGGAGCGTCGGGCATGGCACGACCACCTGGCGAGGACCGCCGTGGTGTACGACTGGGGGAGCCGAGCCGCCCAAATGCCCACTCCGCTGGCCGCTTGGTTGGAGCGGAGGACTCCAGAGGACTGAGTCAGCGAAACCGGGCAGGATCTGTGGTCTTCGGGTCCACTCCCGCCTCTGCCAGTCCGGGAGGCAGCGAATCGCCAAGGACCTGGTTCGCCAGCAGGGTGCCATAGGCAGGCGAGGTCATGATCCCGGTCCCGCCCTGACCCACCAGCCAGAAGAACCCTGGAGCGGTGGGCTCCTCCCCGATGACAAGATCCCGGTCGGGTGCGAAGGTGCGCAGACCGGTCCACTGGGAGCTCACCGTCCTGATGTCGAGGGTCGTCGCCTGGTTGATCCGCTCGATGGCCAGAGCCACGTCCTCCATCTCCGGCCCGACGTCACCTGGCTCGTCAGGTATCTCCTCGGCCAGGGAACAGAGAAGCTGCACCCCGTCAGGCCGGAAGTAGAACCTGTGGTCGACATCGACCACCATCGGCCACCCGGAGTAGGCCTGATCCCCCGGGACCATGAACGCAGTCCGGCGCATGGGCAGAAGACCCAGCGGCTCGATCCCCGCCATCGAAGCAACCAAGTCCCCCCATGCCCCTGAGGCGTTGACCACGAACCGGCAGTCGATCTGGTCGTCGGGAGTGGACACTCGCCAACCCTGATTCAGCCGGTTGATCCCTGTCACCGGTGACGAGAGGTGGATCTGGGCCCCGTGGCTGCGGGCAATCCGAACGAACGCCTGATGGAGGGCGGCGACATCGATGTCGCGCGCACTCGGCTCGTAGAGCCCTGCCTCGACGTGTCTGGGGCTGAGCTTGGGCACCAGACGCAGCGCTTCGTCCCTGTCGACCAGGCTCGATCCGGCTCCGGATCTCTCCCCTTCGGCCGCGACCTCCTCGAGATGGCCCAACTGATCGGCAGCCGCCACCCACAACGCGCCGCGGTCCGACAACAGCGGCACATCTGTCGAGCCCTCAGGCGGTTGCTCGAGAAACGGCAGGCTGGCGTGTGCCAACGGTCGGGATCCCTCGCCCCCATAGTTGGCGACGAAAAGCGCTGCTGAGCGGCCTGTGGTGTGATAGGCCAAGGATCGCTCCATTTCGAGCAGGGTCACCGGGGCATGAGGGGCAAGATGGGCGGCGGCCGAAGCCCCTGCTATCCCGCCTCCGATCACCACGACTTCGGTCAAGGGGTCACCACGACCCTTCCGATGGCGTTGCGGTTCGCCACCCATCGGAAGGCGTCCACAGCCGAATCCAAGGAAAATGTCTTCTGGACGACGGGTCTGAGGGTCCCGTCGGCGACCCAGCCCATGATCACGTCGTTGTTGGCTGCGCTCTTGGCAGGCTCTTCGAGGTTGAACCGGCCCCAGAACACCCCGACAACCGAGTTGCCCTTGACCAGGCTCAGATTGAGCGGGATGGACGGTATCTCCCCGGATGCGAACCCGATGACGAGGAGACGCCCATTCCACTTGGTCGAGCGAAGCGCCAACTCGGTGTGTGGACCGCCCACCGGGTCGTAGACCACATCGACACCGTCACCTCCGGTCGCCGAGGCGATCCCGTCGCGGAGCGGTGTCTGATCCGGGCGGAGGATGACGTCGGCACCCGCATCGACGGCGGCAACGGCCTTCTCGTCGGACGAGACCGAGGCGAGGACCCGTGCCCCGAGAGCTTTCCCGATCTGGATCGCGGCGATGCCCACCCCGCCGGCGGCACCGAGCACGAGAAGCGTCTCGCCCTGGCTCAGACCACCTCGATCCACCAGTGCGTGATACGAGGTCCCGTATGCCACGGGAATCGAGGCGCCTGCCTCGAAGGAAACGTGATCGGGGAGCCGCATGACCGATGCGGGGTAGGCGATAGCCCGTTCTGCCATCGCCCCGATCCCGACGAAACCGCAGACCCGATCACCCGGGGTGAGCCCATCCCTGGTGTCCGCAGACACCACGATGCCCCCGAACTCGCCGCCCGGGACGAAGGGAAGCTCGGGCTTGGTCTGGTATTGGCCGGCCACCATCAGAGTGTCCGCGAAGTTGACTGCGGCCGCCTTCACACTTATCAGGGCAGTACCGGGGAGGGGCGTTGGATCGGGGAAGTCGCCGACGCGAAGGGCGTCGAGCCCGTCGTAGCTCTCACAGATCAGTGCGCGCATCCGGGAAGACTACGGGCGCCGGCGTCCCGGCTCTGACACAATCGGATCGTGCCTATCGAGCCGAACCCATCCATGTTCGACCTTCCGCGTGCCTCTCCCGAAGATGGTGACGTCGTGGCCGTGGGTGCCGACCTCGAGCCGGGCACTCTCCTCCAGGCCTATCGGAAGGGGCTCTTTCCGATGTACCTCCTGGATGGGCATCTCGGTTGGTGGTCACCGGTGGAGCGAGCGATCCTCCCGCTACGAGGTCTCCGCATCAGCCGCTCGCTCCGTAAGTCGACGAGGCGTTACCAGGTGTCGGTCGACGCGGACTTCGAAGGGGTGATCGGGAGCTGCGCCGATCCGGGGCGGCGGGATCCCTGGATCACCGACGAGCTCATCGAGGCGTACGTCCAGCTTCATCGTCTCGGATGGGCCCATTCGATCGAGGTGTGGGACAACGAGGGGACGCTGGTCGGGGGTCTGTATGGGGTCTCGATAGGCGGGTTGTTCGCCGGGGAGTCGATGTTCCACGACGCCCGGGACGCGTCGAAGGTCGCCCTGGTCCATCTGGTCGTCGTGATGAACCAGGGAGGGGGCCGGCTGCTCGATGTGCAATGGCAGACACCACATCTCGAGTCGCTCGGCGCCGTTGTGATCGGCCGGGAGGAGTACTTGAGAAGGCTCGAGGAAGCCCTCGACGGCCCCGATCCCTTCATTTCTGCACACAGGAGCGACTCCCGGTAGAGTCGCCAGGCTGTCGCTGGAGGAGCGTTGCGGGCCGTCGTCGCCGGAGTGGATCTCAGTGCCATGGGTCGGCGGGTGGCCGAGAGGGCAGGGATGATTGCCGAGGCGTGGGGAGAGCCGCTTCATCTGGTGCACGTCCTCGAACCGGTCGCGGAGGCGATGATCGAGCCCTCCCTTGCCCGGCTGATGCGGGAGTACCAGAGAGACGGGGCCGAGCGCCTTGCTGCCTGGATTCAGGAGCGGACCAAGGCTCCGGTCAGCCTCGAGGTCGTCAAGGGCTCACCTTCCTGGGAGTTGTCGGCGAGGTCGAAGACGGCGAGTCTCGTCGTGGTCGGCTCCTCCAGTCTCGATGCCTTTTCTGTCGGTCCCGTGGCCAAGAGAGTGGCACGCAAGGCGGCAGGCGACACACTGGTGGTTCGACGACAGCCCCGTGTGCCATATCGCAAGATCATTGCCGCAGTGGACTTCTCCGAGCACTCGAAGACGGCCGTCGGTCGGGCGATCGAGTTGTTCCCCGAAGCCGACACCACCGTCCTCTACTCGCTGCCGACCAGATTCGACTCGGCCCTTGCCGGCGCCGGGTTGTTCCAGGAGGAGGTGGAGGCGACGCGCGGGATGCGTCTGTCACGAGCCGAGGAGCGGATGGAGAGCTTCGCCGCGTCGTGGGATGGCGACGTCCGGACACTGGTGGTGGACGGGCCGCCGACCGAGACCATCGAAGAGGTGGTGCGGAGAAGAGGGGCCGATCTGGTCGTGGTGGGCAGTCGTGGAGCCACTGCCACCCGCATGGTGCTCTTGGGAACTGTTGCCGAGGGCCTGGTCACCGAGGCCCCCTGTGATGTGTTCGTGGCCAGATCGAGGGCCCCGTTCAGGCGGCCCTAGCCTCAGCCCTCGATCGGCTGTCCCGCCAGGATGGGGAATCTCAACGTGAATGTCGTCCCGGCGGGGCTCGAGTCGACCGATATGTCCCCACCACTTCGGGTCACGATCGTGTGCACGGTGTGCAGCCCCAGACCCGTGCCCTTGCCGGGCGCCTTGGTGGTGAAGAAGGGATCGAAAACACGCTTCTGCACTTCGGGGTCGATTCCCGGGCCGGTGTCGGAGATCCTGATGACCGCCTCCCCGTCTTCCTGGTTGGCGCGAATGGTGAGAGTGCCGTCGCCTTCCATCGCGTCGGCCGCGTTGTCGATCAGATTGGTCCAAACCTGGTTGAGGTCCCGACCGGACGCCTCGATCGAAGGTAAGTCGGGCTCGAAGTCGAGCACTGTCTCGATCCCGCGCAGCTTGTGCTTCAGGAGGATCAGGGTGTCGCTTATCCCTTCGGTCGGGTGGATCTCCTGAACCGGAGCCTGATCCAGATAGGAGTAGTTCTTCACCACCCGGACCAACTCGGAGATGCGGCCGGCCGCGATTCGAACTTCTCCGATCAGTTGTGCGGCAAGACAACGAAGACCCAGCCAGTGGGCGAACTTGGTCGCGACATCCGGGTCGAGGTTCCTTGTCACCTCTTCGAGGAGGCTGACCGTCCAGCCGTCCCCGGCCAGGGCCGGGGCCAACTCCCAGGCGTCAGGAACGCCGAGAGCCTGCAGCGATTCGACCAGTTCCTCCTCGAGCGAGGCACGAGTGAGGGGATCCAGGGAGCTTGGCTTCTCCGGCGTGGGAATCGGCCCGCTGAGAAGGGCGCCGATCCCGGACAGTTCGATGGTGGCATCCCCGAGGGCGACGTAGACCTCCTCGGCCCGGGCCATGCTCCGGCCCACGGCGGCAGCGGGATTGTTCAGCTCGTGCATCAGCTGGGCGGCCATCCGACCCAGCGCGGCCATCCGCTCCTCGTGACGGAGGGTGTCCTCGATGCCGCGCAGACGCGAGGTGACCGTTCGGAACATCCGTCGCACCACCCTCGAGTCGCCGATCAGCTCTTCGAAGGCCGCAGCCGGGATGCGGATCAGGGTTGCCGGGGTGGCAGTCGTCACGCTGGCAGTGCGCGGCGCATTGTCGAGGAGCGCAATCTCCCCGACCACCTCGCCCGGGCCCAGGGTGGCGAGAACGACCTCGCGATCACTGCCCATCTTCGTGACTCGCAACTCGCCCTCGACGACGACGAACATGTCCTCGGACAGGGAGTCCTCCTCGATGATCCTGGTCTCGGCGGGGACGACGATCTGCTCCGATTCCCGACACACCTGGTCGAGCAAGGCCTGGGGTAGATCCGTGAAATAGGGGAGACCCCGCAGGGTCTCGGCGATGTCGCTCAAAGTGCGGCCAGGTGCTGGTGGACGAAGCGAATGGAGGTTGCACCTTCGCCGACGGCACCGGCGACTCTCTTGATCGAGCCGTGGCGGACATCGCCGGCGGCGAAGATCCCGGGGACACTGGTTTCGAGGGGGAGCGGGTCGCGCTCCACATTCCAACTTTTCAACGGGCCGAGGTCGGTCCCGGTGAGGATGAATCCGCCTTCGTCGAGCTGTAGCAAGTCGCCCACCCAATCGGTGTGTGCGGTCTGCCCGATGAATATGAACAGGGCCCCGGCCGGGACCTGCTCCTCAACCGATGTCTGGCGGTCACGGATCACCAGACCCTCGAGATGGGTACCACCGAACGCGGAGAGGACCTGTGAGAAGGGCCGGACATGGACGGCGGGGTTGGCGTCGATGTTGTCGATCAGATACTGGGACATCGTCTGTGCGAGGTCGTCGCCGCGGATCAGGATGGTCACCGAATCAGTGAATCGGGATAGGAAGAGAGAGGCCTGTCCTGCCGAGTTGCCCCCGCCGACCACGTACATCGGCTGGTCGCGATGGCTGGACGCCTCGATGTTCGAGGTCCCGTAGTAGACGCCGGCCCCGATCAAGGGCTCCAGTCCCTCGGCGGTGAGCCGTCGGTACGAGACCCCGGAGGCGATGACCATCGCCTTGCATGTGACGTCCTTGTCGTCGGCCATGTGAACGGTGATGAAGGGGTCGTTCCTGGTGAGAGCGGTCACCGTGCCCGGAACGAGGATCTCGGCGCCGAGCCGCTGTGCCTGGCTGGCGGCACGGCGGGCCAGATCTGCTCCGCTGATCCCCTTGGGGAAGCCGAGATAGTTCTCGATCATGGTGCTCTGCCCTGCCTGGCCCCCTGGTGCCTCCTCCTCGACGAGGAGCGTGCTGAGTCCCTCGGAGGCGCCGTACACGGCTGCGGCCAACCCGGCGGGGCCGCCTCCGATGATCACCACGTCGTATACGTCCGATGTGGCATGGGTCCTCAGACCGACGCGCTCGGCGATCTGTGAAGGTGTGGGTGTGCTTATCGGTGGCCCATCGCTGAACAGGACCAGCGGAAGATCGCTCATCGTCGCCCCCGCCTGCTCTGTGAGGATCCAGGCCTGTGGGTCGGTCTCGATGTCCATGGACCGATAGGGGATTTGGTTCCGGGCGAGGAAAGCCTTGATCTCGTGGGCGGATCGGGACCATTGCTGGCCGATGACCCGGATTCCCTCGAAATGCGGGCGGTAACCCGCCTGCCAATCCTCGAGGAGGTCGTCGAGCACCGGGTAGAGCTTCTCCTCGGGAGGATCCCACGGCTTGAGGATGTAATGGTCCAACGCGACATCGTTGATGGCCTGGATGGCGGCCTCCGTGTCGGCGTATGCGGTGAGAAGTGCCCGCTTGGCGCCGGGGTGGATCTGGAGGGTTTCGCGGAGCACGTCGATGCCGGTGACGCCGGGCATGCGCTGGTCGACCAGCATCAGGGCCACGGGGGTGTTCTGCATGGCGAGCGTTGTGAGCGTGTCGATGGCCTCCTGGCCCCCGTTGGCCCATACGATCCGGTAATCCGAGGCGTAGCGGGCCCGAAGATCTCGTTGGACTGCCTGGACGACCTCGGGCTCGTCGTCGACGGCGATGATGACGGGCTTGACCTCGGTCATCGGGTTACGACCCCGTCGGCGAAGCAGTACTTCCAGTCCTCACCGGGCTCCATCGACCGAATCACCGCATGACCCGATTTTTCCCAGTGTTTGCGGGCGTGCCGGTTCTTCGATGCGTCGCAGCACCCGACCTGCCCGCAGACGAGACATCCGCGTAGGTGGACCCATCGATCCCCGATCTCCAGACACTGGTCACATGCCGTCCCCACCGGCTCTACCGGCGTCAGGTCGGCGAAATGCTCACACGGCGCGTCCATCAGGCGTGTTTACCTCCCGCTGCGAAAATAGCCGATATTCGACGGCTCCGCGCCAAGATCGAGTGCCCTGGCGCACAACGCCTCGGATCAGACGGCGGCCAGTGCCTGCTTGATCGCCCGGGCGACGAACACCTTGGCCAGGTGGCTCTTGTATTCCACCGACCCGTAGAGGTCTTCGAGCACGGTGACGCCTTCGAGGGCGTGCTCTGCCGCTGCCTTCACCGCCTCGTCCGAGCCGTCGGTTCCGATGAGGGCATGCCCCACACCGATGGCCAGTGTCGGCTTGGTCCCGACCCCGGTCAGACCGACTCGGGCGTCTTCGACGTTGCCGTTGCTCTTCTTGACCCAGGCAGCCGCCCCGGCCACTGCGTAGTCGCTGTGGCCGCCACGCCGACCCAACTTGTCGTACGCAGACGCTTCTCCAGCCCCGGTCTTGGGCAACTGGATCTCGACGAGTATCTCGTCGGGCTCCAGGGCGGAGGTGAGGGCGTCGACACAGAACTCCGATGCCTGAATCTCCCGGGTGCCCGAAGCCGATCTGGCGATCATCGTCCCGCCGAGAGCGATCACCGCCGCAGGCTGGTCGGCCGCCACATCGGAGTGGGCCAGCGACCCGCAGGTCGTTCCCCGATGACGCACCTGGACATCCCCTGTCAGAGACGCCGCTGTGGCCAGGGCCGCAGCGTGAGTGGCGATCAGCGGGTCGGAAGCGGTGGTGACATGTCTCACCAGAGGTGGGATCGATATGTAGTCGCCCTGGTCGCTCACAGCATCCAGACCCGGGATGCGCCCGATGTCCACCACCACCGCAGGAGAGAACAGCCGGGTCTTCATGAGCGGGATGAGCGACATCCCGCCGGCCATCACCTTCGATCCTTCTCCGAGGGCACCCAGTGCCTCGTCGAGGCTGGAGGGTGCCAAGTAGTCGAATTGCCTCGGGTACATGTCAAGCCCTCGCTTCCTGCATCGCCTGCCACACCCGCTTCGGTCTGACCGGCATGTCGATGTGTTTCACTCCGAGAGGACTCAGCGCGTCGACCACGGCGTTGACGATGGTGTGAGCCGATCCGATGGTCCCGGCCTCGCCGATCCCCTTGACTCCCATCGGATTCACCGGGCTCGGGGTGACCGTGCGGTGCAGATCGAAGGAGGGGAGATCAGAAGCCGTGGGCACGAGGTAGTCGAGAAGCGAGCCGGTGAGCATGTTGCCCGACTCGTCGTAGACGGCTTCCTCGAACATGGCCTGCCCGATCCCTTGGGCGATGCCGCCATGGATCTGGCCACCGACGATCATCGGGTTGACCACGTGCCCGCAGTCATCCACAGCGAAGTAGCTGAGGATCTTGACGTTCCCGGTATCGGGGTCGACCTCGACCACGGCGATGTGGGTCCCGAACGGCCAGGTGGCGTTGCCGGGACTGAACGCCGTATGCGCCTCGAGGCCGCTGTCCACATCCTCCGGGCTCGTATGCGCCTGATACGCCGACTTGGCGATGGCGGCCCACTCAACCCGTTTGTCCGGCGAGCCGGCGACGTGGGCACCGCCATCGGCGAACACGATGTCATCGGCCGAGGCCTCGAGCAAGTGAGCAGCGATCTTGGCCGCCTTCTCCTTGACCTTCTTGGTCGCCTCGAAGGTGGCAGCCCCGTCGACGGCGATGGAACGACTGCCAAAGGTGCCGATCCCCATGGGGTGCTCCCGGGTGTCACCGTGGAGGACCTGGATGTCCTCCACCGGGATCCCCAATCCGTCCCCGACGATCTGGGCCCACGTCGTCTCGTGCCCCTGACCGGTCGGCCCGGTTCCGATCACCACGGTCACCGTCGCATCGGGGTTGACCCGAACCAGGCCAGACCCGTTGAACGAGGCAGGAAGCCCGTAGTTGGCCCAGGAGAACCCGATCTCGGCCAGCACCGCCGGGCCGAATCCGCACACCTCGACGTAGGATCCGACACCGACGCCGACGAGCCGGCCCTGAGACCTCGCTTCGTCTCTCATCGCGAGCAAGCCGGCGTAATCGGCCTCTTCCTTCAGCTTCTCGACAGCAGCTTGATAGTTGCCCGAATCGAGGGCGAACCCGCAGCCCATCGTCGCCGGGAACTCGTCGGGTTGCCAGAAGTTCTTCATCCGAACATCCAGCGGATCCATTCCGATCTCCCGGGCATAGGCGTCGATGATCCGCTCCAGGTAGTAGATCGCCTCCGGGCGGCCGGCGCCGCGATAGGCATCGGTGGTCATGGTGTTGGTGACCACGCAAGCCACCGTCCAGGAGATGGGCATCTTGTACTGGCCCGATCCGATCCACAGCCCGAGCAGCGGTATGGCGACGGTGAAGTTCTGGGTGTAAGCACCCATGTCGGCGAGCGCGTCGAGCTTGTACCCGAGGAACTGGCCGTCTTTGGTGCCGACCAGCGTCGCGGTGCCCACCCAGCCCCGGCCGTGAATCGTTGACCCGGATGCCTCGCGCCGGGTCTCGGTCCACTTCACCGGCCGTCTCAGCTCCTTGGCCGCAAAGGAGACCAGGATCTCATCGTTGTAGACATTGAGCTTGGAGCCGAAGCCACCGCCCACTTCGGGGGCAATGACCCGCACGTCGACCGTCCTCATCCCGAAGGTGGTCGCGATCGCCCCTCCGAGGGCGTGTGGCACTTGGGTCGAGCTGTGCACCGTGAAATGGCCGTATCCCGGGTTGTACTCGGCCATGACCGAGCGGGGCTCGATGGCGACCGGGATCAGACGCTGGTTAGTCATTTCCAGGGACACCACCACGGCGTCATCCCGTTCCATGGCTGCCTCGACCTGAGGAGTCTGGTCTTCGAGTCCAAGGGCTTCCCAGTATCCGTGGTAGGTCCAGGTGTGGAGGATGTTCGAGTCCAGCTCGTCGTGGATCTTCACCTCATCAGATGCTGCCTTCTTCAGGTCGATGACGGCCGGCAAGACGTCGTAGTCGATCTCTATCGCCTCAGCAGCGTCCTGGGCCTGGTAGCGATCCTCGGCCACGACCATGGCCACTGCCTCGCCCACGTGGTTGACCTCGCCGGCGGCGAGGAGCGGTCGGAGCTTGCCGATCGGCACCTGTGCCACCAGCGGGCCGAGATGGGCAACGTCGTCGTGGGTGTAGACCGCGACGACTCCGGGCATTCCCTTCGCCGCCGATGTATCGAGCCTGGTGATCTTGGCCCTCGCCACCGGGGATCTGAGAAAAGCGACATGGAGAAGTCCGATGGCGGTCACATCATCGACATACTCCCCATACCCCTGGATCAGGGCCGGATCCTCACGGCGGCGAACCGCGCCGCCCATGACACTCGTGGTAGCCATCAGTGGGCCTCCTCCCAATCCGGAGCCGGTGGCTCCTCACCCCGCATCTTGGCCCCGGCGTATTCGACGGCCCGGACGATGTTGTGGTAGCCGGTGCAGCGGCAGAGGTTGCCTTCGATCCCGTGTCGGATTTCGGACTCGGAAGGATTCGAGTTCTCGGCGAGCAGAGCGGCGGCGGACATGATCATCCCGGGGGTGCAGTAGCCGCACTGGAGCCCGTGACGCTCCCAGAAACCCTCTTGAACGGGATGAAGCTCGCCGTTGCTGGCGAGCCCCTCGATGGTCATGACGTTGGCGCCTTCGGCCTGTACGGCAAACATGGTGCACGACTTCACCGGCTTGCCGTCGACGTGGACGGTACAGGCCCCGCAGTATCCGGTCTCGCATCCGACATGTGTGCCGGTGAGACGGAGGTTCTCTCGAATGAAGTGGACCAGGAGCGTCCTTGGCTCGACGTCGGCGGAGACCGATCGCCCGTTGACGGTCATCGACACATTCATGAAGACCCCTTTCGGCCCGGACGCAGGAACAAGCGAAACATATCAAACCGGGCATCGGCGTGTCGGGCGGCATTGGGCCTGACCTGGCCGGGGACGAGAACATGAAGAGGGAGAGGCGGCAGTCGGAGAAACCGGGTAGATCCGGTCGAGCCCGGGGCGCCATGCGAACATATGGGCTTTCTGTGACAAGAACGAGGTGTCAGTTGAAGTCGGCCGCTAAGACGCTGGCTCCCAGGTGATCACAGATCGACCGTCGACATCTTCGACCTCGACACCCATCTCATGACACGCGGTGCGGAAGCGCCTCTGGATCCAGCCCGCTTCCTCGCCGTCGGCCACTCTGGTGTGGGCGTAGTCGAGTGCGATCGGGATCGCCTCTAGCCGCCTCGGACCGGTCGCTTCCAAGTCGACGATGAAGAGCATCCCGAGGTCGTTGCGCAAGCCGGGGTCGACGGCGTAGTCGTCGATGAAATCGCCCAGATCGAAGAGCACGTTCCCTTCGACCCCGTGGAAGACATGGGCGGAGTGGCCGGCGACGAGTGTTGCCCCGGCATGGCGAAGACCGTCGGCACTTCGCCTCACCCGGGATACGGGCCTGGTGGTCATGTTCGGCCCCCAATGTGGGGTGACCAGGGTCGCATCGGCTCCTGTCCCGCCGATCGCAGCGACTACCCACTCCGGCACTCCGTGATCGAGCTCGGCGTATGCCACACCCGGACGATCGCTACCCGCGGCGAACTCGCGGGGGTGATCGGTGAGGCCCACTACCCGGAGTCTGAACTCATCGTGTTCGAGCACGACTGGCGCACGAGCCTCTTCGATAGTGCGGCCCGCCCCCACCACGGCGATCCCTGCCCCGGCGAGATGATCGAGCGTGTCGGTCAGAGCCACAGTCCCGTAATCGAGGGCGTGGTTGTTGGCCAGGGTGACGCAATCCACGCCGAGGAGCAGCAACTGATCGATCGCCGACGGGGGAGCCCGGAAGAAGAAAGGTTTGGCCGGGTCTGGCCACCGCTCACCACGTTCGGAGATGCAGCATTCGAGATTGAGCACGAACAGATCGGCTTCACGAACCATCGCGACGATCTCCGCCGAGAACAGGGGCCGACTCGAGTGTCGCAGCAGCTCCTCGCCCACCCCACGGCCGAGCATGGTGTCGCCGGCAAGGGCCACCCTGATCGACGTGGTCATCGAGTCACCTCGGCCGGGGGAGGGATCTCGGAGATCTCGAATGGGTTGCCACTGAGCGCCGTGCTCCACGAGTCGAGTTCGAATGCCTTGGCGGGCGCCAGCTGGTCTCGGGGGCGAAGGTAGATCTGCGCCCAGTCGTCCGGGGCAACCATGATGTGCCAGGAGAGCCCGATCTCCCACTCATTGGAGAAGAAGGCGTAGTGGGTCACTACCAGCAGCTGGGGTGCCACCACAGTGCCGTCGAACACCGTCTCGGGAGTGATCCCAAGGTCGGGCTCGTTCTCTGAGAGCCATTCGGTGAACAGGTCCAGTATCTGGTTGGCGGTCTCCGAGACGGTGTCCTCCCACGGCACTACGACAGACGACACCTCCGCTTGCTTCTCGATGGCACCCCTGGTGCCGGTGACAACGACAGTGAACGGAATCTCGACCTCACCACCGACCGGGTCGGGGACAAAGGTGACCTCGGACACTTCGCCAGCCTTTATCGACGTCCCCTCCACGCTGACCTCGCCTTCGTCGGAGCCAGCCGTGATGTCTACGGGTTCCCCGGAGTCGCCTTCATCTCCGACTGTGACGAGGAGGACCAGATGCTCACCGGGTATCGCCCCCTGCACGAATTCAGGAGCGATCTCGAGAGAGAACGGAGCGTTGCTCTCGGCCACACAGGAAACGAAGAGCGCGAAGCCAGCGATGAGCACCAGCTTTCTCATTCCTCTCATCATCCGTCCGGCACGGCGAGAGCGACAGGGTCTATCGGCTTCTCCTTTGGGGCCCGCTAGAGAGTCGACGGCGAAACACGCCTGCAATTGGCCGGGACCGTCACGAAGACTCGTAACGATTTCGTAGCGGGCGTCATGTTGATTCGCTCACAAGAGAGAGAAAGGGACACGTGAGAAGAAGAATGAGGCAGACCGTTGTCGTTCTCGGTCTGCTGCTCGTTTCCGCCTGCGGATCGGGAGCGGTCGACGGCACCATCGAGATCACCGGTCAGGACTACGCATACCAGGGAGTACCCGAGGTCGCCGCGTCTGGCGCCGAGTTGACATTTACCAACAGTTCAGACATCGAGTTCCACGAGATGGTCGTGTTTCGCATCGTTGACGGCGAGGAGCGGACGCTGCAGGAGTTGCTCGAGCTTCCCGAGGCCGAGTCCGAGGCTCTCATCGAGCTCCAGGGCGTCATCGTTGCCCCTCCGGGTGAGAGCGGGTTCAACCCGGAGGCGGAAGGTTCCTCCGTGGTCCTCGGCGAGGCAGGGCGGTACGGCATCGTCTGCTTCATCCCTCAGGGAGCCGACCCGGCCGTGGTGGCAGAGGCGATGGCGAACGCCGATGGTCCGCCCGACCTCGGCGATGGTACCCCTCATGCTTTCCTGGGAATGGCGGCCGAGTTCCAGGTCGAAGACTGAGGGTCGAACCGTCTGGTCAGCCCGTGAAGCAACCGGAGGTGGCTTCACGGGCTGGGCCGAGGGGAACGGACGAGAGGTATTCGCGCTTCACCCAGAATGGGTGTGGATCGCGTGGTCGGCCTGATGGCCAACGCTGCCGCCCGGTCTCGGGCTATGGATCGGCCAGGGGTGCTACGAGGAGGTCCGGGAAGCTTCGCTTGTATTCGGAGTTCCGGGCGACCCAGCGTCAGGGCTCGGGAGTTAGCCTCTGAGAGCCGACTGGAGAAGCATGACGACGTCGACTCAATCCTGGCCCACAGGCCGCATCGTTGCACTGGTCGGTCTGATCCTCTACATCGTGACCGGAGTGTTTCCCTACTTCGTGTCGGGTCTGGTCGCGCCGCTGTGGGGAATAGCCGTCCTCTATGCCGGGTGGCTGGTGGGCCTCTGGCTGACCATCTCGCTGTTCAGGCGAGGGTCGGCATGGGCGCTGGCGATGCCGGTAGCGGCACTCGCCTTCTGGTGGGGTGTGATCACCCTCGGCGAGTCGATATTCGGCTGGACGGCGTAGAGAGCCTTCGCCGGCGGGCAACCTTCGCGCCAGGGCCGATGGGCACATCCTGCGACCGGCCACCGGCCCTTGGTCCCGAACCCCTAGAACGACGATCCCAGGGCGAGGATGTTCCCTTCAGAGTCCTTGAACCACGACGTCTTCTCCCCGTCAGGTGAGGTGAGCACCCCGTCGACGGTGCGGAAGTCATCACCGAAGTCGTAGTCCTCGAAGACCACGCCCTTGGAGAGCAGTCCTGCGCGAACCGAGTCGAAGTCCGCGACGATGAGCCTCGCCGCGGTAGCCCTGTTCGTGCCGGCGTTCTCGGAGGGATAGATGCCGAAGATGGTGCTCCCGGCCTCATAGAGGAGCTCGGTCGCCTCGGGATCGATTGGCTCCAGCCCGAGCACCTCCGAGTACCAGGCCCTGGCGCGGCCGAGGTCGGAGGCCGCCAGCTCGAACTTGAGGGTGAACTCCATCAGCTTCCTTTCGGTGGGGAAGGTACCCGGAGGGAGGCCCGGGTCAGGGCGAATTAGCCAGACGACCGAGCGCCGGTCATCCGATCCGACGACCGGCTCCGAATGCAGGCAAACAAGGGAATCCGGCTGCAGATTGCGGTTGAAGAGTGAAAGGAGAATCCCAATGAAGAGAGCAACGGTCATGCTCGCAGCGCTGGCGCTGGCGGCAGTCCCTGCATTGGGCGCTGTCGCCCAGACGGCCGAAGGTGAGGTCATCGTGGTGCATGGTGTGCCCGATCTCGAGGTGGACGTCTACGTCAACGGGGATCTGACCCTCGAAGGGTTCCAGTACGGTGACGTCGCCGGCCCTCTGGCTCTTCCTGAAGGAAGCTACGAGCTGCAGATCTTCGCCGCCGGCGCCGACCCTTCCGCGGATGCTCCCGCCCTCGAGGGCTCGGCCGACCTGCCCGCAGGTGCGGTGGCGACCATCGCCGCCTATCTGCAGGAGGGTGGCGCCCCGACCCTGGGTGTCTTCGTCGAGGACAACTCCGAGACGGCTGCAGGCGATGCCCGGGTCACTGCCCGTCACCTCGCCGACTTCGGTGCGGTCGACATCCTGGCCAACGATGATCCGGTGTTCGAAGGGGTGACCAACGGCAACGGCGGCGACGTCGACGTGCCGGCCGACACCTACAACATCAAGATCACCGCAGCCGGAGACGCCGCCACCGTGGCCTTCGATGCCGATGTGCCGCTCGCCGAGGGCACCAACACCATCGCCTATGCCGTTGGGTCGGTGGAGGCCGGCAACTTCCAGGTGGTCACCGCCGCCATCGATGGTCTGGCTGCAGCCCCCGAAGGCGTTCCCACCGGGACCGGTGGCATGGCCGGCTCGAATGGCCTACTCCTCCCGGTGGGTCTCATCGGCCTGGCCGTGGTGAGCCTCTTCGCCGGACGTAGGGCCCTGGCTCGCGCAGAGCGGTGACGCCGACTGAGGCTATGTTGAGTGAGACCCGCGCCTCGCGGGTCTCACTCGTTGATGGAGGGGATCGGTTGTCACAATCGGAGGAGAGTGGTGGCAAGAAGTCCCGAACCAGAACCCTGGGGATCGGTCTGATCCTCGTCTCGGTCGCATTGGGTCTGGCCGCGGTCTGGGGCATCGCCAATCTCGCCCCGACGACCGAAGGTGAGATCGAGCAGATCGAACAGAGCCTTCGTCGTCCCGGTGCCACTACGACCGTCGTAGTGACGCATCCGACCACGGCTCCAGTCACCGAGGCGGCTCCCCTTTGGGAGCCCAATCAAGAAACTGCGCTGGGGGAGGGCGCCGTTCCTCGAGCGGAGCCGGTTCGACTTCGCATCCCGACTCTGGATCTCGATGCCGCGGTCGCTCCCTACGGTGTGGACACCCGAACCGGTCAGATGGACATACCTGACAGTGTGAACGAGGTCGCCTGGTATCGGTTCGGGCCTACGCCTGGCGATACCGGTTCGGCCGTGCTCGCCGCCCACGTCGATCTGGAGAGCCAGGGCCCGGGTGTCTTCTTTCGTCTCTCGGATCTGGCGCCAGGTGACGGTGTCATGGTCGAGTTCGACGATGGGAGGAATCGGCTGTTCCGGGTCGAGGGCCGCAAGGTGTACCCCAAGGAGTCCCTTCCCCTCGATGCCATCTTCAGTCGCGAGGGCTCCCCGATTTTGACTCTGATCACCTGTGGGGGCGGATTCAGCGCCTCGGATCGTTCGTACGACAGCAATGTCGTGGTCTACGCGGTCCCTGTCGACGGGATGCCCACCCCGTCCGCCTGACCGTTCGGTGCCAGACACGATCTCCGCTAGCCACAATGGGCCGGTGCATTACGACGTGATCGTGATCGGAAGCGGATTCGGGGGGAGTGTTGCCGCCCTGCGTCTCACCGAGAAGGGATACCGGGTCGGGGTGCTCGAAGCCGGCCGCCGATTCACCGCCGAGGACTTCCCCAAGACGAACTGGGACATGCGTCGCTTCTTCTGGTTCCCCAAGCTCGGGATGAAGGGCATTCAGCGAATGACGCTGCTCCGAGATGTCCTCGTCCTCACCGGTGCCGGGGTCGGCGGTGGGTCACTGGTCTACGCCAACATCCTCTATCAGCCCGGTCCTGCTTTCTACCAGGACCCGGGGTGGTCTGACATCACTGATTGGAGGCAGGAACTTGCTCCCCACTTCGACAGGGCAACGGCGATGCTCGGTGTGACCACCGTTCCGACCGAGACCCCCGCCGATCACGTGATGCGGGCGGTGGCCGGCCATTTCGGGGTCGAGAGCACGTTTCGCCCCACCCCGGTGGGCGTGTTCTTTGGCGAGCCGGGTGTCGAGGTGGACGACCCGTATTTCGCAGGGTCAGGCCCGCGGAGGACCGGTTGCGTCGGATGTGGCGGATGCATGGTCGGCTGCCGTTACGGCGCCAAGAACTCTCTGGACCGCAACTACCTCCATTTCGCCGAGAAGGCGGGAGCGGTCGTCCACCCCGAGAACGAGGTGATCGATGTCGCCTCGCTTCCGCAGCGGGGGTATCGGGTGACAGCGCGACGTCCCGGGGTCGCTCGTCGTCACTCGGCGTTCACCGCCGATCAGGTCGTCTTCGCCGCCGGGGCGCTGGGCACGACCAGGCTCCTTCTCGAGCTGAAGGAGCGGGGTCGCCTGGGCGGGATCTCGGATCGCCTCGGGCACCGGGTGCGCACCAACTCGGAAGCCATCGTCGGTGCCGTCGCCAACGACACTTCTGTGGACTACTCGCACGGCGTGGCCATCACCTCGTCGATCTACACAAGCGAGCACACCCACATGGAACCGGTGCGCTACCCGAAGGGGAGCAACGTGATGGGTCTTCTCGCGGTGCTCCTCACCGACGGCGGGCCGGGGGTGCCCCGCCAGTTGCGCTTTCTCGGGAACGTGCTTCGCCATCCAGTCGCCTTCGCCAGGTCGCTGTCGGTGCGGCGGTGGGCGGAGCGCTCGATCATCCTCCTCGTCATGCAGGATCACGACAACAGCCTGCGAGTCTTCCGAAAGAAGGGCTGGTTCGGGACCCGCCTCAGCTCGGAGCAAGGCCACGGCGAGCCGAACCCCACATACATACCGGAGGCGAACGACGCGGCGCGCGTGGCTGCATCGGTCATGGGCGGCACACCGGCGAGCGCGATCAACGAAGTCCTCCTCGGCGTGCCTACCACCGCCCACATCCTGGGAGGGGCAGGAATTGGGGCCAGGAGCTCAGATGGTGTGATCGACCCATACCATCGTGTGTTCGGACACTCTGGGCTCCACGTGGTGGATGGGGCCGCTATCGGCTCCAATCTCGGTGTCAACCCGTCGCTCACCATCACCGCCATGGCTGAGCGGGCAATGTCGATGTGGCCCAACCACGGCGGGGAGGATCCGCGGCCTCCGCCGGGTGGCGCCTACCGACGGATCGATCCGATCCCGCCCGTCGCCCC
>Ga0105106_10000675_pt1 | contig 24125 bp, 18 predicted proteins | sample PPLLaktember2015_5_FD_79109 | JGI IMG/M metagenome (GOLD analysis project Ga0105106, IMG submission 79109) | Freshwater sediment microbial communities from Prairie Pothole Lake near Jamestown, North Dakota, USA - PPLs Lake P8 Core (1) Depth... | ecosystem: Environmental > Aquatic > Freshwater >...
CTACGCCGTCTCCGCCACCCTCACCGTCAAGGGCACCGCAGACGCGCTCATCCCCTCCGATGGCGAGTGCACGTTGCGCGAGCGGGCCGACCTCATCGAGATACCGACGGGCACTATGTCCTGAGCATTGCGGGCGGACCTTGTGCCGTCATGGACCGCAAGGCTCGACGCGCGTTGCTCAGACCGCGACTCTCGGGGCGAAGCCGGATTCGGCTTTCGGGGAGCGAGGTTGCGAGTGGTGCCCGGGAGAGGACTCGAACCTCCACGGCCTTGCGGCCACTAGACCCTGAATCTAGCGCGTCTGCCAATTTCGCCACCCGGGCGGTGGGCCGAGAACACTAGGGACCGCGGGGCGTTGCGTCAACGCGGCGCGTGCTTGACCCGGGCCCGGCCGTGCCTAGCGTTGCAGCACTGGAGGCCCATTGCCCGAGACCGGCTCCCCTCAGACCGTGACCGTCGGAGACGAGCGAATCGAGATCCCCGCCGTGCTGCCGGTGCTGCCGGTGCGCGACGCCGTGGTCTTCCCCGGCATGTCGGTGCCGCTGTCGATCGGGCGCGCCCGCTCGCTGGCGGCCCTCGACGCGGCCGGCAGCGGCGGCTTCCTGATCGTCGCGACCCAGCAGGACCCGGGCACCGAGGAGCCGGGGCTCGCCGAGCTCTACCCGATCGCGTGCGTCACGCGCGTGGTGCGCGTGGTCGACGCGCGGCGCGAGGGCAAGCAGGCGATCGTCGTCGGGCTGCTGCGCGCGCGGCTCGTGGCGGTGGACTCGTCCGACCCGGCGCTGCGCGTGCGCATCGAGCCGCTGCCCGACGTCCACGAGCCCTCCGCCGAGCTCGAGACGGCGCGGATCCGCGTGCTCGAGCTCGCGAAGAAGGTGATCGACCTCCGCGACGACATCCCCGACGAGTGGAAGCAGGGCCTCGAGGAGCTGGCGACGCCGGGCCTGCTCGCCGACCTGATCGCCTCCTACGTGCGCCTGCCGGGCGACGAGCGCGTGGCCCTGCTCCAGGAGAACTCGCCGATCGCGCGGCTCTGGCGTCTGGTGCCGCACCTGGAGCGCGAGGTCACCATCGCCGAGGCGCAGAAGCACCTTGCGGGCGACGCGTCCGACGAAGTCGACCCCGAGCAGCGCGAGCGGATCCTGCGACGTCGCGCGCGGGACATCGAGCGCGAGCTGGGCGAGGGCGACGGCTCCCAGCGCGAAGCCGACGAGCTGGAGGAGCGGCTCGAGGGCGCGAACCTTCCGGAGGAGGCCCGCGACCAGTCCGACCGCGAGCTGCGGCGGCTGCGCGCGCTGCCGGGCCACGCGCCGGACCGCCACCTGATCCGCACCTACCTCGAGTGGATCGCCGATCTGCCCTGGAGCACCGAGACCGAGGACCACCTCGACCTGCGCGCCGCGCGCGAGGTGCTCGACGCCGACCACCACGACCTCGAGAAGGTGAAGGACCGCATCCTCGAGTTCCTGGCGGTGAGGAAGCTGGCTCCCGCCGCCAAGGCGCCGATCCTCTGCTTCGTGGGCCCCCCGGGCGTCGGCAAGACCTCCCTCGGCCGCTCGATCGCGCGGGCGATGGGGCGCCACTTCACGCGCGCCTCCCTCGGCGGCGTGCGCGACGAGGCCGAGATCCGCGGCCACCGCCGCACCTACGTGGGCGCGATGCCCGGGCGCATCGTGCAGAGCCTGCGGCGCGCCGGCTCGCGCAACCCGGTCTTCCTGCTCGACGAGATCGACAAGCTCGGCGCCGACTTCCGCGGCGACCCGTCCTCGGCGCTGCTCGAGGTGCTCGACCCCGAGCAGAATCACAGCTTCAGCGACCACTACCTGGAGGTCCCCTTCGACCTCTCGCGGGTGCTGTTCATCGCCACGGCCAACAGCCTCGCCACGATCCCGGCGGCGCTGCTCGACCGCATGGAGGTGATCGAGCTGCCCGGCTACACCGATCGCGACAAGCTGGCGATCGCGCGCGTACACCTCGTCCCCAAGCAGCTCGAAGCGCACGGCCTGCAGGCGGAGCAGACGCAGATCTCCGACGAGGCGATCGAGGTGGTCGTGCACGAGTACACCCGCGAGGCGGGCGTGCGCAGCCTCGAGCGCCACTTCGCCACCCTGTTCCGCAAGGCGGCGGCGCGCATTGCCGAGGGCCGCAGCCAGGCGCGCGCGCAGCTGACGCCGATGAAGATCGACGTCCCCTTCGTCCACGAGGCGCTCGGCGCGCCGCCCCACCTGCCCGAGAGCGCCGAGCGCACCACGGTGCCGGGCGTCGTCGTCGGCCTCGCGGCCACCGCCCACGGCGGCGACATCCTGTTCATCGAGGCGACCGCGGTGCCGGGCGGCGAAGGCGTCCGCCTGCGCCTCACGGGCCAGCTCGGCGACGTGATGCGCGAGTCCGCGGAGGCGGCCCTCAGCTGGGTGCGCGCCAACGCGCAGCGTTACCACCTCGACTCGCAGGCGCTGAGCGGCGGCGAGATCCACCTCCACGTGCCCGCCGGCGCCGTGCCGAAGGACGGCCCCTCCGCCGGCGTGGCGCTGGCCACCGCCATCCTCTCGGCGCTCTCCGGCCGCCGCGCCCTCGGCACCGCCGCGATGACCGGCGAGATCTCCCTGCGCGGCCGCGTGCTGCCGGTGGGCGGCATCAAGGCCAAGGTCCTGGCGGCCTCCCGCGCCGGCATCGAGCGCGTGATCCTGCCGGCCCGCAACCGCAAGGATCTGGTCGAGGTCCCGCCGGAGGTGCTGGAGAAGCTCGAGATGCGCTTCGTCGACGGCGTCGACGACGCCATCGCCGCGGCCCTCGAGCCCCCCGCCCAGGCCGTCGCGAGCGCCTGACCGGCTTCTAGCCGCCGCCCGGCCCCGGCGGCGGGGTGTCGCTGTCGAGGTGCTCGACCTGCGGGTAGCTCTTCAGCATCTCCTCGATGCGGCCCCACTGCTCGTTCTCGATCGACATCTCGCCGCCTTCGCGGAAGAAGCTGAGGACGCGCTGGTCGATGCTCTCGAGGGTCTCGAGGTTGTCGCCGAAGCGCGACTTGTATCGGACCTCGATGGCCGAGGCGAGGGTGCGGCCGACCATCAGCTTCACCGGGTACTTGATCATCTGGGGGACGTACTTCTTCAGGTCGTAGAGGCGCTCCAGCCGGCTCTCGCGGTGGACGGGCTCGCGGAAGCGGGTCTCCATGCGGCGCGCCCAGATGAAGCGCTCGAGCAGCTCCGCGACGGAGAACTCCTCGTGGTTGCGGATCGTGAGGCGCACCAGCTCGGGGTAGTTCGCGGGGATCCAGGTGCGCTCGCGCAGCAGCCCCTTCGCCGTCTGGGCGGCGAGCTCCTGGTAGATCGAGAGGTGCTGCTCGACCTGCGCGCTGAGGTTGAAGTCGCGCTCGACGAAGGCGCGCGCGGCGCGGCCCATCTCGAGGCGACGGTCGCGCTCGCGCACCAGGGTGGCCAGCGACTCGACCAGCCCCGCCACGTCGCGCTCGCCCACCAGGAAGCCCGTCTCGGCATCGCGCACCGCCTCGACGATGCCGCCATGGTGGGTGGCGACCACCGGCAGGCCCATCGCCTGGGCCTCGACCACGACGTTCGGGATGCCCTCGATGTCGCCGCTCGCCGGCGTGATCGAGCAGTGCAGCAGCACGTCGGCGTCGGCCATGTAGCGGCGCACGCCGGCGTGGTTGGTCGAACCCGCGAACTCGACGTGGCGGCGCAGGCCGAGCTTGCTGCGCAGGCGGCGGATGCGCGGGTAGTCCTCGCCCTCCCCCACCACGACGAGCTCCGCGGGAAGCCCCCGGCGGCGCAGCTCCGCCAGCGCCTCGAAGGCGTAGCGATGGCCCTTCTTCTCGACGAGCCGGCCCACCATCAGGATCCGCAGCGGCCGCGACGGATCCCGCTCCGAGCGGTCGACCCAGGCGAACTGGTCGACGTTGGTGCCCCGGTAGATCACCCGCACGCGGGACTCGGGGAAACCGATGTCGATCAGCTTGCTGCGCAGGTCCTCCGACACGCAGATGATCTGCTCGCTGGCGTCGAGCAGCACCCGATAGAGGCGGTCGAAGTATGGCAGCCGCATCTGGGCCCCGATGTCGCGGCCGCCGAAGGTGACGACCATCGGCACGCGCAGGAACTGCTTCAGCAGCAGCATGCGCAGCCCGGACCAGCCGAAGTGGGCGTGGATCACGTCGGGCGTGACGCGCTTCTTCAGGTGCGCCGCCGCCAACACCGCGAGGCGCGGCTCGAACAGGTAGCGGTCGGGGAAGCGGATCACTTCCTTCACCGGGAAGCGGTCGAGGTTCTCGGTGCGGTTGCAGGCGACGATGTTGCGGACGTAGGGATCCAGCCCCGTCAGCAGGTGGTGGATGAAGGGCTGGCTCCAGGACAGGTACGCGGCAAACTTGCTCTGGAGGATCGCGAGCTTCGGCTCTTCGGCTCGCGGCGCGTCGGGGTCCGCCAAGGGGCCTCTCACGGTGGGGAGGATTCCCCGCGCGGCAGGGTAGAGACTGGCCTCCGCGAAGCAAGGGCGTCGCCGACCACCCCGCAGATCTCCTCGATCCGCGCCGGCCAGTCGTGGGCGCGCGCGCGCTCGAGGCGCGCGCCGCGCGCTGCGGGCGCTTCGCTCGCGGCTCCGCGCACGGCGGCCAGGTACGCCTGCGGTCCGCTCGCCAGTGCGATCGCCCCCTCGGAGCCGAGCTCGCGCAGGTTCGGCAGCGGCGTCGCCACCACCGGCAGGCCCGCGGCGAGGTACTCCCACAGCTTCAGCGGCAGGCTCGCCCGCGTGTGGTCGTTGTCGAGGAACGGGAGCAGCGCCACGTCGCAGTGTCGGAGCAGCGCCGGCAGCGCCTCGGGAGGCCGCGAACCCGGCGCCCGCACGTTCGGCAGCGCCAGCAGCGCGCGCAGGTCCGGCCCGGGCCCTGCCGCGTCGCCGAGCCCCACCGGCCCGATCAGCGCCAGCGAGACGCCGCCCCGCGCGAGCGCCTCGAGCAGCGCGACGTCCACGCGGTACGCCGCGAGGTTGCCCACGTAGATCGCGCGCGGCCTCGGCAACCCCTGCAGCTCGACGGGCTCCGCCAGGGGCTCGTGGGCGCGCGCGAAGAGCGCGACGTCCGCCACGTTGGGGATCTCGTGCACGCGCCGCGCGCCCGATGCGCGCAGGCGCTCGGCCAGCCAGGGGCTGGTCGCGAACACCACGTCCGCCCGCTCCAGCATCCGCCTCTCGAGCGCGTCGACCCAGCCGGCGTCGACGCCGGGGTTCGCCGCGTAGTGGTCGACGCAGTGGTAGACGACGAGCCGCGCGGAAAGGCGCTCGGCGAGCGGCAGCGCGGTCGGCAGGAACGCCCAGAGCAGCGGCCGCTCGAAGCCGAGGCGCCGCGCCGAGCGCGCGACGCCCGCCGCGAGCCAGCGGAGCGCGCGCTCGCGGAGCCAGCGCGGGCCGACCAGCGGGATCACCGGCGACGCCACGTGCAGCCGCGGCGCCACCTCCCGGAGCCCCCCCGCGAAGCCGCGCAGCCGCGCCGCGACGCGCCGCAGATCGTGGCCCGACGCCAGCGGCGCCGGGGGCCGCAGGCCGATCGACTCCACGAACAGCACGCGGTGGCCGCGCGCGGCCAGCCGGCGCGCCAGCTGGTGCGCGTTCACCGGGGCGGGCGTCTCCCAGCTCGCGCTCGCCGCGAGCACGACGGGCACGTCCGGCGAGAGACTCACACCTCGCTCGCGTCGACCGACGGATCGATGTCGATGCCGCCCACCTCCTGCTCGTAGGCGTCGAGCACCTCGGCGGCCGGGCCGAAGCGGCGCACGTGCCCGCGGTCGAGCCACAGGCAATGGGTGCACACCTTGCGCAGGAAGGACGTCGCGTGCGAGACGATCACGATCAGCCGGCTGCGCGCCATCATCGACTCGATACGCGCCTGGCTCTTGGCGCGGAAGGCGCGGTCGCCGACGGACAGCACCTCGTCGAGCACCAGGATCTCCGGGTCGAGGCTGGTCGCGATCGCGAAGCCGAGCCGCGAGCGCATGCCGTTCGAGTAGAAGCGGATCGGCTGGTCGATGAACTCGCCGAGGTCGGCGAACTCCGTGATCGCCTCCATGCGGCGGCCGATCTCCTTGCGCGGGATGCCGAGGAAGGCGGCGTTCAGCAGGATGTTCTCGCGACCGGAGAGCTCGCGGTTGAAGCCGGCCCCGAGCGAGAGCAGCGTCGAGACGTGGCCGCGCACGGAGACGCTGCCTTCGTCGGGCTCGAGGATGCGCGAGAGCACCAGACAGAGGGTGCTCTTGCCCGCGCCGTTCGGGCCGATCACGCCGACCACCTGGCCCTCGTGGCAGGTGAGGTCCACCTCGCGCAGCGCCCAGATCACCGGCGCGTTGCGGCGCAGGCCCCCGCCGAGCAGCGCCTTGCGGATCGACATCCGCGAGCGCTGCTGGAGCCGGAAGTAGACCCCGAGGCCGTGTATCTCGACGACCGGATCGCCCATCACAAGAACTTGATCACGCGCCGGTCGTAGTAGCGGTAGATGCGCTGCGCGGCGGCGAACATCACCACCGCCTCGACCGCCAGCACCGCCCAGTGACGCGCTTCGAGGAAGCCGCCATAGAAGAGCGCCTCGCGGTAGCCTTCGAACAGGATGGCGAAGGGGTTCAGCATGTAGACGACCGGGATCCACTCGCCGAGCCCGCCGCCGAGCTTCGCGGCGCGCTCGCGCACCAGGTCGACGCCGTAGAGCGCCGGGCAGGCGTAGAACAGCACGCGCGTCACGTGGGTGAGGAAGCCGGAGAGGTCGCGGATCAGCGCGCCGAAGCAAGTCGCCACCAGCGAGCAGGCCGCCACCAGCAGGAGCTGGGCGGCCATCAGCGCGGGGAGCTGCACCAGGGGCAGCCCGAGCGGCAGCCCCGCCACCACGGCGGCCGCGAACAGCACCACCATCCCGGCCAGGAAGTAGGTGAACCCGGAGAGCACGTTGGAGAGCGGCAGCACCATGGTGGGGAACGGGATGGCCTTGATCACACCCTCGTTGTTGCGCAGCAGCTTGGCGGCGTTGGTCAGCGCGCTCTGCAGGTGCTTCCAGGGCAGCAGGGCGCACAGGACGAACACGGGGTAGGGCTGGTAGTGCTGGCCGCGGCCGAAGATGCCCACCACGATGCCCCAGTAGATGAGCATCATGATCAGCGGGTCGATCAGCCACCAGAGCCAGCCGAGCCGGCTCTCGGCGCTGCGGCTGCGCAGCTCCGAGAGGGTGAGCTCCCGGAGCAGGTCGCGGCGCGAGACGATGTTGGGCCAGGTGGAGTCCATCGCTCCGTCCGGGGGCCGTGCGGGGCCCGGGCCGCCGGACGGTGCCCGGAAGCTTCCCCCCCCGCAAGGGCTAAGATGGCGGGCCCGTGAAGGTGGTCCTGGTCCACGACTGGCTGACGGGCATGCGCGGTGGGGAGCGCGTGCTGGAAGAGCTGGCCGGGCTGTTCCCGGACGCGGAGCTCTTCACGCTGATCCACGTGCCGGGCTCCACCTCGCCGCGCATCGAGTCCCTGCGCATCACCGCGAGCCCCCTCTCGCGGCTGCCGGGCGCGGCCCGTCACTACCGCAAGCTGCTCCCGCTGTTCCCGTTCGCGATCGAGCGCCTGCGCCTGCCGCCCTGCGACCTCGTGCTCTCCACGAGCCACGCGGTGGCGAAGGCCGTGCGCCCGCCGCCTGGCGCGGTCCACCTCTGCTACTGCTTCACGCCGATGCGCTACGTCTGGGACCAGGCCGACGCGTATCTGGGACGCGGCGCGCGGCGCCTGCTCGCCGAGCCTCTGGCCGCCTGGCTGCGCCGCTTCGACCGCCGCACCAGCGGGCCCGAGCGCATCCACCGCATCGTCGCAATCTCGAACACCGTGGCGGATCGCGTGCGGCGCTGCTGGGGGCGCGAGGCGGAGGTCGTGTACCCGCCCGTGTCCGTCGAGCGTTTCACTCCGCGCGCGGCGGCGCCCGACGACTTCTACCTTCTCGTCGGCGGCTTCGTGCCCTACAAGCGCGAGGACCTCGCCCTCGGCGCGTTCGCCGCGCTCGGCCGCCCGCTCTGGGTGGTGGGCGACGGGCCGAGCCGCCGCCGGCTCGAGGCGGAGGCGCCGGCCAACGTGCGCTTCCTCGGCCGCCGCAGCGACGCCGAGCTCGCCGACCTCTACGCGCGCTGCCGCGCGCTGATCTACCCGCAGGAGGAGGACTTCGGAATCGTTCCCGTCGAGGCCCAGGCCGCCGGCCGGCCGGTGATCGCCTTCGGCAGCGGCGGCGCGACGGAGACCGTGGTTCCGCTCGGGAATGCCGCCGGGGCGCCGCCGACCGGCGTCTTCTTCGCGCCCCAGACCCCGGAGGCGCTGGCGGACGCCGTGCGCCGCTTCGAGGCGGAGGAGGCGCGCTTCGACCCCGCGGCCATCCGGCGTCACGCCGAGCGCTTCGGCTCCGAGCGCTTCCGCAGCGAGATCCTCGCCTGCATCGAGCGCGCGCTCGCCGCGCGGCCCGCGGCCGCGCCTCGGCCGTGAGCGCCGAGGTTCGCCTGCTGCGCCCGGGCCGCTGCGCGGCGCTGCTCGCGGCGCTGCTCGCCGCCTCGTCCTGCGGCGCGCCGGAGCCCGCCGCGCCGCCCGCGCGGCCGAACCTGCTTCTGCTCTCGATCGACACGCTGCGCGCGGATCACCTCGGCTGCTACGGCTACTCGCGCGACACCTCGCCGGTGATCGACCGGCTCGCGGCGCAGTCGCTGCGCTTCGCCGACGCCCACGCCCCGACGCCCTGGACCCTGCCCTCCCACGCTGCGCTGCTGACCGGCCGCCACCCGCTCGAGCTCGGCATCCTCGACAAGTCCGGCGCGCTGCCGGACGGGGTCCAGACCGTCGCCGAGCCCCTGCGCGCCAGCGGCTACCAGACCGCGGCCTTCGTCGACTCGGGGCCCCGCGGCCTGGTCGGCGCGAAGCGCGGCTTCGACCGGGGCTTCGAGCGCTACGTCCATACCCAGGACGGCTCCGAGGAGCGCTTCCGCTACGACATGCGGCACACCGTCGACGCCGGCGTCGCCTGGCTCGCCGAGCGCGACCCGCAGCGCCCCTTCTTCTTGTTCCTCCACACGAAGTCCGTTCACAGCTCCGCCGACGGGCAGACCCGGGAGAGCGACGCCCCCTACGACAAGCCCGAGCCGTATCGGACGCGCTTCCTGCCGCCGGGCGGTCCGCGCTTCTCCTGGCGCCCCGATCCTCCGGCCGACGTCGGCTGGCTGCGTCAGGCCAACCTCCGCCTCGCCGCCGGCGAGGTCGACAAGTCGGCATTCTCCCGCGAGCGCATCGACGAGCTGATCGCCTTCTACGACGGCGGGATCTACTACGTCGACGAGCAGATCGGGCGCCTGCTCGGCGAGCTCGAGCGGCTCGGCGTGCGCGACGACACCATCGTGGTGCTGGTCTCCGACCACGGCGAGGCGTTCCTCGAGCACCGCTTCTTCCTCCACCAGGAGCTCTACCACCCGCTGGTGCACGTCCCCCTCATCGTGCACGATCCGCGCGAGCAGCGCGCGGGCAGCGTCGCGCGCACGGTCTACCTCGAAGACGTCGCGCCCACGCTGCTCGAGCTCGCCGGGCTGCCGCAGCTGGAAGGCGTCAGCGGACGCTCGCTGCTCGCCGAATCCCCGGAGGCGCGAGCGCCGCGCTTCACCTACTTCCGCCTCAGCCCGGGCCGGGACTACGAGGCCTACGGAATCGAGGACGGCCCCTGGCTGCTGGTGCACCACCGCACATCCGGCGACGCCGACTTCACCAGCGAGCTGGTCCTCCACGAGGCGTCGGCGGCTCGACTCGACGACGCCGAGCGCGCGCGCGTCGGCGACGCGCTCCGCGAGCGCCTGCTGGCGCGCTTCGGCCCGATCCTCGCGAGGGCGCCGGACGAGCGGCCCCTCGACCCGGAGACCCACGAGGAGCTGCGCGCGCTGGGCTACGTCGAGTGAGCCTGGCGACGCGAGGCGCCGTCCGCGCCGCCGGGCTCTTCCTGCTGGTCCTCGGCGCCAAGCTCTGGCTGATCGGCCAGCTCGGCCCGACCGCTCCCGACTGGGACCAGTGGGGCCAGGAGGCGGAGCGCGTCTACGTGCCGTGGCTCGAAGGGCGCTTCGGGAGTGCCGAGCTGTTCGCCTACGCCGGCGTGCACCAGCGGCCCTGGAGCCGCCTGCTGGCGCTGGGGCTGCTCGAGGCGAACGGCGGCCAGTGGGATCCGCAGGTGCAGCAGATCGTCGGCGCGCTGCTCCACGCCGCGGTCATGGCGGGCGCCGCGCTGTTCGTGGCGCGCCGGCTGGGCCCCGGCGCCGGCGCGATCTCGATCGCGGTGCTCGCCGTCTGCCTGATGTTCCCGTACTCGTGGCGGAACACGCTCTGGGGCTTCCAGTCGCACATCCACATCCTGATCGGCTTCTCGCTGGTGTCGCTGTTCGGCCTGGTCGCGTACCCGCCCGGTAGCGCGGCCTGGCTGCTGGGCTTCGTCTCCGGCGCGTGCGCGGTCTTCGCAGCGGGCTCCGGCTTCCTGGCCGGCGCCTGCGCGGCCGCGATCGCCGCGGCCCAGGCGCTCTTCGCGCGGCGGCCGTGGCGGAGCGTCGCTCCGACCCTCGCGGCGGGGCTGCTGCTGGTCGCCCTCGGCCTCGCGCTGCTCTACGTCGGCGCAGCGGAAGACACCACGGGCGAGAACAACTTCCGCGTGCTGCGGGCGGCGCCCGGCGAGAGTCCGCTCGCGCGCCCGCTCGCCGTGCTGTCGGCGCTCGGCGGCGTGCTCGGTTGGCCGCTTCCCTCGGCGGGCCTGCTGGGCTGGCTGCTCTACGCGCCTCTCTTCGCCTTCGCCTGGCACTGGCTCCGCACGGCGGGCGAGCGCCGCGAGGGAGCGGACGCCGAGCGGCAGGCTGCCGCCGCGACGCTGCTGCTCGCCCTCGGCCTGTGGGCGTTCCTGCAGGCCCTCGGCCTCTCCGCGCTGCGGAGCGGCGCCGTCAATGCGAGGCACCGGGACCTCGTGTTCTTCGGTCCCTGGGTGAACGCCCTCGCCCTGCTGCTCCTGCTCCGGCGGAACGCGCGCGTCGACGGGGTCGCGGCGCGCCCGCGGCGGGCGCTCGGCACGGCCGCCGCGGCGCTGTTCGCCGCGGCCCTCGCCGCGGGATTCGTGGCGGCGGGCCTCGCCGTCGTGCGCAAGGAGATCCCCGCGTGGCGCAGCGAGATCGACGAGCGCGTCCGCAACCTCCAGCTCTTCCTCGCCAGCGACGACCCGTCGCACTTCACCGGCAAGCCGCGACGCTCGCTTCCGCACCCGCGGCCGGAGCTGCTCGTGCGGCTGCTGCGCGATCCCGACGTGCGCGCTCTGCTGCCGCCGGCGATTCGCGACGCCCTGCCCCTCACGCCGCCTGCGGCGCCGATCGCGGCGGGCTGGCGCGAAGGCGGCGTCCCCCCCGGTCTGGCTCCGGCGACGCCGGCGCCCGGACGGGCTGTCGTCGGGTCCTGGTCCGAGGGCGCCGCCGCTCCCGGCGTGCGGCGCTTCGAGAGCGCTCCGCTCACCACCCGAGCCGCGGCCCTCGAGCTCGCGCTCGCCGGTCGCGCGGGCCCCACGGCCGCGCTCCGCGTCCGGCTGGTCGACGCCCGCGACGGCAGCCCGCTTCGCGAGCTGCCCCTCGGCCGGCTCTCCGAGCGCGCCTGGCGCACGCTGCGGGTGCGGGCGCCTGCAGACGGGCGCAGCTTTCGCATCGAAGCGCAGGCGCCCGCCGATCCCGCCGAGGGATGGCTCGCGCTGGCGGCGCCGACGGAGGTCGGGCCGCTCGGCTACTGGCTGGTTCCCCTGGCGAGCCCGGCGGCCTCCGCCGGGTGCCTGCTGATCGGCGCGGCGCTGCTCGCGCTCGCAGCGCTGCCGTCGCGGCGCGCCGGCGTCGACAGCCTCTGAGGGAGCCGCTACTCCGAAGCGATGCGCGCGCTGACCCTCCTCGCCGTGCTCCTCGCCGTCGGCGGCGCCGCCTGCGCGCGCCAGGGCGAGCGCGGCACGCGCATCGTGCTCGTCACCCTGGATACGCTCCGCTACGACTGTCTGCCCGCCGAGCCGGGCTCTCCCGAGCGCATGCCGCGCACGCGCCGCTTCGCCGAGCGCGGCGTGCGCTTCGCCGCGCACCGCACCGCGAGCTCCACCACCCAGCCCACCCACGCGACCCTGCTGACCGGCCTCCAGCCCTGGGAGCACGGCGTGGTGCGCAACGGGCTCGTGCTGGCCGATCCCCTGCCGACCCTCGCGGAGCGGCTCCGGGAGCGCGGCTGGGAGACCGCGGCCGTCGTGGCCTCGACGCCGCTCCACCGGCGCTTCGGCTTCGCCCAGGGCTTCGACCACTTCGTGGACGAGTTCAGCGAAGGCGCGCGCCCGAGCTTCGGCGGCGCCGCCCTCGACCCGGAAGCCGAGTTCTACGCGCCCGCGGAGAGCGTGACGCGGCACGCCCTCGCGCTGCTCGACGGGATGCACGCGCCGCAGCAGCTGCTCTGGGTGCACTACTTCGACGCCCACGGCCCCTACGGCGACACGGCCGAAGGCGAGCCCGTGCGCCTCCAGAACCTGCACCGCGCGCTGCGCAAGCGCGACCCCGGGGCCGCGGCGCTGCTGCAGCGGGCGCGGGCGCTCTACGATGTCGACGTCGCCTACCTGGATCGCTGGCTCGAGACCCTGCTCGCGCGGGTCGAGGCCGACTCGGACCGCTACGAGACCCACGTCGTGGTGGTCGCGGACCACGGCGAGAGCTTCGGCGAGGACGGATCCGTCGGGCACGGCAAGCGGCTCACGCCCTCCCAGACGCACGTGCCCTCCTTCATCGTGTCGCCCCGCGTGGCGCCGAGGGTCGAGACGACGACCGTCGGCACCCTCGACCTCGCGGCCACCCTGCTCTCCCTCGCCGGCGACGAGGGCGGCGTCCCGGGCGGGCGCGACCTCACGCGGCCGGAGATCCCTCCCCGCCCGGTGTTCGGCATGCGCCGCACGTTCAGCAAGCCGCACAAGGAGATCCGCACCGACGGCGAGGTCCACGTCGCCGACGGCGCCCTCTTCTATCTCGTGGAGAGCGGCCGCACCTGGCTCGGCAACGCCTCGGGGGTGCTCGACGAGGCGGAGCAGCCGCTGCGCGGCGAGGAGGCCGAGCGCGTGCGCGCGCTCTTCGCCGGCTTCGAGGCGCAGGCGGCGCGGGCCGCCGCTCCGGAGATCACCGACCCGGAGACGCTCCGCGCGCTGAAGGCCCTCGGCTACACGCGCTGAGGGCGTCAGCGGCGGGAGCAGCGCTCCAGCACCTCGCTCACGGCGTGGTCCACCGCATCGGCGGGAAAGCGCGCCCGGATCTCGCCGGCCGCGCCCGCCGGCTGCTGCACCGCGAGCTCGACCTCGCCGGCGACGTCCGCGATCGCGCGCGCCAGGGCCGCCGCCTCGCCGGCGTCGTCCGCCCCCCCGCACAGATCGAAGGCGAAGGAGCCCTCCGGGTCCTTGGCCCAGTGACCGGCGACCTCGGCCTCGAGGGCGACGTCCGCCCCCGCCCGGGCGCGGAGCAGGCGCTGTCCGCGGACGGCGCCGCCCTCGAACGCGGCGAAGTCGAAGCCCGCGACCTTCGAGGCGTCCTCCACCTTCAGCGAGACGCAGAACGGTTCGCGGTCGTTCTGCTGGCACTGGACGCGGAGCACCGCGGCCACGCTGCCGCTCGGCGTCTCGGCGCGGCCGTCGGCCAGCGCGCGGAGCCCGCGCGGCCCCCGGTGCAGGCTCCAGGGGCCCGCGCTGCGCGCGGGCATCGGCAGCAGCGCGGCTGCGAGCGGGAGCATCACGAGCACGGTTCGGACCATCTCGAAGCAAACCTCCGCCGCAAGCTGCGGGCTCCCGGGGCGCGCTCAGTAGGCGTTCCGGTGGAACCACCCCTTCCAGAGCGTCATCAGCAGGATGCGCACGTCGAGCGCGAGGGACCAGTTCTGGATGTAGTAGATGTCGTGCTCTACGCGCTCGTGCAGCGAGGTGTCGCCGCGCCAGCCGTGCACCTGCGCCCAGCCGGTGAGCCCCGCCTTCACCTTGTGGCGCAGCATGTAGCCCGGGATCTCGCGGCGGAAGCGTTCGATGAACACCGGCCGCTCCGGCCGGGGCCCCACCAGGCTCATGTCGCCCCGCAGCACGTTCCAGAGCTGGGGCAGCTCGTCGATGCTGGTGCGGCGCAGCAGCGCGCCGACGCGCGTGCGGCGGGGGTCGTCGGGCGAGGTCCAGACGGGCCCCGTCTCCTTCTCGGCGTCCGGGCGCATGGTCCGGAACTTCAGCATCCGGAACACGCGCCCATCGAGCCCCATGCGCTCCTGGCGGTAGAAGAGCGGACGCCCCGAGCTCGCCCAGACGGCCAGCGCCGCCACCAGCAGCACCGGCGAGAGCCCCAGCAGCATCAGCGAGGCCACCACCGCGTCGAAGCCGCGCTTCTGCACCGCCGCCCAGCCCACCATCGGGCTCTCGCGCAGGTTGATCAGCGGCAGCCCCTCGAGCTCCTCCACCGAGCTGCGCAGCGTCATCACATGGAGCAGATCGGGGATCAGCCGCACCGTCACCAGCTCGTCGTCGAGGTCCGCCAGGATCTTCTCGAGCTGCTGGCCGTCCTCGCGCGGCAGCGCGATCACGACCTCGTCGACGGGCCGGCGGCGCAGGATCTCCTTCACGCCGGCGTACGGGCCGAGCACCTTCACGCCCTCGATGCTCTTGCCCTGCATCGCCGGATCGTCGGAGACTGCGCCCAGGATGCGCAGGCCCGCCTCCGGGTGGGCGTGGATCGACGCGATCACCTCGGCCGCCAGCTCGCCCGCCCCGGCGATCAGCACGTAGCGCAGGTTGTAGCCGCGCCGGCGCAGCGCCCGCAGCAGCCCGCGGCCCGCCACGCGGCTGGCGACGAGGGTCAGCGTCCCGAGGCCCCAGAAGAAGCCGATGCCGAGCCGGCTGTGGTAGGTGCGGAACGCCGCGTCCGCCGCCAGCACGCCCACCACCGCCATGCTCATGCCGCCGATGATCAGCCCCGCCTCGCGCAGCAGCGAGCCGGTGCGCTGGGCGCGGTAGAGGCCCCGCGACCGGAACATGAAGAACACCAGCGGCACGATGCCCACCAGCGGCGTCATCCACTCGGAGAAGCCGGGCTTCCAGGTGCCGGGCGGCTCGTCCCAGAACACCGTGAAGCGGAGACCGTAGGCGGCGGTCCAGCAGGCCGTCACCAACAGCAGGTCTCCAATCGTCAGGAACGAACGGAACACCTCGCCGTGGCGCTGCAGCACGCTACGCCCCCCGTCGCAGCGCCCGTTCGAGCGCGCGCACCTCGCCGAGCAGCGCGTCGAAGGCCGCGAAGTCGATCTGGCTCGGCCCGTCGCAGGGCGCCTCGTCGGGCGCCGGATGGGTCTCGACGAACAGCGCGTCGATGCCCGTGGCCACGGCCGCGCGCGCCAGCGGCGCCACCATGCGCCGGTCGCCGTGGCTCGCGGTGCCGGCGGCGCCGGGCTGCTGCACCGAGTGGGTGGCGTCGAAGCAGACCGGAGCGAAGCCGCGCATCTCGACGAGGCCGCGGAAGTCGACCACCAGGTCGTTGTGCCCGAAGCTCGTGCCGCGCTCGGTGACGAACGCCCCGCCCGGCCCGGCGGAGCGCACCTTCTCGACGGCGTGGCGCATGTCGAGCGGCGCCATGAACTGGCCCTTCTTGATGTTCACCGGGAGGCCGGTCGCCGCGCACGCGACCAGCAGGTCGGTCTGCCGGCACAGGAACGCCGGCACCTGCAGGCAGTCGACGATCCCCGCCGCCTGCTTCGCCTGGGCGGGCTCGTGGACGTCGGTCAGGAGCGGCAGCCCCAGCTCCGACTTCACCCGGGCCAGGATGCGCAGGCCCTCGTCGAAGCCGGGCCCCCGGTACGACTCGCGGTGACTGCGGTTGGCCTTGTCGACCGAGGCCTTGAAGACCAGCGGGAAGCCGTGGCGGCCCGCCAGCTCCCGCACGACCTCGGCCGCGGCCAGCGTCGCCGCCTCGGTCTCGATCACGTTCAGCCCGGCGATCAGGACGAGCGGGCTCGCATCCCCCAGGGGGATGTCGCCGATACGCATGGGGTCCCTCCGTCCCAGCGCCGTTAGATAGCGACTCGCAGCGCGGCCGCCCCTTTTCGGGGACGGCTCAGCGATTGTCCGCCTCTACGGCCTCCTGTAGCGCCTGGAGGAAGTCGGGCAGGGCCGACGTGACGCGGTTCCAGTTGGGGATCTGGGGGGTTCCCATCGGGTCTCGAACGAAGCTTAAGCCGGCCGTGCGCAGGGCGCGAGAGAAGGTCTCGACGGCCAGCTCCTCCTCGTGGCGGCCGAACTCGAGGCCGTTCAGCGCCGCGTCGTGGCTGTAGGCGGCGACGGCGTCCTGGGCGAGGCGCACGTAGGCGACGCTCAGGGTGTTGAGGAAGCCGGCGTCGAACTCCACGCCGTAGCTCGCCAGGTTGCGGATCAGCGAGGAGGCGATGTCCACCACCATGCGGTGCAGGCCGCGGGTGGGGTCGTCCTCGGACAGCTCGCGGTGCTTGTGGTCGTAGTTGTCGACCAGCTCCACCTGGCAGATCCGCTTGAGGGAGCTGTTGCGGTAGACCTCCGCCAGCATCCCGACCTCGAGGCCCCAGTCGCTCGGGATGCGCGTCGAGCGCGCGATCTCCGGGGTCATCGCGCACTCGCCGGCCAGCGGGTACCGGAAGGCGTCGAGGAAGTCGAGCAGCGCGTGGGGGCCGAGCACCGCCTTCATGGCGCGCAGGAACGGGGTCATGAAGAGGCGCGTCACGCGCCCGTAGAGCCGGTCCGTGACGCGGCCGTAGTAGCCCTTGGCGAAGTCGTAGTTGAGGTTCGGATTGGCGACCGGGAAGCAGAGCCGCGCCAGCAGCTCGCGGTCGTAGTCGCGGATGTCGCAGTCGTGGAGCGCGATCACCCGCGCCGCGTTCGCCCCGAGCACGTACCCGTAGGCCAGCCAGGCGCCCCGCCCTTTTCCCTCGCGCCCGGGCGAGAGGCCCTCCCCGTCGAGGCGCCCGTAGAGCTCCTGCACGCGCGGGCCGCCGTTCCAGATCAGGGTCGCCGGCTCCCCGGAGGTGGTGGTCACCCCCGCGAACGCGGCCCGCATCTCCTCGAAGTCCGAGCGGCGGTCGGTCCCGGACACGCTCACCACGATCTGGCGCAGGTAACGCACCTGCTTCAGCTCTTCGATGATGCCCTTCAGGGCGACGTCGCGGAGCTCCGAGTGCAGGCAGGGAAGCACCAGGGCGATCGGCCGCGTGCGGGAGTAGCTGGCGAGGTCCTCCTCCAGCCGGTCCACGTTGCGCGGCCCGAGCCGGTGCAGCGTGGTGATGGATCCCGTCTGGTGGAAGTCGGCCACGGCTCCCGAGCCTCGCACCGACCCGGCCGGCGGGCAAGCCTCTCACCCCCGGGATCGAAACATCGTTTGGAGCGAGGCCCCCGGAAATCCGGGGGGATCCGCTAGTAGCTGCGATCCGCGAAGTCGTCGAGCAGCCGCAGGGCGTCCGCGTCGATCTCGAGGAACTCGAGGCCGACCTCGGTGGTGAGCGGGTCCAGGTCCGTGGCCCAGACCACCTTCCCCACGGCGACCAGGGTCTGGTCGCCGACGTTGAAGGTCACCCGCATCACGTCGCCGAGGTCGAGCTCGCAGCCCACCGCCTCGAAGCGGATTCCGCCTGCGGAGACGTTCTTGCCGACGCCGAGCTGCTCGTGGGAGTCGCAGGGAGCGAAGGAGATCACCTGATCCGTGGCGATCCGCGCGTACTTGCGGCGTTCCTGGCCCATCCCCGTCCCCCGCGGAAGAGGTTCGGCCGGGCGGGGGCGGGTCTTGAGCCCCCTAGTCCTCGCGCCCGAAGAGGGAGAGCTGCCGGTCGTCGCGGGGTCGGGCGGCGAGCTGGAAGGCCGCCAGCCCGAGGAGCCGGACGGGACGCTCGCCCGCCTGGGTCCGTCGGAGCAGCTCGCGCGCCAGCTCGGCGATCTCCTCGGCCCGCGCGACCGCCCGGCCGAGGGTGCTGCTGCGGGTGACGGTCTCCTGATCGTCGTAACGGACCTTCAGCACCAGCCTCCGCGCGCCGAGGCGCTCCCGGCCGAGGCCGAGCGCCAGGCCCGCGGCGAGCTCGCCCAGCACCGCCTCGAGCGCCCCGAGGTCGCGCTCGCTCTGCTCGAGGGTGGACTCCTGGCTGAGGCTCCGCGCGTGGGGGGCCGGGCGAAGCCGGGTCTCCCCCTGGCCCTGGGCTGCGGCGAGCAGAGCCAGGCCGTGATTTCCGAGCCGCTCCTCGATCTCGCGCCGGCCCGCGGCCGCCAGCTCGCCGGCGGTCGCGATGCCGAGCTCGCGGAGCGCGGCCAGCGTGTTCGGGCCCACCCCCGGCAGACGCGCCACCGGCAGCGGGTCGAGGAAGCCGCTCAGCTCGACCGGGCCGACGCGCCGGACGCCCTCCGGGCCGGCCTCCTCCGCGGCGAGCCTGGCCACGAACTTGACCGGCGCGATGCCCACGCGCAGCGGGAGGTGGAGGCCCTCGCGCACCACCCGCTGGAGGCTCCGCGCGAGCTGCTCGGCGCCGTCCTCGCCCTCGGCGCTGTCGAGGTACGCGGCCTCGAGGCCAGCCGGCTCGACGCGCTCGGCGACGCGCCGGAAGCTCGCCCGCAGCCGGGCCGAGAGCTCGCGGTAGGCGCGCATGTTGGTCCGGCGCACGCGCGCGTCGCGGCAGCGCTCGAGCGCCTCGAGCACCGGCATCCCCACCTCGACGCCGGCCGCCAGCGCCTCGAGGGTCGCCGCCTGCACCAGGCCCCGCTTGCGCGGGTCGCCGCCGACGATCACGGGCCGGCCTGCAAGGGAGGGATCCGCGGCGCGCTCGGCCTCCGCATAGAAGCGCGGCACCTCCGCGTAGAGCAGCGTCACGGCCCCGCCGTCTCGCGCGGCGGCTCGAGCAGGAGCTCCGCCACCGCGGTCTCTTCGACCACCAGGCGGCTGGTCGCGAGCAGCGAGGGCCGGCCGGGCAGCCAGCGCAGCAGGGCGTCCGACTGGTGCGGGTGGCCGGGATGCTCCGACTGGCCGGGGGCCAGGCTGGCGAGGGCTTCGTCGAGGGCGGCCGCGTCGATCGCGAAGCGGAAGGTCGAGACGGTTCGCACGGCGAAGGACTCGAGCGGCCGGTGATCGGCGACCTGCACGCTCGCGCCGTCGCCGGAGTACGGGAAGGGGCCGAGGCCGCCGCCTCCGCGGCTGCTCGCGAGCGCGCGGAAGCGCAGCGGATGGAGCCGCCCCCAGCTCCACTTCTCGCGGATCAGCCCCAGCTCCGACGAGAGCTGCAGCCAGGTGCCGCCGAGGCTGCGGCGCACGGCCTCGGCGACCTCGGGCGGGTTCGCCCAACCCGACGACCCGCCGCCGGCCGCCGCGTCCTCGAGCACCGTGGCGACGAGATCCGCGGCGCGCACCCGGCCGAGGCCGAAGTAGCGGGCCAGCAGCTCGCGCCCCATGCGGGGCTCGAAGAGCGCCCGCAGCAGCCGCTCGACGAAGACGTGGTACGCCGCGGCGCCGCGGCTGTCGGCGCGGCTCACCCCATCCCAGCCCTTCAGGAGGTCCACGACCTCGCGCTCCGGCGGGCCGAGCCGCGTGTCGCCGAGCAGCCCGAGCGCGCGCTCGATCAGCGCGCCCGCCCGATCGGATCGCACGTCGCGCTGCAGCTCCGTCATGTCGCGCAGTCCGATCCCGCCCCGCGCGGCCGCCTCTGCCAGCTGCGACTCGAGGCGGGCCGTGCGCTCGCCGGAGCGCCACAGCCACTCGATCGAGGCGCCGCCCATCGCGCCGAGATCGCCGTCGGCGACGACGGCAAACGGCGTTTCGCCGCGCAGCATGCGCCCCGGCAGGCGTTCGGGAGCCACGCGGCCGCGCCAGGCGTAGTCGGGGTCGCGGGCCGGCACCGGCAGGAGGCCCGAGGGCAGCCCGCGCTCGGGTACCGCTCCCGCCACCTGGAGGCCCGCCTCGCCCGCCCGGTCGCAATACACCACAGCCAGCACCGGCTCGTGGTGGGCGGCGAGGGCCCGGCGGATCTCGTCGGCGCTCCCCGCGCGGGCGAGCTCGAAGAAGGCCGCCGGCCCCGCGCTGCTCTCGGCCCCCATCCAGCGCAGCGCGAGCGGAGGGCGGCCCTCGCCGGCGATCGGGTTCACGAGGGGGCCGTGGCGGGTCTCCTGCACGGTCAGCACGTCCGTCTCGCCGCCGCGCACGACGATCTCCTCCCGCCGCTCCGCGAGGGGGCGCCAGGCGGTGCCGTCGTGATAGCGCGGCGGCGCGCGCTGGCTGAGGCTCTCCACGTAGAGATCCGAGACGATCACCCCCGCCTGCACCGACGCCCAGGCCACCTGCGGCGTGAAGCCGGTCCAGAAGACCGGGAGGCCCGGTGGGCCGGCGCCCGCGACGTCGAGATCCCCGCCTTCGAGGTGTGCGGCGTAGAGCGGCGCGGGAACCGTGGGCTCGAAATGGGCGTCGCCCGCGAGCACCGGCCGGCCGCTGCGGCTGCGCGCGCCGGCCACCACCCACGCGCTGCTCCCGATGCTCGGCCCGAGCAGCCCGAGTCGCCGGCGGAGCGGCGTGCGCCGCGCCTCCTGCGGCTCCTGGCCCGGCGCGGGCAGCACGCGCAGCCCCGTCCGCTCGGGGAAGAAGATGCCTGCGTCGAAGCCCCCGAAGCGCTGGATCAGGTCCGAGAGCACCAGGCTCTCGTCGAGGGTTCCACCGACCGCCCACGCGTGGAGCTTGCCCACCGCGAGCGAATCCGCCGGGCTCCAGGGCGCCCCGGGACCGCCGAGCACGGTCACTGCAGGGGGCATCGGGAGCCTCGGCGTGCTGCGCCAGTGCTCGAAGCCGGCGTTCACGCCGGCGGCGTAGGCCTCGAGCCGCTCGCGCGCCGAGGCGGGCAGGCGTTCGGCGTCGCGGGCGGCGAGGCGCGCCAGCCCGAGGATCCGCACCTCCCGATCGTGGGCCAGGGCCTCCTTGCCTTCGACCTCGGCGAGGCGTCCCTGCGCGGCGCGCCGCAGCCAGACGAGCTGCGCCGGGCGATCCTGCGCGTGCGCGAAGCCGAGGCCGAAATAGGCGTCCCGCTCGGTCGCGGCGCGCACGTGCGGCACGCCCGCCCGGTCGCGCAGGATCGTGAGCGGAGCGCGGGCTCCGGGTGCGGCCAGCCGGCCCACCTCCACGGGATGCGCCGCCTGCACCTCGCGCCGGAGGGCTAGCTCCCGAACGCCTGCGATCGCCGCCGCCGCCCCGCCGATCCCCAGCAAGGCCCATCCGAGCCAGCGCCGGAGGATCGCGGGCCAGCCGTTCCCCGTAGACACGTCTCCCCCCCCGGGCAAGCCCGTCCTAGAATAACTCTCGGCGCCCGGGCGGCCCGCCGTGAGCGTGGGGCGCGCCGGGGGGGCGGCCGCTACATTGCGCCGTCCGCGGGAGGACACATGGCGGTCAAGGTCGGCATCAACGGTTTCGGTCGCATCGGGCGGCTCGCCTTCCGGGCGATGCGGGGCAAGGACATCGAGGTGGTCGGCATCAACGACCTCTTCGACGCGCCGACCCTCGCCCACCTGCTGAAGTACGACTCCGTCCACGGCCGCTATCCGAGCGACGTCCGCGCGGAGCAGGATGCGCTGGTCGTCGACGGCAAGCGCATTCCGATCAGCGCGGAGCGCGACCCGGCGAAGCTCCCCTGGAAGGAGCGCGGCGCCGCGATTGTGATCGAGTCGACGGGCCTCTTCACCAAACGCGAGAAGGCCGCCGCGCACCTGGCCGCGGGCGCGGAGCGCGTGATCATCAGCGCGCCGGCCGACGACGCGGACGCCACCCTGGTGCTCGGGGTCAACGAGCGCACCTACGATCCGGCGAAGCACCGCGTGGTCTCGAACGCCTCGTGCACCACGAACTGCCTCGCGCCGGTCGCGAAGGTGCTCCACGAGAAGTTCGGCGTCGTGAAGGGCCTGATGGTCACGATCCACGCCTACACGGCGGACCAGGCGCTGGTGGACGCGCCGCACAAGGACCTGCGGCGCGCCCGCGCCGGCGCGCTCTCGATGATCCCGACCAGCACCGGCGCGGCGAAGGCGATCGGCCTGGTGCTGCCCGAGCTGAAGGGCAAGCTCGACGGCTACGCGATGCGCGTCCCCACCCCGGACGTGTCCGTCGTCGACCTCTCCGTCGAGCTGGCGAAGGCCACCGACGCGGCGTCGATCAACGCCGCGATGAAGGAGGCCGCGGCCGGCGCCCTGAAGGGCATCCTCGAGTACTGCGACGAGCCCCTCGTCTCCGTGGACTTCACCGGCAACCCGCACTCGTCGATCTTCGACGCCAAGAGCACGAAGGTGATGGGCGGGACCTTCGCCAAGGTGCTGGCCTGGTACGACAACGAGATGGGCTACGCGAGCCGCTGCGCCGATCTCGTGCTGCTCATGGGCCGCTGACCTCCGAGGTGACGCTTCCGAACCTCGACGACCTGCTCCGCGCGCCGGGCGGCGTGCGGGGAAAGCGCGTGTTCGTGCGCGCCGACCTCAACGTGCCGCTGCGCAGCGGGCGCATCGGCGACGACGCGCGGATCCGCGCCGCGCTGCCGACGCTGCGCCGCCTGCTCGCGGCCGGGGCGCGCGTCGTGCTCGCCTCGCACCTCGGTCGGCCGAAGGGGGGCCCCAGCCCGGAGCTCTCGCTGGCGCCGGTGGGCGAGCGGCTCGCCGAGCTGCTCGGCCGGCCGGTGCGCTTCTGTCCCCAGGTCGTGGGACCCGAAGCCGAGGCCGCCGCGGCGGCGCTCACCGACGGCGAGATCCTGCTGCTCGAGAACGTGCGCTTCGAGGCCGGAGAGACGAAGAACGACCCGGCGCTCTCGCGCGCGTTCGCGCGCCTCGCCGACGTCTACGTGAACGACGCCTTCGGCACCGCGCACCGCGCCCACGCCACGACGGTCGGCATGGTGGCCCACGTCCCGCACGTGGCGGCGGGCGACCTGATGCTCGCCGAGCTCGAGCACCTGCGCGTGGTGCGCGAGCCCGAGCGCCCCCTGCTCTGCCTGCTCGGCGGCGCCAAGGTGTCCGACAAGCTCGCGGTGCTGGAGGCCCTCGCGCCCCACGCCGACGTGCTCGCGATCGGCGGCGCCATGGCCTACACGTTCCTGCGTGCGACTGGGGATCCGGTCGGCAGCTCGCTCGTCGAAGAGGAGCGCATCGCCGACGCCGGACGCGTGATCGAGGCCGCCCGCCGCGCCGGGCGCCGGCTGCTGCTGCCGATGGACCACGTGGTCGCCGAGAAGCTCGACGCGGCTGCGCCGAGCCGCGTGGTGACGACGATCCCCGACGGCTGGATGGGCCTCGACATCGGCCCCCAGACGGCCGCGCTCTACGCCGCCGAGGCGGGGCGGGCGCGCACCATCTTCTGGAACGGTCCGATGGGCGTGTTCGAGCTCGAGCCGTTCGCCTCCGGCACCGAGGCCGTCGCGCAGGCGGTGGCCGGCTCGTCGGCCGTCTCGGTCGTCGGGGGCGGCGACTCCCTCGCCGCGGTGAAGAAGATGGGCGTCGCGAGCCGCATCACCCACCTCTCGACGGGCGGCGGCGCCTCGCTCGAGTACGTCCAGGGCCTCGAGCTGCCGGGCGTGACCGCGCTGGAACGTCGCTAGATGCGCCGGCCGATCCTCGCCGCCAACTGGAAGATGTACAAGACGCAGGCCGAGGCGGAGGCCTTCGCGAAGGCGTTCGTCCCCCTCGTCGAGGGCGCCGGCGGCGTCGACGTGGTGCTCGCGCCCGCCTTCACTTCCCTCTCGACGCTGGGGGCGGCGATCGCCGGCAGCCGCGTGCTGCTGGCCGCGCAGAACGTGCATCCCGAGGAGCAGGGCGCGTTCACGGGCGAGGTCTCTCCCGGCATGCTGCGCGCCCTCGGCTGCGCCTACGCGATCGTCGGCCACAGCGAGCGCCGCACGCTCTTCGGCGAGAGCAGCGAGCTCGTGGCGCGCAAGACGGAGGCGCTGCTCCGCCACGACATCCGGCCGATCGTCTGCGTCGGCGAGTCCCTCGACGAACGCGAGGCCGGGCGCACCCTCGCGGTCATCGAGGCGCAGCTCCGCGAGAGCCTCGCCCGCGTGCCGGACGGGCGCGCC
>Ga0105106_10000676_pt1 | contig 24099 bp, 19 predicted proteins | sample PPLLaktember2015_5_FD_79109 | JGI IMG/M metagenome (GOLD analysis project Ga0105106, IMG submission 79109) | Freshwater sediment microbial communities from Prairie Pothole Lake near Jamestown, North Dakota, USA - PPLs Lake P8 Core (1) Depth... | ecosystem: Environmental > Aquatic > Freshwater >...
CCGTCGCCGACGCCTTGTACGATCGCGCTCCCGCGCTTGCCGTCTACGAGGTCGGCGACTGCGCGCAGCCACGCACCGCCCTCGAGGCGATCCACGAGGCGGCCGCACTGGCCCACAAGCTCTAGCCCGCCACCCATCGGATACGACCTTGCCCCGGCCATTTCCCGTCGACTCGGCGCCGGAGGCGGTGGCGTGACCGCGCCGCCTGCCGCCCGAGGTGCGATGCTGCTGCTGTTCGACATCGAGCAGGACAGCGTCGCCGAGCACGACGACTGGCACACCCACGAGCACATGCCCGAGCGTCTCGGCATTCCCGGCTTCCTGCGCGGCACCCGGTGGATTGCAGTCGACCCGGGACCGCGCTACTGCGTGCTCTACGAGGTCGCGGAGCTCACCGTGCTGGATTCGCCGGTCTATCGGGAACGACTCGATCACCCGACGCCGTCGACGTCGGCCATGATGCGCAAGTACCTCGGCATGCGGCGAGCGTTGTGTTCGGTCGAGGCGCGCAGCGGTCTCGGCATGGGGAGCAGCGCGCTGGTCGTTCGTTTCGCGCCGGAGATCGGCCGCGAGAGCCGGCTCGACGAATGGCTCGCGACGGAGATCATGCCGGAACTCTCGCAGCGGCCCGGCGTCGCCACCTGCTGCCTGCTGCGGAACGCCCTGGCCGCCCGCATGACCCGCGAGCAGGCCATCCGTGGCCCGGACGACACCCTGCATTCGGCGCTCTTCGTCACCGGCTACGACGAGACTATCGTGGCCGAACTCTCGCGCCACGATCTCGCCGCGGAACGGTTTGTCGCGCATGGCGCCGCCACCAGCGGTCATGCCGCCAATGCCTATCGGCAGGTCTATGCGCTGACCGCGTGACCGGCGACACACCGGGTCGGGGCGTCGCTGCCGCGACAGGGTGTTGCTTGCGGCTCGGCTATCCGGCGTACCGCAGCACCGCCACGAAATGGCAGCTGCTGCCGCCGATCACGAACGCGTGCCAGACCGTGTGCGCATACCGCAGTCGCGAGTCGAGCATGAAGAAGGCCACGCCGGCCGTGTACGCGAGGCCGCCCGCCACGAGCCAGGCGATGCCCGGCAGCGGCACCCGGTCGACGAGGGGCACGACCGCGATCAGCACGAGCCAGCCCATCAGCAGATACAGGCCCGTCGAAAGCCACGGATGCGAAAGGCGGTCGAACGCCTTGAGTGTCACGCCGATCGCGGCCAGCGACCACACGAGGCCGAACAGTGTCCAACCCCACGGGCCGCCGAGCACGCCGAGCGTGAAAGGCGTGTAGCTCCCCGCGATGAACACGTAGATCGCCCCGTGGTCGAGCTTCAGCAGCACGCGCTTGGCGCGTCCCGGGGGCACCGCGTGGTACACCGTCGAGGCAAGGTAGAGCAGGATCATCGTGCCGGCGAAGATGCTCGCTCCGACCAGCCCGGCGACGCCGAGGGGCTGCGCGCTCGCGATCAGGAACGGCATGCCGACAATGGCGGCCAGCAGGCCGACCCCGTGGCTCACGCTGTTCGCGATCTCCTCACCGAGGCTCTGTTCGCGCGTGGTCACGTGCATGCGCTTCGAATGCGTTCCGGCGGTCAGGACTTGACAGGCGCAGCTTCGTCCGCGGGTTGGTCACCAAACTTCAGGATCGCGATGGGCTCCGCCTTCCGCTCCAAGGGCGGTCGCGCGCCCGACGCGCCGGGCCGATCGGCCGTTTCCCCCGGCGCGACGGCACGCGCCGTCATCGAGTCCTGGCAAAGCGCGAGCACCCGACGCGCGGCCGAACCGTACGTGCTGCGCGCGGGCAGGTCGAGCTGCTGGCAGGCCATGCCGGGCAACGGGTTGCCGCAGGTCGTGAGCCCCAACGCCAGGCGCATGCAGGCCTGCCAGTCCCCGCTGTCGATCGCGACGAGGAACTTGTCGCGCGCATCGGCTGACGCGTATTGGAGGTCGGTTCCGCTCATGGCCGTGCCCGGGACAGTTCTTGTTTCAAAAGGCGACCGGGCGATCCGGGGGCGTTTGCAGCAAGTACATCGTCATGTGACATCGAGTTGTGGAGCTTTCGTTCACGGTGTGCGCCAATTCGCACGCCTTGCCGGTGAATTGCAGCACCGGGACCCCGAGTGTGCGCCGTTTTGCGGCAGCGCGGGCACCTTCGGGGGAAATAATCGTGCCACGATCACATCCCGTTGATGCTTGGCCACAAAAACGGCGTATACTGCATTGTCGAATTCGATCCGGGCCGGCAGCAGGTCACGCCGACCCTCCGTAGTTTTCTTCCCAATCGATAATTTGATGCTTCGCGCACTCTCGCGTGAGGCGATGCCCTATCCGGAGTACGACACATGACAAGCGGAACCGTTAAATTCTTCAACAACGCCAAGGGCTTCGGCTTCATCGCCCCCGACGACGGATCGAAGGACGTGTTCGTCCACATCTCGGCCGTCGAGCGCGCCGGACTCGCCACGCTGGCCGAGAACCAGAAGGTCTCGTTCGAGCTGGAGCGCGGCACCAACGGCAAGGTCTCCGCGACCAACCTCTCGGCGCTCTGACGTCCCGCAGCGAGCACGGCGCGCCCGTGCTCGCTGCGTCTGGCCCGGTCGCTCGACCGACGGCAGGCGGCCAATCTCCGCCGCACCCGGAACTCACGTTGCTCAAGCGCAAGCACCTCCGCGTGTCGGATCTGCACGGCATCCACCGCCTCGCGAGCGATGCCACGGTGGGCATCACCGATCTCGTCGAGGCGATGCATTACACGATCCTGCGAACCCCGGGCATCCTCGGCAAGTCGCCGGCGGGCCGCACCCGGGGCATCACGGGATTTGTCTACCGCTCCGTCCGCGGCGTCACCCGGCTGGTCGGCGGTGGCCTCGACGCCCTGTTGGAACGGTTCAGCAGTCTCATTCGCGACGAGCACACCTCGCCCGAGCGCGAAGCGGTGCTCGCGGCGCTCAACGGGGTGCTCGGCGATTACCTGGTTGCCTCCGGCAATCCGCTGGCCATACCGATGCGCCTCTACGCGAACGGGGTGCCATCGGACCTCTCGCGGGACGCATGGGCCGCTGCCGTTCCGCAGCCCGGAAGACACCTGCTCGTGCTCGTTCACGGGCTGTGCAGGAATCACCTGCAGTGGACGCGCGATGGCCACGATCACGGCGCGGCCCTCGCGCGGGATCTGGGCTGCTCGCCGGTCTACCTGCATTACAACAGCGGGCGGCACATTTCCGAGAATGGGCGCGAGTTCGCGGAACTGATGCAGGCGCTCGTGCGCGAATGGCCGCACCCGATCGAGCGACTCAGCATGCTCGGGCACAGCATGGGCGGCCTCGTGGCCCGCAGCGCATGCCACTACGGTTCCCTGGCGAACCACACGTGGGTGGCGCGGCTCGACCGCCTGGTCTTTCTCGGCTCGCCGCACTTCGGCTCGCCGCTGGAGCGCGCCGGAACCCGCGCCGATTTCCTGATCGAGACCAGCCCTTACACCGCGCCGTTCGCGCGACTCGGCAAGGTGCGCAGCGCCGGCGTCCGCGACCTCGGCCACGGCTACCTGCGCGACGAGGATTGGCACGAGGCTTCCCAGAGGAAGCACGCCGGGCACGCTGCATTGCCGCTGCCTCCCGGCGTTCGCTGTCATGCGATGGCGGCGAGCCGGCAGCAGCGACCCGGCAAGGCCGGCGCGAGGCCACGCGGGGACGGACTGGTGCCGGTGGACAGCGCGCTGGGCCGCAGCCACGATGCCGCGCGCGACCTCGGATTGCCGGATGAGCAACGCTGGATCGGGTACGGGATGGGACATTTCGATCTGCTCCACCGCGCGGACGCGTACGCGCGCATCCGAAGCTGGCTCGACGACGAGCGCGCGGTCGTGTAGCGCACCCGACCGTTGCGGGTCGACCCCGCGGACCGGCCGGGAGCGATCGCAGCCTGGACAAGCGGGCGAATTCAAGCAAGCGCTTGATTGTGGTGATAGGATCGCCGGCTCATGAAACCGATCAGCCCCCCCACGCCCGAATCCGGGTCGCTCGACCGTGGGCGTCCCGGTACGCGCCGTGCCCACCTCGCAGCGTCCGACGTCGGCAACGACCGCGGGGCACAGGCCCGCGAGGCGCTGATCGCGCACGGCACGCGGATCTTTGCCACGAAGGGCTTCGCCGCGGCCTCGACGCGAGAGATCTGCCAAGCCGCAGGCGCAAACGTCGCGGCCATCCATTACTACTTCGGTGACAAGGAAGGCCTGTACCGGGCCGTGCTCACCGCGCCGATCGAGGCGATCGCCGACCAGTTCGACGGGTTCGACGATCCTGCGCTGCCAATGCAGGATGCCATCCGGCGTGTACTCCATCCCTTTGTCGCGATGGCGCTCGATGCCGACGCCGACGCCCTGCACGTGCAGCGGCTGCACCTGCGCGAGGCGCTCGAGCCGTCAATGGTGTTCCGTGACGTCGTCGACCGCGTCATCGTGCCCCTGCACAACGCGCTCGCCGCCCTCCTCGCCCGGCATTGCGGCCTTGCGAAGGCCGACGAGGGCATCCACCAACTTGCGTTCGCGGTGACCGCGCTGGCGAACGATTACTGCGTATCGCGCGAGTTCATTCGCCTGCTCGCGCCGCAGGTGCTGAAGCGCGACAACGCGGCGCAGCGCATCGTCGACCGCCTGGTCGGCTACAGCACGGCGCTGCTCGCGCAGGAGATCGCGAGTCGCGAATGCGCCGCCCCACGGGATCCCGCGCGAAAACCGGCACGGAACGCACGGAAACGCAACCCATGAACGATCTTGCTCCGCCGGCGCCACGCCGGCGACTTCCCTGGCTCGTCGTTGCCGCCCTCCTGGTGGCAGGTGCCGTGGCCGCGGCATGGTGGGTGTCGCAGAAGGGTACGACGCAGGCCGCGCCCACGAACTCGCCGTTGCCCGCGAAGAGCGATGCCGGCCCGCGTCCGGCGCTCAGCGTCGCGCTCGTCGCACCCAGGCGCGAAGATTGGCCGCGCACGCTCGCCGCGCAGGGCAACATCGCCGCGTGGCAGGAGGCGGCGGTCGGTGCCGAACTGTCCGGATTTCGCGTGACCTCGGTGCTCGTGAACGTCGGCGACCGGGTCCGCAAGGGGCAGACGCTCGCGACCGTCAATCCGGAGGCCGTCGCCGCGGACGTCGCGCAGGCGCGTGCCTCGGTCGCCGAAGCCGAGGCCGTGCTGGGCGAGGCCAACGCCAACGCGGCACGCTCGCGCGACCTCGCGTCGAAAGGGTTCCTGAGCCCGCAGGCGGCAACCCAATCGGCCACGCTCGAGCAGACCGCGGCGGCGCGACTCGCCGCCGTTCGCGCGAAGCTGCAGGCCGAGGAAGTCCGGCTCGGCCAGACGCGCGTGGTCGCGCCCGACGACGGCACCATCTCCGCGCGCACCGCCACCGTCGGCTCGCTGGCGCAGCCCGGGCAGGAGATGTTCCGCCTGATCCGGGGCAACCGACTCGAGTGGCGCGCCGAGGTCACGTCGAGCGAGCTCGCCAGGATCGAGCCCGGCGTGCCGGCGGTCGTGCGGTTGCCGACGGGCGCGGAAGTCCGCGGCACGGTGCGTACGATCGCACCGACGGTGGACCCGCAGACCCGCAACGCGATCGTCTATGTCGACCTGCCGGTCGGCGATGGCACCCCTGCGCGCGCCGGCATGTTCGCGCGCGGCGACTTCGAGCTGGGTCGCGCCGACGCGATCTCGCTGCCCCAGACCGCGGTCGTGCAGCGCGACGGCTTCTCCTACGCGTTCCGCGTCGAACCCAACGGACGCGTTGCGCAGACCAAGATCGGCGTGGGCCGCCGCGTCGGCGACCGCGTCGAGGTGACCGAGGGCCTCGCTGCCGACGCGCAGGTCGTCGCGAGCGGCGTCGGCTTCCTGAGCGACGGCGACCTGGTGCGAGTCGTCGCCGGAGCACCGGCATCGGCGCCGGCCGCGGCAGTGAAACGTTGAGGCACCCATGATCAACGTCTCCTCCTGGTCGATCCGCAACCCGATCCCGGCGATCATGCTGTTCCTGCTCCTGACGCTCGTCGGCGTGATGGGCTTCCGGGGCATGAAGATCCAGCAGTTCCCGGACATCGACCTGCCCACGGTCACCGTCACCGCGTCGCTCCCGGGCGCGAGCCCGGCGCAGATGGAGACCGACGTCGCCCGCAAGCTCGAGGACTCGATCGCAACGCTGCAGGGCGTCAAGCACCTCTACACGCTGGTGCAGTCGGGCTCGGTGACGGTCACCGTCGAGTTCCGGCTCGAGGTACCGACGCAGGAGGCAGTGGATGGCGTGCGCGACGCGGTGTCGCGCGTCCGCTCGTCACTCCCGGGAGACTTGCGCGACCCCGTGGTGAGCAAGGTCAATCTCTCGGGCTCGCCGATCCTCACCTATACGGTCGCCTCGACCCGGATGGACGACGAGGCGCTGTCGTGGTTCGTCGACAACACGGTCGCGAAGCGACTGTTGAGCGTACGCGGCGTGGGTGCCGTCGCCCGCGTCGGCGGCGTCGACCGCGAGGTGCGCGTCGAGCTCGATGCAATGCGCATGCTCTCGCTCGGAGCCACCGCCGCGGACATCTCGCGTCAATTGCGCCAGACGCAGCAGGAGGCCTCGGGCGGACGCGCCGACGTCGGCGGTGTCGAGCAGTCGGTACGCACGATCGGCACCGTCCAGTCCGCCGCCGAACTTGCGCGCATGGACATCGTGCTCACCGACGGCCGGCGCGTGCGCCTCGAGCAGCTCGCGTCCGTCACCGATACCGTGGCGGAGCAGCGCTCGGCGGCACTCCTCGACGGCAAGCCGGTGGTCGGCTTCGAGATCACTCGTAGCCGGGGCGCGGGCGAGCTCGAGGTCGCCAACGGGGTGCGCGCAGAACTCGAGAAGCTCAAGGCCGAGCACCCCGACATCTCGATCGTCGAGTCGTTCAACTTCGTCGACCCGGTCGAGGAGAACTACACGGGTTCGATGTGGCTGCTCATCGAGGGTGCGATCCTCGCCGTGTTCGTCGTCTGGTTGTTCCTGCGCGACTGGCGCGCGACGCTGGTCTCGGCGACGGCACTGCCGCTGTCGATCCTGCCGGCGTTCGCCGTGATGTACGTGATGGGCTTCTCCCTCAACGTCGTCACGCTGCTCTCGCTCTCGCTCGTCGTCGGCATCCTCGTCGACGACGCGATCGTCGAGATCGAGAACATCATGCGCCACCTGCGCATGGGCAAGACCCCCTACCAGGCGGCGATGGAGGCGGCTGATGAGATCGGCCTTGCGGTGATCGCGACCTCGTTCACGCTGATCGCAGTGTTCCTGCCGACCGCGTTCATGAGCGGCGTGGCCGGGAAGTTCTTCGTGCAGTTCGGCTGGACCGCGGCGATCGCCGTGTTCTTCTCGCTGGTGGTCGCGCGGATGCTGACGCCGATGATGGCCGCCTACCTGCTGAAGCCCCCGCGCAAGGACCATACCGCACCGGGCTGGCTCGCACCTTACCTGCGCTGGGCCGCGTGGTGCCTGCGGCACCGGGTCGCCACGATGCTCGCCGCCGGGGCGTTCTTCTTCGGATCCTTCGCCCTCGTGCCCCTCCTCCCGACGGGATTCATCCCCCCGGACGACCTCTCGCAGACGCAGGTCTACCTGTCGCTGCCTCCGGGCAGCACGTTCCAGCAGACCTACGACGCCGCAGAGCAGGCGCGCTTGATCGTGCAGCAGAACCCGCACGTGAAGCTCGTCTACACGGCGATCGGCGGCGGCGCGGCCGGCTCCGATCCGTTCGCGCCGCGCGGCGCGGCGGAGGCGACCAAGGCGACACTGACGATCAACATGACGCCGCGCGGGGAACGCGGCGGGTTGCGCAAGCAGGAGGTCGAGCGGCAGCTGCGCGAGGCGCTCGCGGAGCTGCCCGGCGTGCGCATGAACGTCGGCTTCGGCGGCTCGGCGGAGAAGTACATCCTTGTGCTCGCGAGCGAGAACGGCGCGGTGCTGGCCGAGCACGCGCGGCTGGTCGAGCGCGAGCTGCGCACGCTCCCCGGCATCGGCAACGTCACCAGCTCGGCCAGCCTGGTGCGGCCCGAGCTCGTGATCCGTCCGGACTTTGCCCGCGCGGCCGACCTGGGCGTCACCTCCGCGGCAATCGCCGACACGCTGCGCATCGCGACCGCCGGGGACTACGACCAGAGCCTCGCCAAGCTCAACCTCGCGGAGCGACAGGTGCCGATCGTGGTCAAGCTGCCGCCGTCAGCGCGACAGGACTTCGCGCTGCTCGAGCGGCTTGCGGTGCCGGGCAAGAACGGGCCGGTGATGATCGCCAACGTCGCCTCGCTTGCGGTCGACAGCGGTCCCGCCCAGATCAACCGCTACGACCGGCTTCGCAACGTCAACTTCGAGATCGAACTGAACCAGCAGCCGCTGGGCGAGGTCGCCCGGCTGGCCGCGGACCTGCCGAGCCTGCGCAACCTGCCGCCGGGGGTGTCGCAGACGACGATCGGCGACGCCGAGGCGATGGCGGAGCTCTTCAACAGCTTTGCGCTGGCGATGGCCACCGGCGTGCTCTGCATCTACATCGTGCTGGTGCTGCTGTTCCGCGATTTCGTGCAGCCGCTGACGGTGCTCGTCGCGCTGGTGCTGTCGGTCCCGGGCGCCTTCCTCGCGCTGTGGCTCACCGGCTCGGCGCTGTCGATGCCGTCGATGATCGGCCTCATCATGCTGATGGGCATCGCCACCAAGAACGCGATCCTGCTGATCGACTACGTGATCCTCGCCCGCCGCGACCACGGCAAGAACCGCTGGGAGGCGCTGCTCGACGCCTGCCGCAAGCGCGCCCGTCCGATCGTGATGACCACCGTGGCGATGGGCGCGGGCATGCTGCCGATCGCGATCGGCGTCGGCACCGACCCCAGCTTCCGCGCGCCGATGGCCATCGTCGTGATCGGCGGCCTAATCACGTCGACCTTCCTGAGCCTGCTCGTCGTCCCCGTCGTCTACACCTACGTCGACGATGCGATCGATGCGTTGCGCAAGCTGTTGCGCTGGCGCACGCCCGAGCCGAAGGCGGCCAAGGGCGCCGACTGACCGCGTCCCGCCGCGACGCGCGCCTCACCGAGTCGCCGGTACATCGCATGCATCGCCGTGCCTCCTACCGCCGCGAGATCGGCCTGCGCCCGAGCCTGCGCAGCCGGGCCTACTCCGCGGCGCTGCGACTGATGCTGCGCAGCCGCATCACGCCCGACACCGACATCGCGGCGCTGCGGCGGCAGTTCGCGAAGCTCGACGCGCGGCACGTCGCCCTCGATCGCAGCATCGTGCGCACGCCGGTGGAGTGCAACGGCGTTCCGGCGGAGTGGATTTCGGTCCCGGAATCGCGCGAGGAGCGCGTGCTCTTCTATCTCCACGGCGGTTCGTTCGCGTTCCGCTTCGCCAATGCGCATGCGGCGCTGGTCGCGCGCCTGTGCCGGCGCCTGCACGCGCGTGCGCTGGTCCCCGACTATCGGCTCGCGCCGGAGCATCCGTTTCCTGCCGCGCCGAACGACTGCCACGCGGCGTACCGGTTTCTGCTGGTCGAGGGCATCACACCGTCCGACATCGTCGTCGCCGGCGATTCCGCCGGCGGCAACCTGGCGCTCGTGACCCTGCAGCGCACCCGCCGTGCGAGCGAGCCGATGCCCGCCTGCGCGATCCTGCTTTCGCCCGCGCTCGACTGCACGATGGGCAGCCCGAGCATGGCCCACTTCGACGGCGTCGACCCGTTGCTCCGGCTGTCCGCGCTGCTCGTCTTGCGCAAGCACTACGTGCCGACGCCCGACCTCTACATGCATCCCGAGGTCTCGCCGCTGTTCGGCGACTTCGCCGGCTTTCCGCCGTTGTTCTTCCAGGTGGGGAGCACCGAGATGCTTCGCGACGAGGCCGAGCGCGCGGCCGAGAAGGCGGACGCGGCCGGCGTGGACGTGGAACTCGAGCTGTGGCCCGACGCGCCACACGTGTTCCAGATCGCCGAGTTCCTTCCCGAGGCCTCGATCGCGCTCGCGCACATCACGCGCTTCGTGCGCATGCGCACCGGATGGGCCGATCTCGCGAGGTGAACAGGCCCTAGCGCAAGCAGAATCCGGCGAGCGCGTCGACGACGCCGGCGTCCTCGCCAGCCGGCGGCGTCGCATCGATCGTCACGCCGGGATGCCCACGGCGCGCCGCCTCCAGGATCTGCGGCAGTTCGCGCCGCAAGTGGCCGCCGGGACCGAGGAACAGCGGCACCACCCGGATCGCACGGTGGCCCTTCGCAGCCTGGGCGGCGATCGCTGCGGGAAGATCGGGCTCGATGAATTCGAGGTAGGCGAGCATCGCGTCGCGTTCCGGCGCCTCTGCCCGTACCCGCGCAAGGACACGTTCGAATGGAGCGGCCCAGCTGCGGTCGCGAGCACCGTGGGCGAAGAGGATGAGCGCGTCGTTGGCCATGGGCAACGATTCTAGCCTCGTCGCCGCGTCGCGGTTGCGAACGGCCCGCTGCCGCCCCATTTGTCCAATGGGCACCCTGCTAACATCACAGCGAGGGCCGTGCCTTGCGCCGCGCCCGGTCCCGATGCCGCTGCCGCTGTTCCGTCTCGACCCCCATCTCCAGCGACCGTGGATCGCCGAGCGCCTGGCGCGCCCGGCGCCGCCGGCGGCGGTCGGCCTCTCGGACGGCTTCCGGCTGCCCGGTCGCGAGGGCCACGCCATGCCCGCGGCGGTGCTGGTGCCGCTGGTCAATCGTCCCGCGGGGCTGACGGTGCTGCTGACCGAGCGCAGCCGCGACCTTCCCGACCACCCCGGGCAGATCAGCTTCCCGGGCGGGCGCATCGATCCGGGCGACGACAGCGCCGTCGCCGCCGCATTGCGCGAGGCACGGGAGGAAGTCGGACTCCCGCCTACCGCCGTCACGATCCTGGGGGAATTGTCCGGCTACGAAACCGTGACCGGCTATTCGGTGCGGCCGATCGTGGGCTGGGTCGAGCCACCGTTCGAACTCGTCCCCGATCCGGTCGAGGTAGCCGACGTCTTCGAGGTGCCGCTCGCCTTCCTGCTCGAGCCGGCGAACCAGCAGCGGCACTTCCGCATGCTGGGCGAGCTGCGACGCGACTTCTTCGCCATTCCCTACGGCGAGCGCTACATCTGGGGCGCCACCGCGGCGATGCTGATGATCCTCGATCGGACGCTCCGCGCGGAACCCTGACGCGAGCGACGTTCGCGGAGCGGATGTCGCGCCGGGTTACGATGGCGGCGCGATGAGTCCCGCCGATCCTTCGTCTTCCGACGACCCCGCGGCCCGCGTCCGGGCCCAGTACGAGCGCTACCCGTATCCGCCGCGCGATCCCGAAGAGGAGCGCGTGCGGATCGTCGGCACGTGGCTCGACAATCTGGACATCCTCAACCACCACTGCTTCCGCGGCGAGGCACGATTCAGCCCGGGGTTCCGGGTGCTGGTCGCCGGCGGAGGCACCGGCGACGGCAGCATCTTCCTCGCCCACCAGCTGCGCGACACCGACGCCGAGGTCGTCCACCTCGACGTGAGCGGCGCGGCGATCGACGTCGCGAGACGGCGCGCCGCCATCAACGGCTACGACCGGCGCATCCGCTTCGTGCAGGCCTCGCTCCTCGATCTGCCGCGGCTCGATCTCGGGCGCTTCGACTACGTGAACTGCATCGGCGTCCTCCACCACCTCGCCGATCCCGATGCGGGCCTCGAGGCACTGCTGTCGGTCCTCGCGGACGACGGCGCGATGGCGATTCTCGTGTACGGGCTCTACGGCCGCACCGGCGTCTACCAGCTGCAGTCACTGCTGCGCGTGCTCAATGCCGGCGTCGCGGACGAAGCCGAGCAGATCGCCAATGCGCGCGCCGTACTGGCCGCCCTGCCCGCCAGCAACTGGTTCAAGCGCGGCGAGGAGCTGCACGGCGACCACATTGCGGGCGGCGACGCGGGGCTCTTCGACCTCCTGCTGCACCCGCAAGACCACGCCTACACCGTACCTGACCTGTACGCGTGGCTCGTCGACCGGCACGGCCTGCACTTGCAGTTCTCGGACCTGCAGCGCGGCCGCCTGCCCTACGCGCCCGAGACCTATCTTCCCCAGGCCACGCCGGTACTCAAGGAGCGCCTTGCGGCGTTGCCCGAGCGCGACCGGCAGTCGATCGCGGAGCTGGCAGGCGGCGACCTGATCCGACACTCGTTCTTTGCGACACGCCGGGCCGGCACCAAGGCTCCGTATGGGCAGCGCGACTACGTGCCGCTGTTTCCGGACGAGCTGCATCGACCAAGTGGCGCCGACTTCGTGCGGCTGATCGACCACCATCGCGGGCAGCCGCTGCGCCTCACGCACAACCTGGCGCGCCTCAATCGCGTGATGGAACCGGGGCGCTACGTGCGGTCGATCTTCGCGCACATGGACGGGCAACGCTCGTTCGGGTCGATCTTCGACCTGGTCCGAGGCGAAGTTGCCTTCCGCGACGCGCCGCCGGACGACGCCGCGCTGTTCGCCGATTTCGCGCCCTGGTACGAGGCGCTGGAATCGATCGAGCGGTTGGTATTGCGACGCGTCGCGGTTGACGAACCCAAGGCAGGGCGCTGATGCTCACCACGACCGCACCCCGACAACGCGCGCTGCGCGGCCTCTCCGCGCACGGATTCCATCGCGTCGTGTGGCACGAGTGGGGCGACCCGGGCAATCCCCGCGTCGCCATCTGCGTACACGGACTGACGCGCACCGGCCGGGACTTCGACGTGCTGGCCGAAGCGCTCGCGCCGACGCATCGGGTGCTCGCCGTCGACATGCCGGGACGCGGCCTCTCGGACTGGCTGCCGGTCAAGGCCGACTACGCGTTCCCCACCTACCTCACCACGCTGACCGCGCTCGTCGCGGCAAGCGGCGCAGATCGCATCGACTGGGTCGGCACGTCGATGGGCGGCCTGCTCGGCATGGTGATCGCGGCGCAGCCGCAGACGCCGATCGAGCGCCTGGTGGTGAACGACGTCGGGCCGGCGATCGAGCCCGCCGCCCTCGAGCGGATCAAGCAATACGTCGGCACCGACCCGGCGTTCGAGTCGTGGGACGCCTTCGCCGCCTGCGTCCGAGCGATCTCTCCGTTCGGCCGGCTCACGGACGCGCAATGGGAGCACCTGACGCGAACCGTCGGGCGCGAGCGTGCCGACGGGCGTGTCGGATTCGTCTACGACCCAGGCATAGCCGCGCCGTTCCGCGACGCGCCGGCGCCACCGGACCTCTGGCCCGTGTGGGAGGCGATTCGCTGCCCGACGTTGCTGCTTCGCGGCGCGACGTCGGATCTCCTGTCCTCCGTCACTGCACGGCGCATGACCGAGACCGGGCCGAAGCCCCGACTGGCGGAATTCGAGGGCGTCGGCCACGCGCCGATGCTCCTCGCCTCCGACCAGGTGGACGCGGTCGTCGGATTCCTCCGCGAGGCGCCGGTGCGTGGCACGCCTCTCGCTTGATACTCGGGCCGGGGCGATGCGGGTTGTCGCATACAATCTAGCTGAAAGCCCCCGCAACGCCGAATGTCGACGTCCCTCGCCCTCAATCTCCCATCGCTCGACGCGAAGCCCGCCAATCCACCCGAGACCCGCACCGCGCAGGTCAAGGAGTGGCTCGCCGAGACGACGCGACGCGATCCCGTCGAAGCCGCGCAGCTGATCGGCGACGCGCTCGCCGCGACCAATCGCGTCGCGATGAGCGACTCGAGACGCCTCGAGCTTGCCGAGATCTACTGGGCGACGGCGGTCGCGCTGTGGCCCCAGCTCGAGCGCCACTACAGCCATCGCGTCACGCACCCGCTCACCGGCCGCTCGCTCGATGCGGCGAAGGCCGCGCTCACGCTGGCCCACGAGCTCTCGACGGCCTACAAGCACCTGCTCGCCCGCGAGGCCGGCAAGCGCATCCTGCTCGGCGGGCAGCGGCTCATGGTGGCCCTCGTGCACCGCTGCCTTCAATGCGCGGTGCGCATCCTCGCCAGCAGCTATCTCGCGTACGCTCCGGTTCCCCCCCGCACCTGGCAGGACCTGCATCTCGTCTACAAATTCGCCCGCGACCGCAAGATCCATCAGACGCCGGCAACCGGCGGTGATCCCGACACGACCCCCGAGCGCACCTACGTCCAGGCGTTGCTGCTCGCCCTCGCCAACCCCTACGGGTTCCGACTGGGCGAGCTCAATCAGGTGCTGCGTTACCTCCACGAGCACGGCCACTGGGCGAAGCTCACCGACGTGCCGCCCGTGCACCGCATGGCCAAGGCCGTCGCGATCGTGCCGGTGGGCAACGATTTTCCCCCGTTCTCGGCCAACAAGGGCGGCACCGGCGACGGTGCGAAGCTCTACCTGCTGACGTTCGACCTCGCTTTCCAGTTGCAGGAGCAACTGCGAGCGCTCGATGCCGGCGGTCCGGCGCCGGAATTCATCCTGGATGATGCGGCACGGGCGCAGCACCTCACGATGCTGAAGCGGCTGTTGCGCCAGTGGGCGATACCGCCGGCGCGGCAGTTCAACCGGCTGCCTTCGCGCGCCCGGGTGGTGATGTGCGCGGGGATTTCCGGAACGTGGCAATACAGCCGGGGCACGCACGCGGGCGTCACGGTGCCGCCGGCGGGACTGCCGGCAATGTCCAAGTGTCAGGTGATCAACCACACCCCTGCGGGCTACGCGCTGCGTCAGGCGGACACGAACCCCACGGCGCTGCGCATCGGGGAGCTGATCGCGCTCCGCGTCGAAGGACGCGGCGGCGTGCAGGTGGCGATGGTGCGCTGGTTCCGCAATACGTTGAAGGGTAGCGGCCTCGAGTTCGGCTGCGAGATCGTCACCGACTCTCCGGAGGCCGGCGCGGCGGCAGCCGAGGACGCGCCCGCAGGCGGGCTCGCGCCGGTGGTGATCGTGCCGGAGGACCCGGTGCTCGGCTCCGGCCACGATCCCTCGCCGCCCCAGCTGATCGTCCCGGCCGAGACGTTCCAACTCGAGCAGGCGCTGACACTCAAGCGCGCCGGCGCCGAGTCGTTCGTGGTGCTCACCAAGCTCGCCGAGAAGGGTCCGGGCTTCGAGATCTACGAGTACGTACCGGTTGGCTGACGGACACGCTCGCGCCGCCCTCACTAGTGCCGTGTCGGTCCCCGCACCTTCGTCGACACCGCGGGAGGCGCGCATCGCGAGCCTCGGCCTGATCGCGTTGGTGCTGTTCTGCCTGCTGTGGGAATTGCTGCTGGCGCCGCTGCGCCCGGGGGGATCGTGGCTCGCGCTGAAGGCACTGCCGCTGGCAGTGCTCGTGCCGTCGGCATTGCGCGGCACGCGACGCGCGCTGCAGTGGCTGTCGCTGCTGCTGCCGTTCTACGTCGCCGAGGGCATCGTGCGCGGCTTCACCGAATCGGGACGACACGCACTGGTGGCGTGGGTTGCTGCCGCGATCGCGGCAGCCACGTTCATCGCGCTGCTCGCGTGGGTGCGGGCGGGCCGGTCTCGCATGGCCTGAGCGGCCGCGCCCGATCCCGACGGCTCGCCCGGCGGTCTAGCCTCGTGCCCCGGTCTCCGGCGCCTTGTGCCCCGACGCGAGGCCCTTGGGCATCGGGAACACCACCTTCTCGACCACGCCGTCGAGGTTGCGCACGCTGATTGCGCCGAGCGCGCGCAATTGCTCGATGACCTCGCGCACCAGAATTTCCGGCGCCGAGGCGCCGGCGGTGACGCCGACCCGTTTCGCGTTCGCGACCCACGCCGGGTCGAGCTCGCTCGCCCGGTCGACCATGTAGGACGGCACCTTGAGGTTCGCCGCGACCTCGCGCAGGCGGTTCGAGTTGGAGCTGTTGGGGCTGCCGACGACGATCACCACGTCGACCTGCGGCGCCATCAGCTTCACCGCGTCCTGCCGGTTCTGCGTCGCATAGCAGATGTCGTCCTTCTTCGGCCCCACGATCGCCGGGAAGCGGCGCTTCAGCGCGTCGACGATCGCGGCAGCGTCGTCGACCGACAGCGTCGTTTGCGTCACGTAGGCGAGCCTCGCGGGATCGCGCACCGCCAGGCGCTCGACATCCGCGGCGCTCTCGACCAGGTACACGCCGCCTTCGCACTGCCCCATCGTGCCCTCGACCTCCGGGTGCCCGGCGTGGCCGATCATCACGATCTCGCGACCGGCCTCGTGCATCTTGGCGATCTCGACGTGGACCTTGGTGACGAGAGGGCACGTCGCGTCGAACACCTTGAGCCCCCGCGCCGCGGCCTCCGCCTGCACGGCCTTCGAGACCCCGTGCGCGGAGAAGATGACCGTGGCTCCCGCGGGAACCTCGTCCAACTCCTCGACGAAGATCGCACCCTTGGCACGCAGGTCGTCGACGACATAGCGGTTGTGCACGACCTCGTGACGCACGTAGATCGGCGCGCCGAACTGCGCGAGTGCCTGCTCGACGATGGCAATCGCGCGGTCGACGCCGGCGCAGAAGCCCCGAGGACTGGCGAGCACGACGTCCATCAACTCTCCTTCGGAGCGGGGCGGCGGGCCCGGAAGCTGTCGATGATCAGCAGCGCCGCGCCGACGGTGATCGCGCTGTCGGCGACGTTGAAGGCCGGATAGCTCCACTCGCGCCAGTGGAAGAGCAGGAAGTCCACGACCTGTCCGATCGTGATCCGGTCCCACAGGTTCCCCAACGCCCCGCCGAGGATCAGCGCGAGGCCCGCGCAGTACAGGCGGCTGCCGCCCCGGCGCAGCAGCCAGACGATGACGACGCTCGCGACGATGGCGATGCCGGTGAACACCCAGCGCTGCCACCCGGACGCACCGGCGAGGAAGCTGAACGCCGCCCCGGGATTGAACGCCAGCACGAAGCTGAACACCGGCAACACCGGCAGCACCTCGCCCGGGCGGAAACTCGCGAGCACCATCTGCTTGGTCGCGAAGTCGAGCACGACGACCACGAGCGACAGCCACAGCCATCGATGCCATCCGGGCATCGATCCCGCCGCGGCGGGCACGGCATCCCGGTCACTCATGGCGACGCACGCCGACCTGACGGATCGCTGCGGTCCGCGCCGCGCATCAGGCGCAGGCACGCGGATCACCGCGGCCGAACAGGTTGGACACGCAACGGCCGCACAGTGCCGGATGGTCGCGGTCGTCGCCGACGTCGTCGCGCCAGTGCCAGCAACGCTCGCACTTCGTCCCTGCACTGGGATTGACGGCGATCGCGAGCGTGTCGCCCCGCTCCACCCGGGCCGCCGACGTGATGAATACGTACTTGAGGTCGTCGCCCAGCGCAGCGAGCGCCGCGTGCTCCGGCCCGGGTGCACTGACGGTGACATCGGCCTGCAGCGACGAGCCGATCCGGCCCTGCATGCGCAGCTGCTCGAGCTCGCGCAGCACCGCCGCGCGCACCGCGAGGATCCGCTGCCACTTCGGGACCAGCACGTCCGCGTCGGGCACGGCCGGGACGAGGTCGGCCCAGGTGCGGACGAAGATCGTCGGGTCCTGCGGGCGGAGGATGCGCCAGGCTTCCTCGGCGGTGAACGAGAGAATCGGCGCGAGGAGCTTCAGCAATGCGTCGCGGATCATCGCGAGCGCCGTCTGCGCCGAGCGCCGCGCGGGGCTTCCCGCCGCGGTCGTGTAGAGGCGATCCTTCAGCACGTCGAGGTAGAAGCCGCCCAGATCCTCGGAGGCGTAGGTCGTGAGACGCTTCACCACCAGGTGGTACTCGTAGCGGTCGTAGTCGCCGGCCACGTCCTGCACGAGACCGGCGAGCCGCGCGAGTGCGTAGCGGTCGATCTCGACCAGCTCGCCGGCCGGAACCGCGTCCCGGACGGGATCGAAATCCACCGTGTTCGCCATCAGGAAGCGCAGCGTGTTGCGCAGCCTGCGGTAGCTCTCGACGACGCGCTTCAGGATCTCGTCGGAGATCGACAGGTCGCCGGAGTAGTCGGTCGCGCCGACCCACAGTCGCAGGACTTCCGCACCCAGCGTCTCGGACACCTTTTGCGGCGCGACGACGTTGCCCTTCGACTTCGACATCTTCTTGCCTTCGCCGTCCACCGTGAAGCCGTGGGTCAGCAGGCCCTTGTACGGCGGCCGGCCGTTCAGCATGCACGACACGAGCAGCGACGAGTGGAACCAGCCGCGGTGCTGGTCGGAGCCTTCGAGGTAGAGGTCGGCCGGGAACGCGGTATCCGAAGGATGCGAGCCGGCGCCGGTGCGACGGCCGTCCGGGCCGCCCATCACCGTCTGGTGCGTGCTGCCCGAGTCGAACCACACGTCGAGCGTGTCGCGCGCCTTCTCGTACACGCGGGCGTCCTCGGCGCCGAGCATCTCCTCGGCGGTGACTGCCTGCCAGGCCTCGATGCCGCTCTGCTCCACGCGCTTCGCAACCTGCTCGAGGATGTCGGCGGTGCGCGGATGCAGCGCGCCGGTCTCCCTGTGCACGAAGAAGGGCATCGGCACCCCCCACTGGCGCTGCCGCGACAGCGTCCAGTCGGGCCGGTTGGCAATCATGCTGTAGAGGCGCGACTTGCCCCACGGCGGGAAGAATGCCGTCGCCTCGATGCCGGCGAGCGCGAGCGAGCGCAGCGACTGCGCCGGCTTCCGGCCGCCGAAGCCCGGCACGTCGTCCATGCCCGCGAACCACTGCGTGGTCGCGCGGTAGATCACGGGGGTCTTGTGCCGCCAGCAGTGCATGTAGCTGTGCGTGAACTTCTCGGCGTGGAACAGCGCATCCGCCTCGCGGATCTTCTCGACCACCTTCGGGTTCGCATCCCAGAGCTTCATGCCGCCGAAGAACGGCAGGCTCTCGGCGAAGCGACCGTCGCCCGTCACCGGGTTCAGCATGTCCTCGTCCTTCATGCCGTAGCGACGGCAGGAGAGGAAGTCCTCGACGCCGTACGCGGGCGAGCTGTGCACGAGGCCGGTGCCGTCCTCGGCCGTCACGTAGTCGCCGAGGTAGACGGGCGAGTCACGGTCGTAGAACGGGTGGCGGAAGGCGATGTGCTCGAGCGACGTGCCCTTGGCCGTTGCGACCACCCTGCCCTCGAGTCTGAAGCGGGCGAGGCACCGCTCCACCAGCTCGACGCCGAGCACGAGGTGGCCGCGCGTCGTCTCGACCAGCGCGTAGGTGAACTCGGGATGCGCGTTCAGCGCCTGGTTGGACGGAATCGTCCAGGGCGTCGTCGTCCAGATCACCGCGTGGATCGGCCCGGAAGGCGCCGTCGCCAGCCCGAACGCGCGTGCGAGCTTCGCGCGTTCCCCGTCGCCCTCGAGCGGGAAGCCGACGTCGATCGCGATGTCCTGGCGGTCCTCGTACTCCACCTCGGCCTCGGCGAGCGCGCTGCCGCAGTCGAAGCACCAATTCACCGGCTTCAGGCCCCGGTAGAGCCAGCCCATCTCGAGCAGCTTGCCGAGCATGCGGATCTCGTCCGCTTCGCTCTTGAAGGCCATCGTCGTGTAGGGCCGGTCCCAGTCGCCGAGCACGCCGAGCCGCTCGAACTGCGCCTTCTGACGCGTGATCTGCTCGCTCGCGTAGTCGCGGCAGAGCTTGAGCGTCTCGGCGGGCGGCAGGTGCTTGCCGTGCGTCTTCTCGATCTGCACCTCGATCGGCATGCCGTGGCAGTCCCAGCCCGGGACGTACGGCGCGTCGAAGCCCGCCATGCTGCGGCTCTTGACGACGATGTCCTTGAGGATCTTGTTCAGCGCATGGCCGATGTGGATGTCGCCGTTCGCGTAAGGCGGGCCGTCGTGCAGCACGAAGCGCGGACGGCCGGCGGACGCCTTGCGGATCGCCGCGTAGACATCCTTCGCGCGCCATTCCGCGACCCAGCCGGGCTCGCGCCGGGCGAGGTCACCCCGCATCGGGAACGGCGTGTCAGGCAGGTTGAGCGTTGCCTTGTAGTCGGTCTTGGGCTGTTCGGCCATGGTATTGGCGACCGCCGTTCAGGCGCCGCTCGGGCTGGCGAAATAGTCGCGCGCCTGCGCGACGTCGGTGCGGATCTGGGCCGCGAGCGCGTCGAGATCCGGATAGCGGACCTCGTCGCGCAGCTTGTGCAGGAACTCTACAGTGACGCGCCGGCCGTAAATCGGCTGGTCGAAGTCGAACAGAAACACCTCGAGCAGCGGCCGTCCGCCGGCCTTCACCGTCGGCCGCACGCCGAGGCTCGCCACGCCGGCACGGACACCACCGGGAAGGCCGTGGACCTTGACCGCAAAGATTCCGGAGAGCGCCGGACGATGCCTGAGCGCGATGTTGGCCGTGGGAAAGCCGAGCTGGCGGCCGAGCTTCTCGCCGTGCCCGACACGCCCTGCAATGGCATAGGGTCGGCCGAGCAGCGTCGCGACGCGCTCCATGTCGCCCTCGGTGAGCGCATCGCGAACGGCCGTGGACGAGACCCGCTGGCCGTCGGCCTCGACCGTGCCCATCGCCTCGACACTGAATTGGCGCGCATGCGCGCGCAACGTCGCGACGTCGCCGGCGCGCGCCTTGCCAAAGCGGAAGTCGTCGCCGACGAGAACCCACCTCACGCCGACCCGGGCGACCAGCACGTCCTCGATGAACGCAGACGGCGCGAGCGAGGCAAGGCCGCGATCGAAGCGCGCCACGAATACGCTCGCGATGCCGAAGGCACGGAAGAACTCGAGCTTGGCTCGCAACGACGTCAGGCGCGGCGGCGCGGTCTCCGGCGCGAAGAACTCGCGAGGATGCGGCTCGAAGGTCATCACTGCGGGTGGCAGGCGCAAGTCGTCCGCGGCCTCGATCAGCCGCACGAGCATCGCCTGATGACCGCGATGGATGCCGTCGAAATTCCCGATGGTCAGCGCGACCGGCCGGTCCGCCGACGCGGGCAAGCCGCGATGGATCCGCACGTGGGAGTCACGCCGCCGCCAGCCGTCAATTTGGCCGCGGAGCGTCGTCGCCAAAAGCTTGAATTTTAGCAGGAATACCCGCGGAACCCCGATGGACGCGGCGCCCCGCAAGCAGGCTGTCGAAAAGCGTCGCGAGGAGGTCGAGATGCGAGGCGCGAAGGGGTGAGCAACCGGAGCGTACATGGACGTACGTGAGGATTGCGAGCCCCTGAGCAACAACGCAGATCGACCCCGCAGCAGCTTTTCGACAGCTTGCCCTAGAGCTCGCGGAACCCGCCGGGAACCAGCGGATGGTAGAGCGCGATACGCACGGGCCGCCCGTCCATCGCGCCGACGATGCGCGCGTAGCGCGCGAGCTGGTCGCGGTAGCGTACGGCCTCGCTGTCGAGGAACGCCGCGGCATCACCGCCCTCGTGGGCGCCGGTCTTGAAGTCGACGATCCAGCGCGCACCGTCCGCGACGAAGGTGCGATCGACGACGATGTGGACGATCGCGCCCGACTCCACGCCGGCGATCGCCCATTCGCTGCGGGCCTCGGCGTGCGCGGGGTCGAAGAGCCAGCGGCCGCGGGCGTCGGCGAGGGTGCGGCGCACGACGTCCAGCACGCGTTGCGCGAACGGTTCGATCTCGTCGGCGGCGAAGCCGGCGCTCGCGAGGTCCGCCCGCACGCGCGACGCGAGCTTGGCGAGCCGCGCTTCGTCCCACGGCCCGTCCGCCATCCGCGCGAGCAGCCGGTGCGCGAGCGTGCCCACGACGCGGGTGCGTTCCTGCACCCAGTCGAACGGCAACGTCTCCCGGATGGTGTCGCTGGATGTCGCGGCCGGTGCGAGCCCGTCGTCGACGCTCGGCGGCCGGTAGGCGAGCGGCAGCCGTTCGAGCGGCGGCGCGACCGCTTCCTGCTCGTCAACGTCTGCCGGTGCCATCGCCGGAGGCGCCTCGGCCGCGAGCACGGGCCAGAGCTTGGCCAGCGACGACGAGGACGGCGGCTTCCATTCCACCACACCCTTCGTCTCTCCGGACGGCGGCGCGCCGATCAGGTGCAGCCGGGACTTCGAGCGCGTGCACGCCACGTAGAGCAGCCGTCCAAGCTCGGCATCCGATTCCTCCTTCTCGAGGCGCTTCAGGTAGTCGAACACCGGATCGGGATCGCTGCCGGGCGAAGGCGACGGCGCAATAAGCAGCCCGCGTTCCCGCCGCCGCCAGCGCAAGAGTTCGTGCGACGCTCCGCGACCCCTGCGGCCGAGGCCGGGCAGGATGACGGCATCGAACTGCAGGCCCTTCGCCTTGTGCATCGTCATCACCTGGACGCGCGTCGGGGCACCCTCGATCTCGACGGCGGGCTCCGGCGATGCGGCGAGCTCGTCAAGGGCTGCGCAGAACACACCCCAGGCGGGCACGTCCCCAGCGCGCTCGTGGGCCGCGAGAACGTCGAAGAAGCACTCGGCGGTGTCGAGGTCGAGTGCGTCGGCGAGGCACGCGGGTCCGCCGAGCGCGAGCCATGCGCCACGCACCCGCGCCGCGACCGTCGCACGACTGTGCGCCGCCCGCGCCGCGGCGAGGATCGGCCTAACCCGCGCAAGGCGTTGCCTGCCGTCGTCAGAGAGCGCTGCGACGGCGGAAGCCTCGGCGAGTACCGCAGGCAGCGGTCGCGCTGCCGCGGCATCGCAGAGCGAGACGAGGTCGGCGAGCGCGAGTCCGCACCATGGCGCGCGCAGCACGGCGAGCCAGGCGAGACGGTCGCCGGGCTGGAGCAGCGCGTGCGTGAGGGACAGCAGGTCATGCACCGCCTGCCGCTGGCCGAGCTTGTCGAGCTCGACCGCGGTGAACCCGATGTCCGCATCGCGCAATGCCGGCAGGATCGCCTCGAGGTGCGAGCGCGCCCGCACCAGGATCGCGACGTCTTCGGCCTGCGCGTCGATCGCCTCGCGCACGCGCGCCACCACCGCCTGTGCCTCGTCGCGGTCGTTAGCGTGGAGCTCGAAGGTCACGCCGGTGCCGTCCAGGGCATCCTTGACCGCGGTCGCCGGTGCAAAGGCGACGGCGCCACGTACGGGGTCGCTCACCTCGCCGAGCACGCTCGGGAAGACGCGGTTCACCCACTCGACGATCGCGCGCCGCGAGCGGAAGTTGCGCCGCAAGGTGAGACAGGTCACCGGAATGCCGGCGACCGCAGCGGCAAGTTGCGCTTCGACGAACAGGCGCACCTCGGCCTCGCGGAACCGGTAGATCGACTGCATCGGGTCGCCGACGGCGAACAGCGTCCTGTCGTCCTCGCCGGGGGTCCACCCCGAGGTGAGGCGCCGCAGGAGCTCGAGCTGCGTGGCGGATGTGTCCTGGAACTCGTCCACCAGCAGGTGCATCAGGCGGTAGTCGAGCCGCTGCAGGAGGTCGGTCGGCGCGTCGGGCGTGCCCAGTGCATCGAGGGCGGCGAGACTCGCTTGCGAGAAGTCGACCTCACCGCCCCTCGCGAACGCGACCGCGAGCTGCGCCACGGCACGCGGCACGACGTCGAGCAGCGCTTCGATCACCTCCCACGCCGGCGCACCGGGCACCGCCGGTGCGGGCATCGTCGCTACACCGTGCAGCGTCGCGGCGAGGCCCGGGAGCGCACGGAGCCGATCGAGCAGTGCAACCATGTCCTGCTTTGCGGCGACGCGCTCGGCCTTGCCAGGGCCGCTGCCCGCGGCGGGGAATCCCTGGCGCCTGTCCAGCGCCTTTCGCACCTCGCCACCGTTGGTCAGCAGCCACGCGGACAACGTGCGCCACCACGGCAGGCCGTCCGCAGTGAATGCCGGCAGGCCGCCGCAGTCCGCGCAGGCCAGCAGTCCCGGCGCGAGCGGGTCATCCGGCGGCAGCTCGCCCGCGGCAAGACGTGCGAGACGTCCCAACTCCGGGGCCACGTCGCGGGGAAATGCGCGCGCGAGCGCCCCGAGCGCCGAGTCGACCTCGTCGTGCAACGCGGTCAGCAGCGCTTCGCGCACGGCGACGGGACCGGCCATGCCCACCTCGCGCAGCAGCTGGTCGCGTCGCGCGAGCAGGCTTGCGATGAGCCTTGCGGCCTGGTCGGCGTCGTTGTGCAGGTGGACGAGCAACCGACGCCAATGCGCGTCGTCGGCCGCGGCGTCGACGACTGCCGCGGTGGCCGCCTCGGCGTACAGGCCGTTCGCGTCCTCGGCGTAGCCCGGTGCGGGCCCGAGCCCGGCGGCGAACGGCGCGTTGCGGACGATCCACGTCGTCAACGCGTCGAACGTCATGATGCGCAG